>ENA-UERQ01000172-UERQ01000172.1-human-gut-metagenome-genome-assembly--contig:-NODE-172-length-60888-cov-11.145533_pt1 | contig 60888 bp, 47 predicted proteins | sample MGYA00242986_ERZ507987 | MGnify/ENA primary metagenome ERZ507987 (study PRJEB26167, sample SAMN06115429) | human gut metagenome | host: Homo sapiens | place: China:Chongqing | collected 2015-04-15...
ACAGCAGCTCCCAAGCCAAGCAGGTGGAAGAGTATTTCCGGTACAGGAGGGGACAATTTGCTGACTATCAGAAGGACGAGACGCTGGACAAAAAGCTCAAGGTCATCGCACGGCAGTTCCAGCCGAGCTGGCTGGATGATAAAAATGGTAGGCTGACCGGGGATGCACAGAACATCATTAAAAAAGAATTGGGAAACTATCTGGTGACAGGCAGCGTTTGGCTTTGGGTCGGAGAAGTGAAGCCGGAGCAGAGTGCGCTGGCGCAGGCGGAGAGTATGAAGTACATCCAGGAGATAGTGATTGCTCCGCTAGCTTCCAACACATCGACTCTGCAAGCCATAGCATTTACAATGACGGGCAAGAAGAGTGACGGCCGCCGCTATTACCTCGCACTGCAAACACAGGCCACCATCAAGACCCCGCAGAACTGACACAGGAGGAAACGATGATGAAATTGAAAAAGCTGTTTGCCCTTGCCCTTGCTGGCGTGATGACGCTGGCCCTGCTCACCGGCTGCGGCGATAAGCCGGGGGACACCCTCCGGGCCGAGGCTCTGGCAGACATCATAAATGTGCGGTATGGTAAGAACATCACCTGCGAGGCCGACCCGCAGCTGAGTGAGGCGGCGGAGAGGTACACACAGGTGAGCTCTGGGGAGGGAACTCTTCTCATTAACAAATTGAAGCGGGGCAATTACCACTCTTCCGGTTCTGAGCCTCGCAAAGCTCTTTTGGATACCATCCGCATCGCCCCCGGCACCGCCAACAAACAGGTCATCTTCTACTTTGGAGCGGACAGAGGCTCGGACGACCCCGTCAAGCAGGCCATCGACCTCTGTGGCGACTACAGACCGGTACTGCCGGAACCGAATGAGAAGAATTGGACCACTATCAGCTTCCTCGCATCCAGCTACCGGGTCGGCTTCGGAAGGTGGAAGGATGAGAACGGCAAACCCAGGCTCTTCGTCATCATGGTAGGCGACATCCCGGGGAGAAACTGACGCCTCTGCGGCGGGAAGATAAGAAAAATGGACAGCCCCCTCGGAGAGACTCCCCGAGGGGGATTTTTGCGCCTTGCGGAGCGCCCTGTCCTTCATACAACCTCTCCGTCATTGCTTCGCAATGCCACCTCTCCTTGTAGGAGAGGCCTTGGCATACCGTAAAGCCTCACCTCTTCGCCAGAGGCTCCCCTACTAGGGGAGCTGGCGCGAAGCGCCTGAGAGGTTGTACGAAGGACAGCCTGCCCGTGAGCCGCAGCCGTGCCGGAAAGGCACGGCTTTGTTCAATTTTCCTATGTCCCTCCCTTGAATACAGGAGGAAACCGTCAAAACGCGAAAAAATCGGTTTTCCTCTTGCAAAACAGGGCAAAACGCGCTATTCTATAGTCACAGTTTAACAATTTAGCATGGTAAAGCGGTAAAACGAAGCGCCGCTTCTGCTGAATCTGGCCGCTTCCGCTGAAACTGAGGGAGGAAATTGTATATGAAACGTCTGGTATCCGCTTTTCTGGCCGGTGCGATGGCACTGAGCCTTGCCGCCTGCGGCGGTTCTGCATCCACTTCCACGGCTGCTTCTTCTGCCGCCGCCTCTGCCGCCCCGGCAAGCTCCGCGGCCGCTGACAGCGACCTGGCTTATATCCAGTCCAACGGCAAAATGGTCATCGGCTACACCGTCTATGAGCCGATGAACTACACCGACGCAGACGGCAGCTTCACCGGCTTCGATACCGAGCTGGCCACCGCCGTCTGTAAGAAGCTGGGTGTCGAGCCGGAGTTCGTGGAGATCAACTGGGACACCAAGGAGACCGAGCTGGCCGCCAAGAGCATCGACTGCATCTGGAACGGCCTGACCCTCACCGATGACCGGGAGGAGAACATGGCCTGCACCAAGCCCTACGTCAAGAACGCCCAGGTCGTCGTGGTGAAGGACGGCACCGACTACACCTCCACCGCCGACCTCATCGGCAAGACCGTGGTGGCCGAGGCCGGCTCTGCCGGTGAGACCACCATCACCGAGAACGCCGACCTGTCTCAGGCTGATTTCATCTCCAAGGATGTTCAGACCGACTGCCTGATGGAAGTCGCCGCCGGTACCGCTGACGCCGCCGTCCTCGACCTGACTCTGGCCTCTGCCATGATCGGCGAGGGTACCGACTACGCAAACCTCAAGATGGTGGATGAGCTGAACGTCGAGGAGTACGGCGTGGCCTTCCGCAAGGGCAGCGACGCGGCCGAGGCTGTGGACAACGCTTTCGACGAGCTGAAGGCTGACGGCACCATGCAGGCTCTGGCCGACAAGTACGGCCTGACTCTGGCTGAGTAACTTACATGATAAACGGATAGGTGTAGTGATTCTGTGACTGTGATTTTGGAGCGTCTGACCGGCGCATTCGCGCTCAACTGTGAGCTGTTCTTTCTGACCCTGCTGTTTTCGCTGCCGCTGGGCCTTGTGGTGGCCTTTGGCTCCATGAGCCGGTGCGCACCGCTGCGGGGCGTCGTCAAGACCTTCGTGTGGGTCATCCGCGGTACGCCGCTGATGCTCCAGATCATCGTCATCTACCTCGGCCCCGGCCTGCTGGGCATGACCAACCCCTGGCCCTCCGGCTCTTCGGGCCGTCTGGTGGCGGCGGTGGTGGCTTTCGCCATCAACTACGCCTGCTACTTCTCTGAGATCTACCGCGGCGGCATCGAGGATGTGCCGAAAGGCCAGACCGAGGCCGGTCAGGTGCTGGGCATGACCAGGAGCCAGATCTTCTTCAAGGTCACGCTCCTGCAGGTCGTCAAGCGCATCCTGCCCCCGATGGGCAACGAGGTCATCACGCTGGTGAAGGATACCTCGCTGGCGAACGTCATCGCCAACAAGGAGATCATCATGATGGCAAAGGAGTACAGCGCCAAGGGCCTCATCTGGCCGCTGTTCTCCACCGCGATCTTCTTCCTCGTCTTTGTCGGCGCACTCACCCTGCTGCTGGACTGGGCCGAGAAAAAGATGGACTATTTCCGCTGCTAAGGAGGATACTGAATTATGGCATTACTCGAAGCCTCTGGCATCGGGAAGAATTTCGGCGAGACGAAGGTTCTCAGGGACATCTCGCTCACACTGGAACAGGGCGAGGCGCTGGCGATCATCGGCTCGTCCGGCTCGGGCAAGACGACGCTGCTGCGCTGCCTGAATTTCCTTGAGCGTCCCGACACCGGCGTCATCCGGGTGAACGGCGAGACCATGTGGGACGCCGCCGACCCTGCCACCCAGCGGGAGAGTGAGGTGCGGAAAAAGCGCCTCCACTTCGGCCTCGTGTTCCAGAACTTCAACCTCTTCCCCCAGTACACCGCGCTGGAAAACGTGATGCTGGCGGGGGAGCTTCTGGCGAAGGAGCAGCCCGGCTACAAGGCCAACAAAAAGGCCATCCACGCCCAGCTGGAAGCACAGGCCCGTGACCTGCTGGCCCAGATGGGCCTGTCGGAGCGGGCAGGCCACTACCCCCACCAGCTCTCCGGCGGTCAGCAGCAGCGGGTGGCCATCGCCCGCGCACTGGCGCTCCACCCGGACATCCTCTGCTTCGATGAGCCCACCAGCGCCCTTGACCCGGAGCTGACCGGCGAAGTCCTCCGCGTCCTGCGGGACCTCGCCGACCGGAAGACCACCATGATCATCGTCACCCATGAGATGCACTTCGCCCGGGACGTGGCCGACCGCATCCTGTTCATGGACGGCGGCGTCGTGGTGGAGGAAGGCCCGGCCCGCCAGCTCATCGACCACCCCCAGGAGGAGCGCACCAAGCAGTTTTTGGCGCACTACGCGGAATAAGGCCCGTAAGCTCTCCCGGAGGCAGCCCTGCCGCCCCCTGCGCACAATCACCAAAAACCACCGATAGAGAATAGCAATGTTGTACGAAGAAATCTGAGAAAAACCCCTTGCAAAATCACGATGAGCTGAGTATAATACCACTCATGAAACGCAAAACGTCCTGCCCCTCATCCGGCAGGGCGTTTTTGTCGGTAAAAATTTGGCAAAGAAATGTTAAGTGACCGCCCGGGGAGGGGCTTTGTATGACAAAAGACATGACACAGGGCAGCCCGCTCAAGCTCATCCTTGCCTTTGCGGTGCCGCTGATGCTGGGCAGTCTGTTCCAGCAGTTCTACAATCTGGCCGATACCATCATCGTGGGCCGTTTCGTGGGCGTGGATGCGCTGGCGGCGGTGGGCAGCGTGGGCGGCCTGAACTATCTGGTGCTGGGCTTCGTCAACGGCATCGCCTGCGGCTTCTCCATCCCCATCTCGTGGACCTTCGGCGCGAAGGACTACAGAGAGATGCGGCGCTACACCGCCAATACCGTCTGGCTGAGCCTCTTTTTCGCCGTCGTGCTCACGGTGGTGACGGTGGCCCTGACCCGGGCGGTGCTGGTCTGGACCAATACCCCCGACAACATCATCGACATCGCGGACATCTACATCCGCACCATCTTCTGGGGCATCCCCTTCACCCTGCTGTACAACGTCACCAGCGCCCTCATGCGCGCGCTGGGCGACAGCAAGCGGCCGCTCTATTTCCTGCTGGTGGCCAGCGTGCTGAACATCGGCCTCGACCTGCTCTGCATCCTCACCTTCCGGATGGGGGCGTTCGGCGCGGCCTTTGCCACCGTGTTCAGTCAGGCGGTGGCGGGCATCGGCAGTCTCATCTACATCGGCCGCCACTACCCGGAGCTGAAATGGAGCAGGGAAGAGGGCCGTCTGAGCGCCAGCCACTGCCTCAAGCTCTGCAACATGGGCATCCCCATGGGCCTGCAGTGCAGCATCACCGCCATCGGCAGCGTCGTGCTGCAGGGCGCGGTGAACGGTCTGGGCAGCAGCATCGTGGCCGCGCAGACCGCAGGCAGCAAGGCCGCCCAGTTCCTCTCGGTGCCGCTGGAGAGCATCGGCACCGCCATGACCACCTACGCCAGCCAGAATATGGGCGCTCACGACCTCAAGCGTGTGGACCGGGGCGTCAATACCGCGCTGGGAATTGGCTGCGTCTACAGCGTGGCATCCTTCCTCATCCTGCGTGTGCTGGATGTGCCGCTCATCAGCCTCTTCCTCGAGAGCAGCGAGGTGGAGATCATGGCGAATGCCCGCAGCTTCATCTTCTGGAACAGCGTGTTCTACATCCCGCTGGCTGTCCTCATCATCTACCGCTACACCATCCAGGGCCTGGGCTATTCCGGCCTTGCCATGTTCGCGGGCGTGGCCGAGATGGTCGCCCGTGCCATGGTGGGCTTCTGGTTCGTGCCGCTCTGGGGCTACTTTGCGGCCTGCATCGCCAACCCTGTGGCATGGTTCTTCGCCTGCTTCTTCCTCATCCCGGCGTACTTTGCAGTGCGCAAGCGCCTGACGAAGGAGCTTGCCGCAGCGCGGGTGGAGGATTGACCCTCTCAGTCTCGCTCCGCTCGCCAGCTCTCCCAGAGGGAGAGCCCTTGGCAGGCCGGTCAACTTCCTACTAGACGCCTGAGGCGTAATATGGCGTAAAAGGGCGGGCCTTGCTACAGAGGGCAGGCTCGTCTTTGTACAACCTCTCCGTCACGCCTGCGGCGTGCCACCTCTCCTTGTAGGAGAGGCTTTGGCAGTCCCCGCAAAGTGAACGGTTTCGCCAGAGGCTCCCCTACTAGGGGAGCTGTCGAACGAAGTGAGACTGAGAGGTTGTACGAAGGGAAGCCTGACCGTGAGCCGCCAGCGGGCTTGCCCTCTCCGTCATTGCTTTCGCAATGCCACCTCTCCCAAAGGGAGAGGCTTTGGCAGGCCGGGCAACTTCCTACTGGACGCCGGAAGCCTGATATAACGTAAAAAATAGTGCCCTGCTACAGAGATTCACAACAGCTTGACAAGGATATTGTTCCGAAGCTGCTGCCCTCTGTAGCAGGGCACTACTGTTTTCGGATAGAGTAAACTTTGCTCGTCCCGCGTGGGCCTGCCCGGCACGCCAGAGGCTCTCCCTTTGGGAGAGCTGGCGCGAAGCGCCTGAGAGGGCTATTCACGCCGAAAACACCACGATTCGCGCAGATTTTATTTACATTCTCTTAATTTTTTGGTAAGCTTGTATCAAGAAAGGCTGATTCTTCAAAAGATGAACCGACCAAAGGAGGACAGACTATGAGACTGAAGAGCGCACTCCGGCGGGGCGTGGCCGCCGCCGTCATCGCGGGCATCGTGGTGAGCTCCGGCATCCCGGCCTATGCGAAAACATGGGACATCGCCGACGGTGACATTACGGTCAAAGGTGCGAGCGATGAAAGCGGAAACTATAACGAGGTCAAGCAGGGCGACAACGAGTTCAAGAAGGATGAGGGGGAGACCGTCATCACCGGCGAGTCGAAGGAGAATACCGTCACCATCGACACCTCCGGCGGCAAAGTGGACGTCACCTTCGACGACCTGAAAATCGACGTCAGCGGCAAGACCGAGGTGGATGGCAGCGGTGACGGCTCAGTCGATAAGGGCAAAGCTGCTGTTCGGGTCGAGGGCGGCGGCGATGCCACCATCGAGCTGGACGGCGACAACGAGCTGAAGAGCGACGGCAAAAATGCGGGTCTTGAGAAGAACGAACACGAGTCGAGAGGCACTCTGACCATCAAGGACGACAACGACACCAAAGGCTCCCTCACCGCTGAGGGCGGCGGCGACGGCGGCGCAGGCATCGGCGGAGGTATCAAGAGCACTGGCAGCAGCATCACCATCCAGGGCGGCGCGGTCAAGGCTGTGGGCGGGAGCAACGCGGCAGGCATCGGCGACGGCGCAGGCGTACTGTCTGAGCTAGACACGGACACACCGCCCAGCAACCCCAATAATATCATCATCTGCGGCGACGCCGAGGTGACGGCCAAGGCGGGGAGTCAGATGACGGACGCCAAGGCCCCGGCCATCGGCGGAAAGTACGGCGAAGTACCCACGGATGCCCTTTCTGACGATGAACATAAGGTGACGGGAGGACGGCTGACCCGTCTGAACGCGGACGGCACCGTGATGGAGGGGATGGGCTACGACTACACCTCCACCCCCAAGCCCCAGCCGGACGACGACGAGGACGACGATGATGATGACGTCCCGCCCCCGGCACAGGAGAACGCCCCCGAACCCCTGCCCGGCGGCATGGTGGTGGGCGGCTTCTTTTCCAGCCGGGTCACCATCCAGCGGCTGGACCCTGCTTTGGCCATTGAGAGCGCCAACCCCATGCCCGGCGGCGTAGAGGCCGCCGACACCGGAGAGGCCCTCGCCCCGGGGGGTGTGGTGCTTATTGAGAGCGCCGCCCCCCGCTCCACCATCACCACCGACATCCCCAGCCTCCGGGAGGACGGCGTGGAGGACATCTTCTTCCGCTATGAGGACACCATGACCCACTACAGCGTGGAAAAGATGGCCGACGCGGCGGGCGAGGACGCTGACGTGGAGCTGAAGCAGAACAGGGAGGACATCAGCCTCCGGCTGGACGGCGAAACGCGGGATGACCTGTCGGAGCGCTATCAGGAGTGGGAGCCGGTGCGGATACCAGAGGTGAAGGAGAGGCTGATATTGACCCACAAAGAGGTAGAGCAAAAAACGAGTGAAGAGCTCAGACGCGAACGCGACGAATTACTGAAACAAGAGCTGGAGATGATGGACTTCCAACTCGCGAAAAAAAGGGACGACCTCCCGAGTTTGGATTGGTGGCTCGAGCCTGCGAGAGCGGAAACGGTAGAGCAAAAAACGAGTGAAGAGCGCAGACGTGAACTTGACGAGTCCCTGAAACAGCTGGCTGCCCGATTTGAGGACATCGCTCCCGAGGAGGATAAGAAGCCACTGCTCGTTCTGGTCGAACCCTCCGGCACGGAGCGCAAAAAGTATATCAATCCGTTGGAGAGTGTCCTGCGGAGCTATGCCGACCTTAGTGACGACTGGGACGACCTGCCGGATACCCAGGGGGAGATAAAGATCTGGCTCCCCCCGGAGGACTTGGAGAAGGCCAAACTCTGGATACCGGAGGACTTGGGGCATCTCATAAGCGCCTCAAAGGAGAGCCTGAGCGGCAGCGACGGCATTGCATGACATACAAAACGAAAGGATAAGACCGGCGAACCCCGCGGCCCTCGGGGCCGGCACGCGGGACGCGGAAACTGACCTGCGCACAATCACCAAAAACCACCGATAGAGAATAGCAATGTTGTACGAAGAAATCTGCCCAAAACCCCTTGCAAAATCACGATGAGCTGAGTATAATACCACTCATGAAACGCAAAACGTCCTGCCCCTCATCCGGCAGGGCGTTTTTGTCGGTAAAAATTTGGCAAAGAAATGTTAAGTGACCGCCCGGGGAGGGGCTTTGTATGACAAAAGACATGACACAGGGCAGCCCGCTCAAGCTCATCCTTGCCTTTGCGGTGCCGCTGATGCTGGGCAGTCTGTTCCAGCAGTTCTACAATCTGGCCGATACCATCATCGTGGGCCGTTTCGTGGGCGTGGATGCGCTGGCGGCGGTGGGCAGCGTGGGCGGCCTGAACTATCTGGTGCTGGGCTTCGTCAACGGCATCGCCTGCGGCTTCTCCATCCCCATCTCGTGGACCTTCGGCGCGAAGGACTACAGAGAGATGCGGCGCTACACCGCCAATACCGTCTGGCTGAGCCTCTTTTTCGCCGTCGTGCTCACGGTGGTGACGGTGGCCCTGACCCGGGCGGTGCTGGTCTGGACCAATACCCCCGACAACATCATCGACATCGCGGACATCTACATCCGCACCATCTTCTGGGGCATCCCCTTCACCCTGCTGTACAACGTCACCAGCGCCCTCATGCGCGCGCTGGGCGACAGCAAGCGGCCGCTCTATTTCCTGCTGGTGGCCAGCGTGCTGAACATCGGCCTCGACCTGCTCTGCATCCTCACCTTCCGGATGGGGGCGTTCGGCGCGGCCTTTGCCACCGTGTTCAGTCAGGCGGTGGCGGGCATCGGCAGTCTCATCTACATCGGCCGCCACTACCCGGAGCTGAAATGGAGCAGGGAAGAGGGCCGTCTGAGCGCCAGCCACTGCCTCAAGCTCTGCAACATGGGCATCCCCATGGGCCTGCAGTGCAGCATCACCGCCATCGGCAGCGTCGTGCTGCAGGGCGCGGTGAACGGTCTGGGCAGCAGCATCGTGGCCGCGCAGACCGCAGGCAGCAAGGCCGCCCAGTTCCTCTCGGTGCCGCTGGAGAGCATCGGCACCGCCATGACCACCTACGCCAGCCAGAATATGGGCGCTCACGACCTCAAGCGTGTGGACCGGGGCGTCAATACCGCGCTGGGAATTGGCTGCGTCTACAGCGTGGCATCCTTCCTCATCCTGCGTGTGCTGGATGTGCCGCTCATCAGCCTCTTCCTCGAGAGCAGCGAGGTGGAGATCATGGCGAATGCCCGCAGCTTCATCTTCTGGAACAGCGTGTTCTACATCCCGCTGGCTGTCCTCATCATCTACCGCTACACCATCCAGGGCCTGGGCTATTCCGGCCTTGCCATGTTCGCGGGCGTGGCCGAGATGGTCGCCCGTGCCATGGTGGGCTTCTGGTTCGTGCCGCTCTGGGGCTACTTTGCGGCCTGCATCGCCAACCCTGTGGCATGGTTCTTCGCCTGCTTCTTCCTCATCCCGGCGTACTTTGCAGTGCGCAAGCGCCTGACGAAGGAGCTTGCCGCAGCGCGGGTGGAGGATTGACCCTCTCAGTCTCGCTCCGCTCGCCAGCTCTCCCAGAGGGAGAGCCCTTGGCAGGCCGGTCAACTTCCTACTAGACGCCTGAGGCGTAATATGGCGTAAAAGGGCGGGCCTTGCTACAGAGGGCAGGCTCGTCTTTGTACAACCTCTCCGTCACGCCTGCGGCGTGCCACCTCTCCTTGTAGGAGAGGCTTTGGCAGGCCGGGCAACTCTGCGCTGACCGCTGGAAGTTCAATATGGCATAAAATATAATGCCCTGCTACAGAGATTCACAACAGCTTGACAAAGTGTTCTTGTCTAGAAGCTGCTGCCCTCTGTAGCAGGGCACTACTGTTTATGATAAAACCAAACTTTGCTCGTCCCGCGTGGGCCTGACCGGCACGCCAGTGCCTCTCCCTATGGGAGAGGTGGCTGCGAAGCAGACGGAGAGGGCAAGCCCGTCTCCCAAGAGCCGCCATACAGCGATAAGCAGGCTCTCCGTCAGAGCGATGCTATCGCTGTGCTTTTTGTCTTTCTGTAGCATCCTTGCCCTCTCAGTCTCGCTCCGCTCGCCAGCTCCCCCAAAGGGGGAGCCTTAAAGAGCTGCCTCGTTGTATTTACAAATCCCCCCAAAACCGCTATACTATATATAGTTGTGTCAAAACGAGGAGGCGGGACGATGGAGCAGGAGCTGGAACGGCTGGAAGGCACGGTAGAGGACATCATCTACCTGAACGAGGACAACGGCTACACCGTGTTCGAGGTGTCGGGCGGCGGTGTCGTCACCGTTGTGTGCGGCATGGTGGGAGAGCTCCACGCGGGCGAAAGCGTCGTCTGCCGGGGCAGGTACGAGAACCACGCTACCTATGGCCGACAGTTCCACGCACAGGAGTGCGAGACGGATATGCCCAAAGACCTCGAGGCCGTCTACGCCTTCCTCGCCAGCCGGTCGCTGCCCTACATCGGGGCTCGGACGGCGGATAAGATCATTGACAAATTCGGCGCGGCGGCGCTGGAAGTAATCGCCAACGACCCCGCCCAGCTCACCCTCATCCCGGGCATCTCGGCGGACAAGGCCGACCGCATCCAGCAGGAGTTCAAGCGGATGTTCGGAATGCGGGAGCTCATTGCCTATCTGGCTCAGTTCGAGATCAGCCCCCGTCGGGCGATGGAGGTCTTCCGCACCTTCGGGCCGGGGGCCATGCAGGCCATCCAGCAGAACCCCTACCTGCTCTGCGGGGAGCCGCTGCAGCTGGACTTCCGCCACGCCGACAGCATCGCCCAGTATTACCAGATGGCAGGGGACTGCGCCCAGCGGCTGGAAGCCGCCCTTCTGCGCACCCTGCGCCACAACGCCGGCAACGGCCACACCTGTCTGCCCCGGGCGCAGCTGCTGGAAACGGCGTCGAACTTCATCCACCAGCCCCCCGAAAAGCTGGCGGAGGCGCTGGACAGCTGCATCCAGACCGGGAAACTGGCGGTGCGGATGTTCGACGGCACACCGTATATTTATCTGCCGGATCTGCTGGCCGCAGAGCAGGACATCGCCGACCGTCTGGCCATGCTGACCAGGCGCGGGAAGCAGACGGCCCGAAACCTCGACAAGAACATCCAGATACTGGAACTGGCGCAGGGCTTTGCTTACGCGCCGCTCCAGAAGGAAGCCATCCGCAAGGCCATGACCGAGAACTGCCTTGTCCTCACCGGCGGCCCCGGCACCGGAAAGACCACCACGGTCAACGCCATCCTGCAGCTGCTCGAGAACGAGGCCGAACGGGTAGCCCTCTGCGCTCCCACAGGCCGCGCCGCCAAGCGTCTGAGCGAGCTGACGGGCCGGAAAGCCTCCACCATCCACCGTCTGCTGGAAGTGGACTACACCGGCGGCGTGGTCAGCTTCATCCACAATGACAAGAACCTGCTCAAGTGCGACGTCGTCATCCTCGACGAGATGAGCATGGTGGACGTCAAGCTGTTCCAGGCCCTCATTGCGGCCCTGCGGTACAGCTGCCGTATTATTATGGTAGGCGACGCCGACCAGTTGCCCAGCGTCGGCCCGGGCAATATCCTCGGCGAGACCATCCGCTCCGGGCTGGTGCCGACGGTCTGCCTCAACGAGATATTCCGGCAGGCCGCTCAGAGCCTCATCGTGGAGAACGCCCACCACATCATCTCGGGCGAACCGCTGAAAAAGGGCGGAAAGGCGGACGATTTCTTCTTCCTCGAAGCCGACGGCGACGCGGCCCAGAAGCTGGTCTGCGACCTTGTGACCACCCGTCTGCCCCGCAGCTACCAGTTCGACCCGGTGAAGGATATTCAGGTGCTCTGCCCCACGAAGCTCGGCCCCACCGGCACCCAGGCCCTCAACGCGGAGCTGCAGGCCATGCTCAACCCGCCAAAGAAGGGCAAGCCGGAGCTGCAGAGCGCGGCCCGGGTCTTCCGGGTGGGGGACAAAGTGATGCAGGTGCGCAATAACTACGAGATAACGTGGCAGCGCATCGGCGGGGAACAGGGTGTGGGCGCCTACAACGGCGACATCGGCATCGTGGAGTCCATCGACGTGCGCAGCCGCTCCATGGTGGTGCGGATGGACGACCGGCGGCTGGTCTACCCGGCGGAGAACCTCAACGAGCTGGAAATCGCGTATGCCATCACGGTACACAAAAGCCAGGGCAGCGAGTTCCCGGCGGTCATCCTCCCGGCGGCGCAGGTGCCGCCCCGCCTGTGCTACCGCAACCTCTTCTATACCGGCGTCACCCGCGGGCGGAAGCTCTGCATCGTGGTGGGCCGGCGGGACGTGGTGAACCGGATGATGTCCAACATCCGCCAGAACCTGCGCTACAGCGGCCTGGCCGCTCTGCTGGCAGAAGCCTTGCCGCCGGAAAATTTGTCGGCAATATGATGCTTTATGTGCGCGAAAGCCTCTCCCTTTGGGAGAGGTGTCTGCGCAGCAGACGGAGAGGGCAAGCCCGGCAAGAAAGAGCCGCGGCGCAGCGATAGGCAGGCTCTTGGCCAGAGGGACGCTATCGCCGGCTCTACGATTCTTCGCCAGCGTCCTTGCCCTCTCAGGCGCTTCGCGCCAGCTCTCCCAAAGGGAGAGCCTTAGACAGAGGGAAGCTTTAGAGTTTAGATGTCTTTCTTTTTGGATACACCTGTGTTATACTATAATGTGTTTTGATGACCCGCGCCCGGAGATGGGCGATGGAAATAGAGAATGGGCAGCAGAGAAAGGAAATATCACGATTATGGCACAGAACGACATCGGTATCGATCTTGGTACGACGACCATCATCATCGCGCAGGAGGGGCAGGGCGTCGTGCTCAACCAGCCCAGCGTGGTGGCGGTGGATACCCGCAAGAACTGCGTGCTTGAGGCCGGCGACAAGGCCCTTGCAATGGTGGGTCGCACGCCCAACTACATCTCCGCCATCTTCCCGCTGAAGGATGGCGTCATCAGCGACCATACCATGACCCGGGAGCTCATCTGCCGCTTTGTCAATCAGGTCTACAGCTCCCACATGGTCAAGCCCCGTGTGGCCGTCTGTGTGCCTGCCGCCATCACCGGCATCGAGAGCGACGCCGTGGTGGAGGCCGTCATGGCCGCCGGTGCGCGTCAGGTCTACCTCATTGATGAGCCTATCGCCGCGGCTCTCGGCTCCGGCATCGACATCACAGTGCCGGATGGCCGGATGATCATCGACATCGGCGGCGGCACCACTGACATCGCCGTGCTGAGCCTCGGCGGCAAGGTCAAGGCCACCAGCGTCCGCGTGGCCGGCAACCACTACGACGAAGAGATCCTGAAGTTCGTGCGCAACAAGTTCAGCATCGCCATCGGCCAGCGCACCGCTGAGAGCCTGAAAAAGAACGTGGCCTGCTGCCCCCAGAAGGCAGATTTCAACGAGACCATGGAGATCAAGGGCCGCAGCCTGCTCACCGGCCTGCCCGTGCGTGTCAATGTCTCCACCGCCGACCTCTACGAGCCGGTCATGCGCCTGAGCGAGCAGATCGGCACCGCCGCTCATCAGGTGCTGGAGAAGACTCCTCCGGAGCTGGCCGGCGACATCTACCGCAACGGCGTCGTCCTCACCGGCGGCGGCGCACAGCTCCACGGCCTGCCTGAGTACCTGAGCCAGGAGCTGAAGGTGGAAGTGACCGTCTCGCCTGACCCCGTCAACTGTGTCGCGCTGGGTACGGCCATGAGCCTGCGTCTGGGCGACAAGCTGGAGACCGGCTTCATGGACGCCACCCCCCGCATGGGCCGCCGCTGAGAGGGAAGCGCTGTTCACAGAACCGTGAAAAACAATATGATTTTTGTTCATAGTTGTTGAATCGACCCGGAAAATATTGTATAATATCTTCAAATCGCTTTTTGCCGCTCACCCCCGGGCGGCAAAGAAAAAAGTAAATAGGAGGAAGACCATGGATTTAGGTTATGATGTGATCGTTACCATAACCGGTATGGTGCTGGTGTTTCTGATCCTCGTCCTGCTGATGGCCATCATCACGCTGGAGGGCAAGATCTTTGACGCCATGAACAACAAGAAGGCAGCTGCCAAGGCTGCGTCTGCTGCAAAGCCGGCTGCTCCTGTGAAACAGGCCGCTGCGCCCGCTCCTGCAAAGGCTGCTGCCCCGCAGGTGGAGGCAGGCATCCCCGGCGACGTTGTGGCAGCCATCATGGCAGCCATCTACTCTATGGGCAACGGCAAGTATGTGCTGAAGGCAGTCCGCCGCGGCAAGAATGGCTGGGGCAAGGCTGGCGTCAACGACACCACCGCGCCCTTTTAACACAGGAGGAAAAACATGACTCAGTTTATTGATACTCTGGTCGGTATTTTCCAGAGTTCCGGTTTTGCCCGGTTCAGTGAGCCGGGCGGCTGGCTGTACGCAGTGATGATCTGCGTAGGCTGCTTCCTGCTCTACCTCGCCATCGTCAAAGAGTTTGAGCCTCTGATCCTGCTGCCCATGGCGTTCGGCATGATCCTGGCCAACCTCCCCGGCAGCGGCGTCATCCATATGCAGTACTTCGTCGGCGACGGCCTCGAGCACCCGATGTGGGTCGAGATCCTGAACAACGGCGGTCTGGCTGATATGCTCTACATGGGCGTCAAGCTGGGCATCTACCCGCCGCTGATCTTCCTCGGCATCGGCACCATGACCGACTTCGCCCCCCTGATCTCCAACCCCAAGAGCCTGCTGCTGGGCGCTGCCGCTCAGTTCGGCATCTTCGGCACCTACATGGGCGCTCGTCTGCTGGTCGCTGCCGGTCTGGTGGACTTCACCCAGAAGCAGTCTGCTGCTATCTCCATCATCGGCGGCGCAGACGGCCCCACCGCTATCTTCGTCACCTCCCGTCTGGCTCCTGAGCTGCTGGGCTCCATCGCCGTCGCGGCCTACAGCTACATGGCTCTGGTGCCTGTTATCCAGCCGCCTATCATGAAGGCTCTGACCTCCAAGAAAGAGCGTACCGTCGTGATGAAGCAGCTGCGCACTGTGACCAAGACCGAGAAGATCATCTTCCCCGTCATGGTCGCCATCGTCGTCTCCCTCATCGTGCCGGATGCCGCCGTCCTGGTCGGTATGCTGATGCTGGGCAACCTGATGAAGGAGTGCGGCGTCGTGGACCGTATCCAGAAGACCGCCGGCAATGAGCTGATGAACATCATCACCATCTTCCTGGCTCTGTCTGTTGGCTGCACCACCTCTGCAAACACCTTCCTGAACAGCCGCACCCTGTTCATCATCGTGCTGGGTCTCATCGCATTCTCCTTCGGCACTGCTGCCGGTGTTATCTGCGGCAAGGTCATGTATATTCTGACCGGCGGTCAGGTCAACCCCCTGATCGGTTCCGCCGGCGTTTCCGCTGTGCCTATGGCTGCCCGTGTTTCTCAGAAGGTCGGCCAGAGCGAGAACCCCTCCAACTTCCTGCTGATGCACGCAATGGGCCCCAACGTGGCCGGTGTTATCGGCTCCGCCGTCGCTGCTGGTATCCTCATCAACATCTTCGGCTAAGCATTTCCTGAGATCCCCGCTCCATCGTGGTATTGACTGCGGTGGGGCGGTTTTTTGTTTGCATTGTTTTTGTGTACAACTTTTTTGAAATGTGATATACTATATTTTAAGTGATATATCCAGAAATGATTGAAAAGAACAGGTGAAACAATGGCAACAGATCTCGCACAACAATTCTGCGCTTTGCGTGATACGTATATCGAAAAGCAGTTCGGACGCCTGAACGATATGCAGCGGGAGGCGGTGTTCACCACCAACGGCCCTCTGCTCATCCTCGCGGGTGCAGGCAGCGGAAAGACCACCGTGCTGGTCAACCGCATCGCCAACCTCATCCGCTTCGGCTCGGCCCACGGCTCCAGGTGGACGCCCCGGGAGGTGACGGAGGACGATGTGAAAGCCCTGCGCACCGCCATCATGACCGGCACCGACGCCCCGTCGTGGCTGGACGGGATGCTGCGGAAGGACGCCGTCCGGAGCTGGAACGTCATGGCCATCACCTTTACCAACAAGGCCGCCGGTGAGCTGAAGGAGCGTCTGCGCCGGATGCTGGGCGGGGAGGAGGGCGACGAGGTGTTCGCCTCCACCTTCCACTCGGCCTGCGTCCGCATTCTCCGCCGCTGGGCCGAGGAGATCGGCTACCCCCGCAGCTTTACCATCTACGACAGCGACGACTCCCAGCGTGTCATGAAGGCTGTCTACAAAGAGCTGAGCGTGGACGACAAGTTCTTCCCGGTCAAAAGCGCCATCAACCAGATGAGCCGCTGGAAAGACCAGCTCATCAGCCCGGAAGAGGCCCTGAAGACCCCGGCCCGGGACACGAAGGGCGCTCTTGCGGCCAAGGTCTATGCCGCCTACGAAAAGAAGCTCAAGGAGGCCGGTGCCTTCGACTTCGACGACCTCATCTATCAGACGGTCATCCTGCTGTCGGAGCACGAGGACGTGCGGGAGTTCTACCAGAACAAGTACAAATATCTGCTGGTGGACGAGTATCAGGACACCAGTGTGGCTCAGTTCCGGCTCGTGAGCCTGCTCACCGGCCCGGAAAAGAACATCTGCGTCGTGGGCGACGACGACCAGAGCATCTACCGCTTCCGCGGCGCGACCATTGAGAACATCCTCAACTTCGAGCGCATCTATAAAGGCACCAGGACCATCCGACTCGAGCAGAATTACCGCTCTACGTCGAATATCCTGAATGCCGCCAACTGTGTCATCCAGCACAACACCGAGCGCAAGGGCAAGACCCTCTGGACGAAGAACGGCGAGGGCGACAAGGTGCAGGTCTACACCGCCGAGAACGAGCAGGACGAGGCCAGCCATATCGCGGACGTCATCGGCCAGCACCTCAAAGAGGGCGGACATCTGGCCGACCACGCCATCCTCTACCGGATGAACGCCCAGTCGGCCCCCATCGAAAGCTACTTTACCCGTGCGGGCATCCCGCATAAGATCGTGGGCGGCCAGCGCTTCAACGACCGCAAGGAAGTCAAGGACATCCACTCCTATATGTCCATCGTGGCGAACCCCCGGGACGATGTCCGACTTCGTCGAATCATCAATGAGCCTGCGCGCAAAATCGGTGCGACGACCATCGAAGTCATCGCGGATTTGGCGGCTCAGCAGGGCATCAGTATGCTGGATGTCATCTCCCATGCCGACCAGTACGCCAAGCTCAGCCGCGCCATCGCGCCGCTGTTCAAGTTCTGGGACATCTACCAGAAACTGCAGGACTCTCTGGAAATGAAGACGCTGGACGAGTTCGCCTCCGATGTCATCGAGATCACCGGCTACCGCGCCATGCTGGAAGCCGACGCCGCCAAGGGCCACGAGGACGCCGCCGACCGTCTGCAGAACCTCGGCCAGCTGGTCAACAACGTCAAGAGCTACTGCGACCAGCACGGCGAAGAGGCCTCGCTGGAAGGCTATCTGGAGGACATCGCCCTCATCAGCGACATCGACAGCTACAACGAGAGCGCCGACCAGGTGGTGCTGATGACCATCCACTCGGCCAAGGGCCTTGAGTTCCCCTATGTATTCCTCATTGGCATGGAAGAGGGGGTCTTCCCCAGTGAGATGAGCAAGTATTCCGAGGCTGACCTCGAAGAGGAACGCCGTCTGGCCTATGTGGGCATCACCCGCGCCAAGAAGGAGCTTTACATCTCTAACAGCGTCACCCGGATGCTCTATGGCCGCACCCAGCGCAACGAGCCCAGCCGCTTTCTCCGGGAGATCGAGCCGGAGTACATCGAAGAGACCCGCAGCCCGGTGCTGGAACAGCGCTCCCGTCTGGGCGGCTGGGGCAGCGGTTACGGCAGCGATACCGTGCCGGGCGGCGCGTCGGGCTACTCCGGCCCCTCCGGCTGGGGGCGTGCAGCCTCTGGTTACGGCTCGGGCTATGGCTCCGGCCGCAGCGGCTATCTGAATAAAGAATATAACGCACCAATGTCCAATAGCCGAGGCTTTGGCTCCGATCACGCGGGCCGGGGAAGTGCTTCGTCGGGTCATGGCGGCTACGACTCCGGTTCGGGAAGCAGCGGCTTCGGCTCTGGCTATGGCCGTCCGGCAGCGTCCAAAGCGCCGGTCAGACCCGCAGGCGGCGGTGTGACCTCTTCGCCCCGTCCGGCGGCGGCATCCACCGGCCCTAAACACTATGAGCCGGGCGACATCGTGGAGCACAAGGTCTTCGGGCGCGGCAAGGTGCTGAAGGTCAAGCCCGCCGCCGGCGACCAGATCGTGGAGATCAGCTTCGAGAAGGTGGGCGTGAAGAAGACCATGGCCAACTTTGCGCCCCTTGTGAAGATAACGACGGAGGAATGAGAAAAATGATGACTGTCCGATTGATAGCACATACGCCGGAGCCGGAGAAGGTCGTGGCGGCTGCGGCGAAGCTCTGCTACTCCGACGCCCACATCACCGACCTGCTGGACGGGCTGGATGAGGAAAAGACTGCCCGCTTCCTGACCATGCTCAGCGATCTGGGCCACGCCAGCCCCATCGAGCACGCAAGCTTCACCTTCGGCATCGAGGGCGTCAGCCGTACCCTGCTGGCCCAGATCACCCGTCACCGCATCGCGTCCTTCAGCGTCCAGAGTCAGCGGTACGTCCGTCTGGATGATTTTCGCTACGTCATCCCGCCCGAGATCGAGGCCATCCCCGAGGCAAAGGCGGCGTTCATTGAGAGCATGAACGAGGACGCCAGGCGCTACCTCGACCTCGTGCAGAAGCTGGAGGACGGCCACACCGCCCGCCTGATGGCCGAAGGTCTGCCCGAAAAGCAGGCCCGGGCCAAGGCTTCCAAGCAGGCCAACGAGGACGCCCGCTTCGTGCTGCCCAACGCCTGCGAGACCAAGATGGTGGTGACCATGAACGCCCGCAGCCTGCAGAACTTCTTCCATCTGCGCTGCTGCAGCCGCGCCCAGTGGGAGATACGGCAGCTGGCCGAAGAGATGCTGCGGCTGGTCTACCCGGTGGCACCCCATATCTTCCGCACCGCCGGCCCGGCCTGCGTGTCCGGCCCCTGCCCGGAGGGCAAGATGTGCTGCGGCCGCACCACTGAGGTCCGCGCCCGGTACGCCGCGCTGAAAGGGGAGAAGGCAGAATGAGTAAGGGCAGGCTTCTTGTCATCGAAGGGCTGGACGGCTCCGGCAAGGCCACCCAGGCAAAGCTGCTGGCCGCCCATCTGGCCGAGAGCGGTCGAAGGGTGATGGAAATCACCTTTCCGGACTACGAGAGCGATTCCAGTGCGCTGGTGAAGATGTACCTTTCCGGCCGGTTCGGCGACAAGCCCGACGACGTCAACCCCTATGCGGCGTCCAGCTTCTATGCGGTGGACCGGTACGCCAGCTATAAGACCAGGTGGGGCAGCTTCTATGAGGCGGGCGGCATCGTCATCGCCGACCGCTACACCACGTCGAACGCGGTCCATCAGTGCTCCAAGCTCCCGCCGGAGCAGTGGGACGACTTCCTCCGCTGGGCCTTTGACTACGAATACAGGCTGCTGGGCCTGCCCGCACCGGACGCTGTGGTGTACTTACAGGTAGACCCCGCCGTGAGCCAGAAGCTCATGACCGGCCGCTACCATGGCGACGAGAGCAGGAAGGACGTCCACGAAAAGGACATCGAATATCTGGCCCGCAGCCGCCGTGCCGCCGAGTACTGTGCGGCGCATCTGGGCTGGGCCACCGTCCATTGCACGGAAAATGGAGCCATGCGCACCATCGAGGAGATTCAGGCCGAGGTGCGGGCGCTGGCGGAAAAAGAGCTCGGATAACCGCGAAAATGGGAGGGATACTATCAATGTATCGTTTGATGCAGCCGTCGGATGAGGCGGCAGTCGTGGCACTGTGGCAGAAAGAACGCGGCGACAGCGCCGAGTTCATCAAGACGGCTCTGGAAAAGTTCGCCGGGGCGGAAAATATCTACGTCGCTGAGGAAAATGACGAGATAGCCGCTGCGGCGCTGGCGGTCCCCGTCACCCTCAAGGGACGCAGCGGCAGCTACCTCTACGGCCTCTGCGGGCAGGGAAGCCTGCTTCTGGCAGGACTCGTGGACTATCTCTGTGCGCAGCAGAAGCTGCGGGGCGCGGGCTTCACCGTGGCCGTCCCGGTCGGACAGGAGCAGGCCGCGCTGCTGGAAAACAAGGGTTTCCAGCGGGCTTTTGCCCTCCGCTGCCTGCCCCGGGAGGTGTCCCGCAACCTGTGGAGTCAGGCGGAGTTCGACTCCGTGACGGCCCGCAAGCTCTATGAGCTGCGGGAGCGCTTCTATCCCGATACCGTCCAGTTCCCGCCGGAGCGGATGGCCGTCGTGCTGACCGACCTCTACGCCCGGGGCGCGACCATCGTGTCCAACGAGAAGGGCTACGGCATCTACTTCCGCCGGGAGGACACCCTCTATTTTGTGGAGCTGATGGCCGAAGATGACCGCTCCGCCGAGGTGCTGATGGAAGCGGCCCGGGAGAAGGAGGTCATCGTGGAGCGCGCCGTCATCACAGTGGGTGCGGCTCAGAACCTTTTCCTCGGCGAAGGCACCCGGCAGGACTACGGCATGATACGGTTCGACGCGGAGCCTTTCGATGTGGAAGAAAGCTATATGCGGCTGATGATGGAAAGCTGAACGGAATGGTAAAGGAGTGTGTACATGGCACACGATGCAAAACATAGAAAAAGCAGAAAAGGCGGCGCAGCGAAAATGATCCTGATCGTGCTGCTGATCCTGGTACTGGCGGCGGGCGGCTGTCTGCTGGCCATCCGAAAAGAGATCAACGGCAATGCTTCCGCTGGCAAAACGGTGAGTGTGAGCATCCAGCAGGGCAGCGGCGTGGCGGCCATCGCCCAGAAGCTCAAGACGGCGGGCGTCATCAAGTACCCCCACGTCTTCCGCTGGTATGCAGGCAAGCAGGGCGCGGCAGGCAAGCTCCAATACGGTGAGTTCGACCTCGTCCCCGGCAGCTCCTACGACGACATCATCGAGGCACTTTCCGCCTACGCGAAGGCCGACAGCGTCCGGCTGACCTTCCCCGAGGGTACGACGGCCATCGCCATTGCGAAAAAAATGGAGGATGCCGGGCTGTGCAGCGCCGAGGACTTCCTCAAGGAGGCCAACACCGGCGATTTCAGCCAGTACAGGTTCTGGCAGTACGTCCCCGACGACAAGGACGCCCCGGACCGCTTCCTCAAGTGCGAGGGTTATCTTTTCCCGGATACCTACGATTTCCTGAAGGATGATACCGTCCATCATTACGTTGAGACGTTCTATTCTCACTTCGACAAGCAGATCACCGATGAGATGTATGCCGAGATGGAAAAGCAGGGGATGACCCTCTCCGAGGTGGTCACTCTGGCGTCCTTCGTGCAGGAGGAGGCCGGCAACGATCAGGACGATAATGTGGCGCAGGTGTTCCGCAACCGTCTGGCCGAGGGTTCGCCCTACCCCAAACTGCAGAGCAACACCTCCAGCCACGTCCAGAGCGACGCCGACAACAACTACCTCTGGAATTGGGTCGCGCCCTACTACGGCGGCTGGGACAGCATCCCGGAGAACATTCTGGAGGCCTACGACACCTACGCCTGCACCGGCCTCTCCGCCGGCCCCATCTCCAACCCCGGCATCGCGGCCATCCGCGCGGCGCTTGCCCCGCAGCCCGACGATGAGGCGAAGGACGCCTATTTCTTTGTCACCGACCTTGCCGGTCACTACTACTACGCCCGCACCTACGCAGACCACCAGAAAAACTGCGATGAGGCGGCTAAAGTTAATAAGAGCCTAAAATAAGAAGCGAAGCCCGTAAGCCTGACGGAAAAGGCAGCCGCTGACCGGCCTGCCAATGGCTCGCCCTTTGGGAGAGCTGGCACCGAAGGTGACTGAGAGGGCTAGAGAGGAATACCATGTTACAGATACCGGAACTTCTGGCCCCGGCGGGCGACCTCGAGCGCCTGCGGTATGCCATCAACTACGGCGCGGACGCCGTTTACTGCGCTCTGCCCGAGTTCGGGATGCGCTCTGCACCCACCAACTTCACCCCGGAGCAGCTGAGCGAGGGCGTCATCTATGCCCACGCCCGGGGCCGCAAGGTCTACCTGACCATGAACACCCTGCCCACCAACGAGGAGGCTGACCGTCTGCCTCAGGCCATCAAGGACGCTGCCGCCGCCGGTGTGGACGCCTTCATTGTGGCCGACCTCGGCGTGTTGGACGCCTGCAAGACCTTCGCGCCCGACATCGACGTCCATATGTCCACCCAGACCGGCATCACCAACTGGGCCGCTGCCCGCGCCGCCTACAACATGGGCGCGAAGCGGGTGGTGCTGGCCCGGGAGATGACCCTGCAGGACATCGCCACCCTCCGCGACAAGACCCCGCCGGAGCTGGAAATCGAGGCTTTCGTCCACGGCGCCATGTGCATGAGCGTCTCGGGCCGCTGCCTGCTCTCCAACTACATGGCAGGCCGCGACGCAAACCGCGGCCAGTGCGCCCAGCCCTGCCGCTGGAAGTACTATCTCAGCGAGGAGACCCGCCCGGGCCAGCTCTATGAGATCGGCGAGAACGAGAACGGCAGCTACATCCTCAACGCCAACGATCTGTGTACCGCGCCCTTCCTCGACCTCATCTGCAAGGCGGGCGTGGACAGCCTCAAGATCGAGGGCCGCGCCAAGACGTTCTACTACGTCGCCAGCGTGACGGCGGCCTACCGCCGCGCCCTCGACCAGTATCGGGCCGACCCGATGAACGAGAACTTCGAGCTGCCGGAAGAGGCTTTGGCTGAGCTGACCCGCACCAGCCACCGCCACTATTCGCCCGGCTTCTACTTTGGCCGGGAGCAGGCCCGTCAGGCCACCGACAGCGCGACTTACATCCGCGAGTGGGAGTTTGTCGGTACGGTGGACGGCTGGGAGAACGGCGTCGCCAGCTGCCAGCAGCGGGGCAAGTGGAGCCTCGGCGACACGCTGGAGGTGCTCTGCCCGGATGGCCGCAGCATCCCGCTGGACCCCGAGTGGATCAAGAATGAGGCCGGTGAGCTGGTGGAGTCCACGCCCCACGCGATGGAGCGCTATACCATCCCCACCCCGGAGCTGCCGCCGATGAGCCTGCTGCGCCGGAAAGTCTGAGGATCAAAAGCAAAGCCGCCTGTCGTTCGTTGAATGACAGGCGGCTTTTATCGTTTATTCCGATTATTCCGGCTTGACCTGCAGCTCCTGCTCGCAGTAGATGCAGCGATACTTGCCGTTGGAGCTCAGCTCAAAGATCTGGTCGCACTCTTCCTCGATGGAGGAGATGCAGCGGGGGTTCTTGCACCGCACGATGTTGACCAGACGCTTGGGGGGCTGGGGCTTTTCCTTCTTGACGGCCTTGCCGTTCTCGATGACGGTCACGCTGATGTCGGGGTCGAGATAGGCCAGCACGTCGAGGTTGAGCCAGGATGCGTCGCCCTCCACCTTGATGATGTCCTTCCGGCCCGACTCTGCCTTGTGGCTGCGGGCGTTCTGGATGAGGGCCACACTGGCGGTGCGGTTGCCCTTGATGCCCAGCAGGTCCATCAGGCCGATGGCCGTGCCTGCCTTGATATGGTCGATGACGATACCGTTCTGAATTTCATCAATGTTCAGCATCTCAGTTGCCCTCCTTTTCAGCCTTGGGGTCCTTGAGGCCCAGCAGTGTCATGATCAGCGCCATGCGGACGTAGACGGCGTTCTGCACCTGCTCAAAGTAGGCGGCGCGGGGGTCGTTGTCCACGTCCAGCGTGATCTCATTGACGCGGGGCAGGGGATGGAGCACGGCCATGTCAGGCTTGGCAAGGGCCATCTTCTCTTTGGTGAGGATATAGCTGTTCTTCAGACGGACATAGTCTTCCTCGTTGAAGAAACGCTCCTTCTGGACGCGGGTCATGTAGAGGATGTCCAGCTCGGGCATGGACTCCTCGAGGCTGCGGGTCTCCTTATAGGGGATGTGGTTGGCCTCGAGCACGTCGGTGATGATGTAGTCCGGCACCCGCAGCTCCTCGGGGCTGATGAGGACGAAGCGGATGTTCTCGCAGCGCGCCATGGTCTTGATGAGGGAGTGGACGGTGCGGCCAAACTTGAGGTCGCCGCACAGGCCGATGGTCAGGTCGTTCAGACGGCCCTTACGGCGGCGGATGGTCATCAGGTCGGTCATGGTCTGGGTCGGGTGCTGGTGGCCGCCGTCTCCTGCGTTGATGACAGGGATGCGGGAGTACCGGCTGGCCCGCAGCGGTGCGCCCTCCTTGGGGTGGCGCATGGCCACGATGTCGGCATAGCAGGAGACGACGCGGATGGTGTCGGCCACGCTCTCGCCCTTGGATGCACTGGAGACGGTCTCGCTCGGGAAGCCGAGGACATGTCCGCCGAGGTTCAGCATCGCGGCCTCAAAGGAAAGACGGGTACGGGTGGACGGCTCGTAGAACAGAGTAGCCAGCTTTTTGTGGGCGGCCACGTCCTGATAGGCAGCCGGGTCGGCGCAGATGCGGTCGGCCAGGTCCAGCAGAGAGGTGATCTCCTGCTGACTGAAATCCAACGGATCGATTAGATGACGCATATTCTTTTGTTTCCCTCCGTCAAAGAAGCTTTCGAAGAATCGAGAAGTCGAAGAAGTTCGTGTAGTAGCTCAACGAACGCATGACGGGATGGCAGAGCCGGTTGTAGCATATCTCATCCAGCAGCAGCATGGCCTCGCCCGGGGCCAGACGCATGGCGGCCCGGATGGACTCGTCGCCGCAGCTGGCCTTGAGGTGGGCCACATTGGAGGCCACCTGCTGGCGGCACTCCCGCTCCAGGACATCGAAGATGTCACCCGACAGGTCGATGCGGGTGTAGTCCCGGCTCCCAAACAGGGCGCGGGGCAGGTAGTCGATGGAGTAGATGACGGGGGTGGTGTCGGCGAGGATGCGCTTCTTGATGCAGATGACATCGTCGCCGGGCTCGATGGCCAGATCACGGGCCAGCTCTTCGCCTGCGCGGACGGGGTAGATCTGGATGCCGTCGGCGTGGGGGTAGCTGCCAAAGCTGCGGATGAGCGGGTAATACTCCAGCTTCTGGTCCAACCGGCTGCGCAGGTTCAGGACACTTCGGTTGACCACTGTGCCGATGCCGCGCACCCGCTCGATGTAACCCGCACGCTCCATCTCGCTCAGCGCATCGCGGATGACGGTGCGGCTGACGCTGAGTTCGGCGGCAAGGTCTACCTCAGCGGGCAGACGGTCGGTCTGTGCATAGCGGCCTGTGCGCAGTTCCTCCAGCAGAGCGCCGACGATGCGGTCGCTGATGACAGCACCACCCAGGCGGCTGGAAGGGGATAAGCTGGAATCTCTCATGGTTCGTTTCCTCCGGTACACGGGCAGGGCGGCCCTGCCTGGACTTCCGAAAAAGCTGTGCCTGAGCACAAAAACTCTTTCTGCAAATATTATAGCATAAATTGACAATGATTCAAACGGCATTTATACTGGAATCAGCCGGAAAGTATGATTTTATTTTGGAGGGATAGAGCAAGAATGGAAGTTCTTCTGCACAAAGTGTGCGGCCGGCCCGCAAGCCGCACCATGACCCTGCGTGCCGCCGGGCCGGAGGATGCCGCCGCCTTTTACGCCTTGCAGAACGAGGTGCGGGCCGCGATGCCCCACTCGGAGCAGTTCGTACCCGACACGCTGGAAAACATCGCCCGCTACCTGAAAGAGGACCTGTGCATCGGCGGGTGGGACGGCGGGCGGCTGGGGGCCTACTTCATCCTGCGGTACTGCGGGCAGGACGCGCACAACTACGCCGCCTTTATGGGCATCCCGCGAGAAGAGTGGGACGGCTGGGCCAACGCCGACAGCGCCATCGTCCACCCCGGCTACCGGGGCAACGGTCTGCAGCGGAAGCTGCTGGAAGCGGCGCTTGGCCTGCTCCGTCCCGGCATCGTGGGCATCGGGGCCACCGTCAGCCCGGAAAATCAGTACAGCCTGAACAACGCCTTGGCCAGCGGCTTTGACATCGTCTGCCGCCGGGAGATGTACGGTGGGTATGACCGGTATCTGCTGGCGAAGAGGCTGTAAAATGATACAGCCCCGCCTTTCTTCGGAAAGGCGGGGCTGTTCTTTTTTTGCTATGCCGGAAAAGTCGTGCTATTCATGAATCTACGCTGGTATGTCATGAAAAGGACTTGACAAAAATATAGGGGGGGGGGGGTAGAATAAAGCTGCAGAGACCCTGCAATCATTCAGGAGGTAAAAAAGTATGCGGTTACGGAAAAATATGAAGCGTGCGGCGGCAGCCGCCCTGGCCCTGAGTGTGGCGCTTTCGGCGGCAGCCCCGGCGGCACTGGCAAAGGAGTATTATATCGGTGACGGTAATATTACGGTGACCGTTAAGGAAAACGGCGACACCTATGTCAGTGTCGGCAATGCGCAAGAAGAGAAAGACGACACGGCGGTGGTCATCAAGGGCGGCACGAACCCGAACAAACAAACGGAGAACAACTCTGACGGGCCGGCAGACGAAGACACGGCGGACGAGGCTGAAGGACAGAAGCCGGTGGTGGATGCCGGGCCGGGAGAGCCTGCAGAGGAGACCGGCACGGAGCTCGTCGTCTGGCCCGAGAACGTGAACAGCGGGGAAGCCCAGAAAAAGGACGACCCAGAGCCTGCGGAAGAAGAGCAGAAGACGCCGGACACGCAGAAGCCCGAAGGGAAGACCGACACCGCCACCCTCGAGGCATCGACTGAGCAGAAGCCTGTCGAGGAGGCCGCAGATGACGACGATGACATCATGACCTATGAGGACAACACCGCGGACACGGTGACAAAAGCTGTGAACGAAGCGGTGAAGAATGTCATCAAGATCATCAATAATTGCACCAAAAAAGACACGACGGTCACAATCAAAGATGTGAATATCGATGTGAGTGGAAAGGGTCGGTCCGCGATGTTTGTACAAGGCAAAGGTGACACGACCCTGAAGCTTGAGGGAAACAATACCCTGAAGAGCGGACAGTCTTGTGCAGGCTTGGAAAAAGATGATGAGCACTCGACCGGAAAACTGACCATCACAGCAGAAGATACAAGCGCGTCTTTGAACGCACATGGCGGGAATAGCGGTGCGGGTATTGGTGGAGGAAGTCAAAGAAGCACCTCGAAGCTGGAAATCGCAAACGGAAAAATCCATGCAGTAGGTGGATTGTTTGGTGCAGGCATTGGCGGCGGCATCAATGGAAATGGTGAAGTGAGCATTTCCGGCGGTGAGGTAACTGCCCAAGGAGGGAATTTGGCGGCAGGTATTGGCGGTGGTGCGCAAGGTTCGGGCAAAGTTACCATCAAGAACGGAAAGGTGACAGCAAAAACGAATGGTGCTGCGGCAGCGATCGGCGGTGGTAATCGTGGCTCGGGAGACGTCACCATCCTTGACGGCAGGGTAACTACGACACTTGTTAATAACAATCCCGTTACAGGCATTGGCGGCGGCATTGGCAGCACGAATAAATCGACCGTTCGTATCCTCGGCGGTGTTGTCGATGCCGTGGGCGGCGGATATGGAAGCGGCATTGGTGGAGGCAAAGGTGGTGTAGAGGTCGAGATCGGCGGCGGTGCGCAGGTGACCGCAAAAGGCGGCCCGGGCAATGACGGTTACGGTGCAGGCGCCGCCATCGGCACAAACGGCGAAAAAGGCGGCAAAGCCGGTAAAGAGCAGGATGTAAATGCCATCGGTGAGGGTACGGTCACCCGTGTTGACTCCAATTCGTCCGCTGATCATGAGCATGAATGGACACTTGTCTCCTCTACTCCCGCGGCTGTCGGCCAGCTGGGCGAAAAAGTGTATGAATGTTCTTGCGGCTCCACAAGGACTGTATACAAGTTTGCACTTCCGGCACCTGAGGAGGAGGAGCAGAACGGCAGGGTGGTTTTGACAGTTGAGGGCGCTGCCTATGAGATGCATCAGGAGTCTGCCCGCTACATCGTCACGGCAGATTCTGATACCGCCACCCTCTTCGGCTGTCTGGGCAATCTGGCAGAACTGAAAGCACAGGGCATAGACACCCTCGTCTTCCGTACGAAGAGCCGTGAGACGGCGCTGGACATCGATACCATGCTGTCGCTGGGCGCGGAGGACACCCTCTTCGCCCTTACCCACAGCGGCAGCTCTGCCACCCTCACCGTGGGCGGCGCAGACCACAGCGAACTTATCCACTAAATAATCAACCCCCAAGGCGGAGAGCTTCCGCATCCTTCCGCTTTGTACGAAAAGCCCCCGGCACGTTCCGCATCGTGCCGGGGGTTTGCCCTCTCAGTCTCACTTCGTTCGCCAGCTCCCCCAAAGGGGGAGCCATTGGCATGTCGGTCAGCTTTCGTCTGGACAAGCGAAGCCTGATATAACGCAAAAAATAGTGCCCTGCTACAGAGGGCAGCAGCTGCGGAACCATGTTCCTTGTCAAGCTGCTGCTAGCCTTGGTAGCAGGGCACTACTGTTTCCGGATAGAGTAAGCTTTGCTCGTCCAGCGTGGGCTTGGCCGACACGCCAGAGGCTCTCCCTCTGGGAGAGCTGGCAAAGCCATCAGGCTTTGACTGAGAGGGTGGTCTTCATCTTATGCCGTACCACCAGCAGGCAGGCCAGATGCACCAGTGCGGTGAGTATCCAGCTGACGGGGTAGCTGAGGTAAAGCATCATGGTGGTGTGGAACAGCCGGAAGATGGTGGCGATCCAGACGAGGCGGAGCAGGCAGCTGCCCACGAGGCTGACCACCATCGGCAGGACGGAGTAGCCCCGGCCGCGCAGACAGCTGGCCAGAACATCCATGCAGCCGCAGAGCAGATAGGTGGTGCAGATGATGTGCATACGGGCCAGACCGGCAGTCACCACGACCTCATCGGAAGAATAGAAGTGGAGCAGCTGTTCGCCCAGCAGGGAAGCACCGCCGCCCAGCACGAGGCCGGTGACGGTGGCGCAGAGCAGGCAGTTGCGCATGACGCGGTCCAGATTGTCGTACCGGCGGGCACCCATGTTCTGGCTCGTGAAGGTGACAGCGGCCTGGGCGAAAGCGTTCATGGCGGTATAGACGAAGCCCTCGAGGTTGGCAGCGGCAGAGTTGCCGGCCACGACGATGGAGCCGAAGGAGTTGACCGCCGACTGGATGACGACGTTGGAGAGGCTGAACACGGTGCTCTGCAGACCGGCAGGCAGGCCGATGCGCAAGATCTGACCCAGAGCCCCCGCATGGAAGCCCAGATGGCCGAGGTCGAGGTGGAGCGGGCCTTTCTCCTTCACCAGCAGGGCCGTGACCATGCAGGCGGAGACGGTCTGGCTGATGATGGTGGCCAGAGCGACGCCCGCCACGCTCATGGAGAAGAGGATGACGAACACGAGGTTCAGCACCACATTGATGAGGCCCGCCACGGCCAGACAGAACAGAGGCCGCCTGGTGTCGCCCACGGCGCGCAGGAGGGCCGAGCTGAAGTTGTACAGCATGGTCATGGGCATACCGATGAAGTATATCTTGAGGTAGAGGGTGGACAGGCCGATGACGTCCTCCGGGCAGCTCATCAGCTCCAGCAGGACGCGGGCGGCAAAAAAGCCCACCACGGCCAGAAAGAAGCCGCTGACGAGGCCCAGCGTCACGGAGGTCTGGACGGTGTTGCGGACGCCCTCATCGTCCTTCGCGCCGAAGCAGCGGGCCGCGACGACGTTCGCGCCCAGCGACAGGCCCACGAACAGGTTGACCAGCAGGTTGATAAGCGCACCGTTGGAGCCGACAGCGGCCAGCGCCGTGCTGCCCGCAAAGCGTCCCACGACGACGACATCGGCTGCGTTGAACAGCAGCTGCAGGATGCTGGATGCGGCCAGCGGCAGGGAAAACAGGATGATCTTTTGCAGCATGGGGCCGCTGGTCAAATCGCCTGTCCGGGTATTCTGTGCCATGAAAATGCTCTGCCTCCTCAAATATCAGATGGTACTCACGAAAAAACGCGCCGCTCAACAGCGAGCGACGCAGATAATATTATAATACGATTTCAGGTAAAAAACAAGTAAAATCAAAGCTTTTTCCGCACAAAAATGCACTCCTGCACACAGGGTGCAGGGGCGCGGAGGTACGTTTGCGAAACAGAACGCTTACTTCTGGGGCTTCATGTAGATGTGGTGAGGCAGACCGGCGATGTAGAGCGGGGTCAGCTCAGCCTGGATGAGGGGCCGTGCGTAAGCGAGGAAGTCTTCCGTCATCTGGGTGTGATCCTCGTTCATCCAGCTCAGCGGCACCTTCTTCTCGAGATTTGCGACCTCGCTGATGGGGTGCAGCTCAGTGGTACACTGATAGGGGCTGTTGGAGATGCGCTTCAGGGCCACCATCTGGCCGGTGACGCCCTCAAACGCAGCCTTGACAGCAGCACCGCCGACCTGATAGGCCTCGGTGATGTCGGTGCGGCTGGTCAGGTGGCCGGCGCAGCGCTGCAGGGTGGAAAGCTCGATGCAGCGGGTCTTGGTGTCCAGATTGCGGGCCACGACGTTGGCCAGATAGCGGGCGGTGCCGGTCAGGGCCTTGTGGCCGAAAGCGTCCACCGCGTGGACATCGTCGGCCAGCTCACAGACATAGCGGCCATCCTCGAGCTTGACGCCCTCAGACACCGCGATGACGATGCTGGGCTTCTTCTCCTGCATCACGCGCACCTTCTCGATGAAGTGCTCCACATGGAAGGGGACTTCGGGCAGGCAGATCATGTCCACGCCCTCGCAGTCGTCGCTCTTGGCCAGTGCGGCGGCGGCGGTCAGCCAGCCGGCGTTGCGGCCCATGATCTCGACGACGGTGACGTACTTGGTGCCGTAGACGGTGGCGTCGCGGATGATCTCCTTCATCACCACGCCGATGTACTTGGCCGCAGAGCCGTAGCCGGGGGTGTGGTCGGTGACCATCAGATCGTTGTCGATGGTCTTAGGCACGCCCATGAAGCGGATGTCGCTCTGGATGCACTCGCCGTACTCAGCCAGCTTGCCGATGGTGTCCATCGAGTCGTTGCCGCCGATGTAGAAGAAGCAGCCGATGTCCAGCTTTTCGAGGATGGCGAAGAGCTTCTTGTACAAGGCCTCGTCGGTGTGCCAGTCGGGCAGCTTGTAGCGGCAGCTGCCGAGGAAGCTGGAGGGGGTGCGCTTGAGCAGCTCGATGTCGAGGTCATCGGTCAGCAGGGTGGACAGGTCCACGACCCGCTCCTCCAGCAGACCGGCGACGCCGTTGCACATGCCGTAGACGATGTCCGCGCCGCGGCTCTTGCAGCTCTCGAACACACCAGCCAGGCTTGCGTTGATGACAGAGGTGGGGCCGCCGGACTGGCCAACGATTGCATTTTTACCCATGATGATTTCTCCTTTTTTGTTTTTCTGTTTCGGCTTTATAACGAAGCCGTTTTCTAAGCATTGCACACCGTCTGAGCGGTCTTTTTGCCTGCATACTGCGTTGCTTTCCCTTGCAATCCGTCAGGATTGCTGCGGAAAATCGCCTTGTCTGCCGACAAAAATCCTCGCCATTCGGCGTACCCTGCTTACGAAAATAACTTCTTTAATCGTGCAGGAGCACGAAAACAGACGCGGGGAAGGGGAGAAGCGAGTTTCCTTACAGGCAGATGTGGCGGGGCGTACCGTTGACGTAGACGGGGGTGACCTCGTCGAGGATGAGCGGGCGGGCGTATTCCTCGAAGGCCGCCGTCACCTGCATCCCGTCGGGGGTGATCCAGTCCAGCGGCACCTTCTTTTCGAGGTTTGCCACCTGCTGGACGTCCACCGCTTCGGTGATGCACTGGTAAGGATACTCGGAAACACGCTTGAGGGCGATCATTTTGCCCGTCTCGCCGGCAAAGGCTGCGGCTGCCGCTGCGCCGCCCACGGCGTAGGCCTCGTTGACATCGGTGCGGCTGGCCAGATGGCTGGCGCAGCGCTGCAGCGTCGAGAACTCGATGGCGCGGCTCTTGCAGTTCAGCTTGTCGTGGATGAGGTCGGACAGATAGCGGCTGGTGCCGCTGAGGATGGCTTTGTGGCCGAAGGCGTCCAGCTGGCCTGCCGTGGACACGAGGTCGCACAGATAGGTGCCGTCGGCGGTCTTGACACCCTCGCTGGCCGCGATGATGACATTGGGCTTCACCCGCTGCAGCTCATCCACTCTGGCGAGGAACTTGTCCTGGTCAAAGGGGACTTCCGGCAGAAGGATGAGGTCGGGGCCGTCGCTGTCGTCGCCGCCTGCGAGGCAGGCCGCACCGGCCAGCCATCCGGCGTGACGGCCCATGATCTCGGCCACGGTCACGCTGCGGATGTCGTAGACGGAGGAGTCACGGATGACTTCCTTGAGGATGGTGGCGATGTACTTGGCCGCAGAGCCGTAGCCGGGGGTGTGGTCGGTGAGACAGAGGTCATTATCGATGGTCTTGGGTACACCGATAAAACGCACCGCACTGCCTGCCTGTGCGCCGTAGCGGCTGAGCTTGGCGATGGTGTCCATCGAGTCGTTGCCGCCGATGTAGAACACCGCGCAGATGTCGTACTTGTCAAACAGGGTGAACAGCTTGACGTAGGGCGTGGAGTCCGCCTCCGGCTCGGGGAGCTTGTAGCGGCAGCTGCCCAGATAGCTGGACGGCGTGCGCTTGAGCAGCTCGATGCTGAGCCGGTCGTCCAGCAGGACGTTCAGCTCCACGAGTTCCTCTTTCAGCAGTCCCTCGATGCCGTATTTCATGCCGTAGACCTTGTCTGCGCCCAGACTGCAGGCGGCTTTATAGACGCCTGCGAGGCTGGAATTGATGACGGCGGTAGGGCCGCCGCTCTGGCCGATGATGACATTCCTGGCCATGAGAACCTCCTTGTACCATTTACCGATAAATTGGACTTCCTGTGCGCCGCAGCACCGCTCCGCGCCGTCCCCGTTTCGCGGTCCGTACACCCTGCACAGTGTACGGACGGGGGAACAGCCAACAATCGATGACTGCAACTCGCACAAAAATTCTGGCAGGTCGTGCAAGCACTTCGAGAAATATGCGCAAAAACCTGCTCTTCTTCTATTGTAACCGTTTTGCCTGTTGTATGCAAGTCCTAATTGGTTGCAGAGGCAAAAAAATTATGATAAAATAGGTGCTGCACAGCTCTGCCGGGCCGGAAAGCGGGGATAACCCGCCGACGCCCGGGCAGACTAAGAGCAGAACCAAACGAAAGCGGGAACACCTTTATGGGAATTTCACACGATTATCATAGCACGGGCCGGCGCCGCAGAGGCGGCCCCGGCGGCGTCATCCGGTTTGCGGGGGCCGTGGCCGGCATCCTGCTGGTGAGCTTCGCCATCACGACTATCCTCGAGCACGGACAGACACAGCCCGAAGAGCTGCCCACCGTGACGGCCAACGGCACGGCGCAGAATATTCTGGCCCCGCTGCCCATGCAGGGCGCGGCGGACAGCACCACCGACAGCGGCAACGCAGGCACAGCGGCAGCGGACGGCACGCCCGCCGTGACCCTCGAGCAGTTCGGCCCGGCCCGTCAGACGGCGGGAGCCTACAGCGTCAAAGCCTACGACAGCAGCGTTATCCGCCAGCCCGCCAGCGGCCAGGTCGATTTGAGCTACTTCTCCGATGCCGCCTTCCTTGGCGACAGCCTGACGGTGGGCTTCTCCGACTATAAGATCAACCTCGGCGGTGCGCTCATCTGCGGCTACACCGGCGTCGGCCCGGACGCCATCGTCAACCGCAGCGCCGTCAAGAGCAGTGTGCGGGGCGAGGAAGTCGCGCTGGACGTGCTGGCCGCTGCTCAGCCCAAAAAACTGTATATCCTGCTGGGTACCAACACCCTGACCACCGTGGGCGCGGCAGACCGCTTCCTCGCTTACTACGGCCAGATGCTGGATGTGCTGCGCCAGACGCTGGGGGAGGACTGCGTCATCTATGTGGAGTCCATCCCGCCCGTCCGCCCCAAGGCCGCAGCGGAGAAGCCGGGCCTTGCCTCGGACATCATCCGCTCGGTGAACGAGCAGCTGGCCCTGCTGGCCGCAGATAAGGGCTGTGTCTACCTCGATTTGTGGGAGACGCTGGCCGACGGCGAGGGCAATCTGAAAGAGGTGCTGGCTGCGCCGGACGGCGTCCACTTCTCGGCGGGCAACGGCTACGGCGCGTGGGTGACCTATCTGCGCAACCACGCCAAGTATTCTGCCGATAATGCATGGACGCCCGGCAGCGCCTACGCAGGCTGAGCGCAAAACCAAAAAGAATAAAAGCATCCGTGATGCCCTGCCCCGGGAGGGGGAGAAAAACATCACGGATGCTTTTTTGCAGCAAAAATCCCGCCCCCTGTACCAGTGATACGGAGGACGGGACGTTTTGTTTTTACGGAGAAGGGCAGAGGGACGAATTACTTCATCTTGCTCTTGGCCTTCATGCGCTGCTCGTGGTTGAGGATCTGCTTGCGGATGCGCAGGTTCTCGGGAGTGACCTCCAGCAGCTCGTCCTGAGCCAGGAACTCGAGGCAGCCCTCGAGGCTCAGCTTGCTGATGGGGATGAGGCGCAGAGCGTCGTCAGAGCCGGAAGCACGGGTATTGGTCAGGTGCTTGGTCTTGCAGACGTTGACATCGACGTCCTCGCCGGAAGCGGTGTAGCCGATGACCATGCCCTCGTAGACCTTCTCGCCGGCGCCCACCAGCAGAGTGCCGCGCTGCTGCGCGTTGAACAGGCCGTAGGTGACGGCCTCGCCGGTCTCAAAGCTGACCAGAGAACCGGTGGAGCGGTTGGCGATCATGCCAGCCCAGACGTCATAGCCGTCGAAGATCTGGTTGATGATGCCCTCGCCGTGGGTATCGGTCAGGAACTGGTTGCGGTAGCCGAACAGGCCGCGGCTGGGCATACGGAACTCCAGACGCACACGGTCGGAGCCCAGAGACTCCATCTGCTGCAGGATGGCCTTGCGCTGGCCCAGACCGGTCATGACAGCACCCTGATACTGGGTGGGGACGTCGATGACGACGTGCTCCATAGGCTCGTAGGTCTTGCCGTCGATGACCTTGGTCAGAACGTGCGGGGGAGAGACCTGCAGCTCATAGCCTTCGCGGCGCATGGTCTCGATGAGGATGGACAGATGCATCTCACCACGGCCCATGACACGGAAGGAATCGGTGGTGGCGGAATCCTCCACCTTCAGAGCGACGTCCTTCAGCAGCTCTTTCTGCAGGCGGTCACGGATCTGGCGGCTGGTGACATACTTGCCCTCACGGCCGGCCAGCGGGCTGTCGTTGACGGAGAAGGTCATCTCGACGGTGGGGTCGTTGATCTTCAAGAAGGGCAGCGGCTCGATATGGGAGGGGCTGCACAGGGTGTTGCCGATGGTGACGTCGGGCAGACCGGAGAAAGCCACGATGTCGCCTGCGGTGATGTTGTCGCAGGGCTGGCGGCCATTGGCCTGGAAGTCATACAGCTTGGTCAGACGGCCGCGCATCTTGAGGTCGGGGTTGTGCCAGTCGCACACGACCACTTCCTCGCCCACCTTGGCGACGCCGTTCTGGATGCGGCCGATGCCGATGCGGCCAACGAACTCGTTGTAGTCCACAGAGGACACCAGCATCTGGAAGGGAGCCTCGGGGTCGCCCTCGGGCGGCTTGATGGTGCTCAGCAGGGTGTCGAACAGGGGGACCAGGTCGGTGCCGGGTACATCGGGGTCAAGGCTTGCAGTGCCGTCACGGCCGCAGCAGAACAGCATGGGGCAGTCCAGCTGCTCGTCGGTAGCGCCCAGGTCCATCAGCAGGTAGAGGACCTCGTCGATGACTTCCTTGATGCGGGCGTCGGGACGGTCGATCTTGTTGATGGCGACCACAAGGCTCAGATTCTGCTGCAGAGCCTTCTGCAGCACGAAACGGGTCTGGGGCATACAGCCCTCAGCAGCGTCCACCAGCAGCAGAACGCCGTTGACCATCTTCAGCACGCGCTCGACCTCGCCGCCGAAGTCGGCGTGGCCCGGGGTATCGACGATATTGATCTTGACGCCCTTGTAGGTGCAGGAGCAGTTCTTGGCCAGAATGGTGATGCCGCGCTCACGCTCGATGTCACCGCTGTCCATGACACGCTCAGCCACAGCCTGATTGTCGCGGAAAGCGCCGCTCTGGCGCAGCAGGGCGTCCACCAGCGTGGTCTTGCCGTGGTCAACGTGAGCGATGATAGCGACATTGCGCAAATCGTTACGAACCATAAAATACAACCTCTCTATTTTGAATCTCAGTAGAAGTTACGTCATACGATTTAAGTTTATATCATCCGGGGGTGGTTTGTCAAGATTGTATAAAAAATTTTTGATGGATTCGGCGTTTTGCCCGAGAATCGGTGATCGATTTGGGCGGCATTACAGCGCGAAACGTGATATACTTAATGCACCAAAGTTGGATAATCCTGTTGGAGGTGTGTCTATGAAACTGACGTTTTTGGGTGCCAACCACGAAGTGACCGGCAGCTGTACCCTCTTGGAAGCGGCGGGACAGCGCTACCTCATCGACTGTGGTATGGAACAGGGCAAGGATGTCTATGAGAACCAGCCCATCCCTGTTGCGCCGGGCGAGATCGACGGCGTGCTGGCCACCCATGCCCATATCGACCACACGGGCCTTCTGCCTCTTCTGGCGCGCAACGGCTTCCGGGGCAGGATCTACGCCACCAGGCCCACGGCAGAACTGTGCAGCATCATGCTGCGCGACTCGGCGCACATCCAGGAATTCGAAGCCGAGTGGAAGAACCGCAAGGGCCAGCGCTCCGGTGCAGAGCCTGTGGAACCCATGTACACCATTCAGGACGCCGAGGCAGCCATCGCGCTGTTCCGGGGCTATGATTACAATAAGGAGATCGAGCTTGCGCCCGGCATCGTCATCCGCTTTGTGGATGTGGGCCATCTGCTGGGCTCGTCCAGCATCGAGATATGGGTGACGGAGAACGGCGCGACCACAAAGCTGGTCTTCTCCGGCGACATCGGCAACCACGACCAGCCTATCATCAAGGACCCCACGTATCTGAAGGACGCAGATTATGTCTTTATGGAGTCCACCTACGGTGACCGCAGCCACGGCCCGCGGCCCGACTATGTGGGAGAGCTGACGAAGATCCTGCAGCGCACCTTCGACCGCGGCGGCAATGTGGTCATCCCGAGCTTTGCAGTGGGCCGCACCCAGGAACTGCTCTATTTCATCCGCGAGATAAAGGAAAAGAACCTGGTCACCGGCCACGGCTGCTTCCCGGTGTACATCGACAGCCCGCTGGCCATCGAGGCCACCCGAATCTTCAAGGACACCGACTCCTCCTGCTTTGATGAAGAGACCAACGCCCTGCTGGCAAAGGGCATCGACCCCATCCAGTTCCCGGGCCTGAAGGTCAGCGTCACCAGCGATGAGTCCCGTGCCATCAACACCGACCCCGTGCCGAAGGTCATCATCTCGGCCAGCGGCATGTGTGAAGCGGGCCGTATCCGCCACCACCTCAAGCACAACCTCTGGAGGAAGGAATGCACCATCCTCTTTGTGGGCTATCAGGCCGTGAACACGCTGGGCCGCTCTCTGCTGGAGGGTGCGGACAACGTGAAGCTCTTCGGCGAATCCATCGAGGTGCAGGCGGAGATCTGCCAGCTCACCGGCCTTTCGGGCCACGCCGACAGGGAGGGCCTGCTGAAGTGGGTCAACTCCTTTGAGCCGAAGCCTAAGCGGGTGTTCATCATCCACGGCGAGGATGAGGTGGAGAACATCTTTACCCAGACCCTCACGGAGCAGGGGTTCAACGCCTGCGCACCTTATAATGGTGAGCAGTGGGCCATCGGCGCCGAGGGCGCGGTCTGCCTGAAGGAAGGCACCCGTATCCGCATCGAGCACCACATCAGCGAGGGTGCAGCCCGCGCGGCTACCGTCTTCCAGCGCCTGCTCAATGCCGGTAAGCGCCTGCTGCGGGTCATCGAGCACAACGAGGGCGGCGCCAACAAGGACCTCGCCAAGTTCGCCGACCAGATCAACGCTCTCTGCGACAAGTGGGACAGATGAGGCAAACATCCCGGCAGCATAGCTGCTCCGACAACATCGTTCTGAAATAAAATGATGGAAAACCGACCTGAGTTCGTGTACCCTAACACGGCTCGGGTCGGTTCTTTTTTGCGTCCAAAAGAGGAAAACGCAGTTCTCTGTGCGCTTTTGCACAAGGTTCCGACTATTTCATAAGAATCGTTGACTTTGAATGCGCAAAATGCTACCATACGGCACAAGAAAAGACAGATATAACAAAATAAAGTTGTTTCGTGGGCGCAGAGGCCGGCATCTGTGCGGGAAACGGCTCGAAGTTTTTGTCTGCGTGCGGAGGGTATCGGCAGAAGCCTCCGCACAGGAAATGACCGCATTGCATCATTCAATCAAAAAGTCAACAAAAAGAAAGGTCGTGGTCTCTATCGCAATCAAGGAATATTCCATGTCCCGGGACTCCACCCGGCAGCTCTCACCCAACTTCAAGGTGCGGGAGTTTGCCTGCAAGGGCAGCGATGTTGTCCTCCTCGACGACGAGCTGGTAGTGCTGCTGCAGTGCATCCGGGAGCACTTCGGAAAGCCGGTACATATCACCAGCGGATACCGCACCGCTGCCCACAACGCGGCCGTGGGCGGCAGCAAGTCGAGCCAGCACCTTCTGGGCCGGGCGGCGGACTTCTACGTTGAGGGCATGGACGTGGCCACGGTCGCCGCCTACGCCGAGACCCTGCTGCCCGCCCGGGGCGGCATCGGGCGTTACCCGAAGGACGCCGCCCACCCGAAGCGCAGCACCGGCTGGGTGCATATCGATACCCGGGCGGGCAAGAGCCGGTGGAAGATGTAAAAAGACGCTGAAACTGTTATTGCTATTACAATATGAAAGCGGCCCTCTCCCGGAAAAGGGAAGAGGGCCGCTTTCCTGCACAAACGCCCCCGCCGGTGGAAACACCGGCGGGGGCGTCAGGTTTATGAATCGGCGCGCAGGAGGTCGGCGGGTCGGATGTGCAGGATGTCGCAGAGTGCAAAGAGATTATCTGTTTTGGGCATCCCGGCGCCTCGCTCATAACAGCCGATCGTGCCGATGGTGACACCAAGCTTCTCCGCAAGCTCCAGCTGCGTCAGCCCGGCGGCCTGCCGTGCCTCGCGGATGATACGGGCAGATTCGGGGTGGCTGCGGGTGGGCATAAAGAATCACCTCAATTCTGAATTATATACATCGGCCGCTTTGGTATAGCCAGAGCGGTTATTTTTTATGCTTCCTTTGTCCCCACGACAGACGCAGGACATTTTTTATAACGTCCAGTGAAGACGAGGGCCTCGACAGACTCCGCCGCTTTGGTCTGGCCTTCGTCGTTGAGCTGGTCGAAGGCTGCAAGGAAGGTGGACTGCTGGGAAAATCCTAATCAAACAAATCCGAATGCGTACCGGTACGGAACAGGAAAAGCTCAAGAGCATCGCCGTCCACACGGTAAACGAGCAACCAGTCGGGCCGGATGTGGCACTCCCGGAAGCCGATATAATCTCCGGTGAGAGCGTGGTCACGGTTCCGGTCCGGCAAAGCCTGCCCGGCGGCGAGCCGGTCCACAACGGTGTTCAGCTCATCCAGCGGCAGGCCGCGCCTGGCTGCAAGCTTGAGGTCTTTCTTGAATCGGTTGGAAAGGACGACTTCAAGCATCCGTCAGCACCTCATTCATGGCGTCCTTGAAGGAAGCATAGCGCTTATACTTTTCCGGGTGAGCCTTCATCTCGGCATACTCATTCAGAGCTGCAGCCGTCTCCGCGTTGGGGTTTTCCCGGGTGACGACGAAAGGCAGGCCCTGCACGCGAAGGGACTGCTTCAGGAAGAGGGTGATCGCCGTGGACAAATCAATGCCGAGGTCTGCAAAAAGCTCCTGACTCGAGCGCTTCAGCTCCGGGTCAAGACTGATGTTCGTGCTGGTTTTTGCCATAACAGAACGCCTCCTGGTTGGTTTTCTATTCTCACTATAGCATTTTTTGACCAGAATGTCAACATAATATGCGCGTATTGTGCGCATAAAAAGGAAGAAGGCCATTCAGGCCGACGCCGAGTTTGAGCGGCTGAGGAGGAGCGTGAAGTAAGAGACCGGCCATAACTGTATAGGATGACAACGCCCCCTTCAAAAATTTTTGAGGGAGCGTTGTCATGTGAATGAAAAAGAGGTGAGGTAAAAAGTGGGGCAATGGAACAAGAAAACCGCCCAGATCCTAACGAACCTGGGCGGTTTTTGGTGGAGCGGGCAATGGGAATCGAACCCACCTCCTCAGCTTGGAAGGCTGATATACTAGCCGATGTACGATGCCCGCGTATTCTGTTTTGCCGGGATGCAAGCAGTATTATAGCATGATTCGCGGCAAATGTCCAGCATTTTTTGCCCAAAGTGCAGAAGGAGAGGAAACCTTTGCCGCCGAGCTGGCGTTTGCCTGTTTACTTTGGAGCAGTTTTATTGTAAAATAGACAGGAGATAAAACCGGCGGCGCACAGCGCGGCCAAATCTGATACAGGTGGTGTATGTTATTATGGCGTTGAAATATCAGCGCATCCTTCTGAAGATCAGCGGCGAGGCCCTCGGCGGCGAAAAGGGGACCGGTTTCGACGAGCCGACCATGGACGCGATCTGCGGCGGCGTAAAGAAGGCCCATGAGCTGGGCGTTCAGATCGGCATCGTCGTGGGCGGCGGCAATTTCTGGCGCGGCCGTTCCAGCGGCAGGATGGAGCGTACGCTGGCCGACAAGATCGGTATGCTGGCAACGGTGATGAACGCTCTGGCTGTCTCCGACAAGCTGGAGCAGCTGGGTGTGCCGACCGAGGTGTTCACCTCCATCACCATGCCTCAGGTGGCCCCGGCCTTCACCCGCAAGGACGCTCTCCGCGCAATGGACGAGGGCAAGATCGCCATCTTCGGCGGCGGTACGGGCAACCCCTTCTTCTCCACCGACACGACCACTGCCCTGCGCGCCGTTGAGGTGAGCGCAGACATCATGTTCAAGGCCACGATGGTGGACGGCGTCTATGACAAGGACCCCCACAAGTACCCCGACGCCAGGAAGTACGAGACCCTTACCTTTACCAAGGTGCTGGAAGACCGTCTGGCTGTTATGGACGGCACTGCCGCCACCCTCTGCCGGGACAACAAGCTCCCCATCCTCGTGTTCGATCTGGCCGACCCCGACAACATCGCCCGCGCTGTGCAGGGTGAGAACGTGGGTACACTGGTCTACGAGGGCTGAGCATACCGCCCCGCTTCCGACAATAGAATATCCCAGACGCCTTTTCGCGGCTGGTGAGAATTGATAACAAACAGGAGACAAGGACAATGAGCAGCAACACCAAGGCATTCGAAGACAAGATGAAGAGCGCAGTCGAGCATCTGGAGCGCGAGCTGAAGACCGTGCGCGCAGGCCGCGCCAACCCCGGCGTTCTGGACAAGGTGACCGTGGATTACTACGGTTCTCCCACGCCCATCCAGCAGGTGGCTTCTGTGGCTGTCAGCGAGGCCCGCACCCTGACCATCACCCCGTGGGACCGCACCCTGCTGCGCGCCATCAGCAAGGCGATCCTGGCCAGCGATGTGGGCATCAACCCCATCGATGACGGCCAGACCATCCGTCTGAACTTCCCGGCTCCCACCGAGGAGCGCCGCAAGCAGCTGGCCAAGGAAGTCTCCAAGATGGGCGAGGAGGCAAAGGTCGCCGTCCGCAACGTCCGCCGTGACGCCATGGATAAGGCCAAGGCCATGAAGAAGGCCGGTGAGCTGACCGAGGACACCCAGAAGACCATGGAAGAGGACGTCCAGAAGCTGACCGACAAGTATGTGAAGAACATCGACGCTGCCGTGGAAGAGAAGCAGAAGGAGATCATGTCCGTCTGATTCCGACTGCAGGCAAAGCAGGGAGGTGCCGTGCGCTGAAAGAAGGTGCGCGGCACTTTTTGCCAGACGAGACGTAGAGGAAGAAGAGCATGGAGCATTCAAAGGATTTTGCGAAGGGGCTGTCCATCGGCATCATCATGGACGGCAACGGCCGCTGGGCCAGGAGCCGCGGCCTGCCCCGCACCGCCGGCCATAAAAAGGGCGCACAGGTCTTTCAGGACATTGCGGACTACTGCGATGAGCTGGGCGTAGAGTCGGTGTATTTTTACGCATTCTCGACCGAAAACTGGAAGCGTCCCGCCGAGGAGGTAGGCGCGATCATGCGGCTGTTCGGCGAATACCTCATCAAGGGCTTCGACTACGAGAACCGGAACGTCCGCATCTGCTTCATGGGCGACCGCACGGTGCTGGAGCCCAAGCTGCAGGAACTGATGAACAAGCTGGAGCGGGACTCTGCCTGCAAGACCGGCCTGACCATCAACATCGCCATCAACTACGGCGGACGGCCTGAGATCGTCCGGGCAGCCCGGAGCCTCGCGGCCAGGGCGGCTGCGGGCGAGCTGAAGCCTGAGGACATCACGGAAGAGGCTCTTTCGGCCCAGATGTACACCGCCGGCCAGAAAGACCCCGACTTCATCCTCCGCCCCAGCGGAGAGAAGCGGCTCTCCAACTTCATGCTCTGGCAGGCGGCCTACTCCGAACTGGTGGAAATGGACGTTCTGTGGCCTGATTTCACCCGTGATGACCTCGATGCCGCCATCATGGAGTTCAACCGGCGCTCCCGCCGCTTCGGCGGACTCTGAGAGCAGCAACCGATACGCAAGATGCCGCGCAGCGTGCGCGGCCCCCGGAGAGCGCCCGGTATTTCCTCGGGCGCTGACGCTGCAGACCCTGCCGGAGCAGGGGAGCGGCTCCCGGACGAAACAAAGGAGAACATGAAACTATGAAAACACGAATCATCACAGCCGTGGTGGGCCTGATCGTTCTGGCAGGCGTCCTGTTCACCTTCGATACGCTGGTGTTCAATCTGGTCATCGCGGCCATCACCCTCATCGCCCTGCATGAAATTTACTCTGCGCTGGGTTTTGAAAAGCGGGACTGGCCGCTGCTGGCTGTTCTGGTGTCCTACACACTGCTCATCATGCTGTCGAGCTACAGCGTCTGCCGGGCGATGGTGATGCCCGCTTCCTTCCTCGTGGTGCTGTTCTATGCCATCTACCTTGTAGTGCGCAACGGCGTTATCAGCTACCAGAAAGCCAGCGGCCTCGCCATGTTTTCGGGCATTGTGATCTTCTGCTTCTACTCGTTCATCCGGCTCAAGGAGATGCTGCCGGTGGAGGAGTATGGCTACGACGCCATCTTCTTCATCCTGCTCATCCTCTGCTTCGCCTGGGGCGGCGATACCTGCGCCTACTTCGCGGGCCGCGCCTTTGGCAAGCATAAGCTCTGCCCGGTGGTCAGCCCCAAAAAGACGGTGGAGGGTGCTGTGGGCGGCGTGCTGGGCACTATGGTGTTCGGTGTGCTGGTCACGGTCATCTACTCCATCGCAGCAGACCGGATGGAAGAGTTCACCCGCTCCAACATTGGCGTATCCATGTATGTTATCATTGCGCTGCTGGCCTGTGTGGCTGCGGTGCTGGGCATCTACGGCGACCTGTTCGCCAGCGTGGTCAAGCGCCAGTGCGGCATCAAGGACTACGGCACCATCTTCCCGGGCCACGGCGGCATCCTCGACCGCTTCGACAGCGTGATGTTCATCGCGCCCTTCGTCACCATGGTGGTCATCGCAGCATTCTACAATTAAAATCAGCAGGAGATAGATTCTTTATGGCTAAGAAAATCACGCTGCTGGGCTCTACCGGCTCCATCGGCACCCAGAGTCTCGATGTCATCCGCGCTCAGGGGTATGAGGTGTTCGGCCTGTCGGCTCACAGCCGGACAGATAAAATTTTGCAGCAGATAGAAGAATTCCACCCGAAATACGTCTGTATGACCAGTGAGGCCGGTGCCGAAAAGCTTTCGGCTGCGCTGGCCGGCCGCGCCGATGCACCCAGGCTCCTGACCGGCCCGGAGGGCCTGAAGGCCCTCGCCGCGATGGACGGCCCGGACGTGGTGCTGAACAGCGTGGTGGGCATCGCCGGCCTCGGCGCAAGCCTTGCCGCCATCGAGAGCGGCCATGACCTGGCCCTCGCCAACAAGGAAAGCCTTGTCACCGGCGGTCATCTCGTCACCCAGGCTGTGGCAAAGCACGGCGTCAGGCTGCTGCCCGTGGACAGTGAGCACTCGGCCATCTTCCAGTGCCTGCAGGATAAGGAGAGCGCCAAGAGCCTGACCAAGATCCTGCTGACGGCCTCCGGCGGCCCCTTCTTCGGCATGAAGACCGAAGAGCTGCGGGGCAAGACCAAGGCCGACGCCCTCAAGCATCCCAACTGGAACATGGGCGCAAAGATCACCATCGACAGCGCCACCCTGATGAACAAGGGCCTCGAGCTCATCGAGGCTGTGTGGCTGTTCGGTCTGCCTCCGGAGAAGATCCAGATCGTCGTCCAGCGCCAGAGCATCGTCCACTCGGCGGTGCAGTACAGCGACAACTCCATCATCGCCCAGCTGGGTGTGCCGGATATGCGCATCCCCATCCAGTATGCGCTGACCTATCCGGCCCGTGTGCCGGGCGTCGTGCCGGAGCTGGACTTCACCACCCTCAAGCTGCTGACCTTCGATGTGGCCGACGAGGAGACGTTCCGCTGCCTCGCCGCCTGCAAGAAGGCCATCCGAAAGGGCGGTCTCGGCCCCTGCGCCGCCAACGGTGCCAACGAGGAGGCCGTCAAGCTCTTCCTCGAGGATAAGATCGGCTTCCTCGACATCGGTCGTCTGGTGGAGGCTGTCGTGGACAGCGACAGCTTCGGCGGCGGCTACAGCCTCGCGGATGTGTATGAGTGCGACCGTATGGCCCGCGCATTCGTGAGAGCACACCTGTAATATAGGAGAAATAATGTCAGTTTTCATCACCTTTGCAGCCGCGCTGCTCATCTTCGGCGCAGTCATCGCCATCCACGAGTTCGGCCATTTTGCAGTGGCAAAGCTCTGCGGGGTCCAGGTCAACGAGTTTTCCATTGGCATGGGTCCGACCCTCATCAAGACCTATCGCAAAGGCACGCAGTATACCCTGCGGCTCCTGCCCGTAGGCGGCTTTGTGGCGCTGGAAGGGGAGGAGAGCCCCGAGAGCGAGCAGGCCGAGGGTGGAAGCGGGGACGATGACGGCCCGGACATCCCGCCGGAGGTGCTGGCGCAGCGGACAGGCAAGCCGCTGAACGAGGCGGCTGTCTGGCAGCGGATGCTGGTGATGGCGGCAGGCGCGGTGATGAACTTCGTGCTGGGCTTCGTGGTGCTGCTGCTCCTCATCTCGCTGCGCAGTGAGCCCATCACCAGCAAGGTCATCTATGCCGTGGAGGACAACGCCCTCTGCGGCCAGACCGGCCTGCAGGCCGGCGACGAGATCGTGGCCGTCAACGGGCGGCACTGCTTCGTGGCCAACGATATGCTCTACGAGCTCATGCGCACCGAGAGCTGCCGCGCGGACTTCACCGTCCGCCGGGACGGCAGGCTCGTGGAGCTGCCGGACGTCCGGTTCGACACCTGGCAGGATGAGCAGGGTCAGACCCACATGACACTGGGCTTTACAGTCTACGGCCTCAAAAAAACACCGCTGAACGTCCTGAAAGAGTCGGCCAACAGCGTCATCTACTATGGACGCATCATCTATACCTCGCTGGCCGACCTTCTGCGGGGCCGCGAGAGCATCAACGACCTGTCCGGCCCGGTGGGCATCGTGACCGCCATCGGTCAGGCCGCAAGCTACGGCTGGGAGGATGTGGCTGAGCTGCTGGTGCTCATCACCATCAACCTCGGCGTCTTCAATCTGCTGCCGTTCCCGGCGCTGGACGGCGGCAAGATCGTCTTCCTGCTCATCGAGGCAGTCACCGGCCATGCAGTGCCGGAAAAGATCCAGAGCAGTCTGACCGTCGCAGCCTTTGCGCTGCTGTTCGGCCTGATGCTCTTTGCAACGTACAATGACATCGTCCGGCTCGTGACCGGAGCAGTTTGAAAGAGGTAAAACCATGCGGCAGCTGAAACGTGAAGTGAAGATCGGCAATGTGACCATCGGCGGCAAGAATCCCATTGCCGTGCAGACCATGCTGAACGTCCCGGTGGAGGACATCGAGGGCAATGTGGCGCAGGCAAAGCGCTGTGAAGCGGCAGGCTGTCAGATCTTGCGCGTGACCTGTCCCAGTGCGGCAGACGCCAAGTGCATCGAGGCTGTCAAGAACGCCGTGAATATCCCCATCGTGGCGGACATCCACTTCGACTACAAGGCTGCCATCGCCTGTGCCGACGTGGGGGTGGATAAGATCCGCATCAACCCGGGCAACATCGGCGACGATGACCGCGTGAAGGCGGTCGTGGATGCCTGCCAGCAAAAAAATATCCCCATCCGCATCGGCGTCAACGGCGGCAGTCTGGAAAAGCACATCCTCGCCAAGTACGGCGCACCTGTGCCGGAAGCGATGGTGGAGAGCGCTCTGTACCATGTCCGTCTGCTGGAAAAGTTTGACTTCAACAACATCGTCATCTCCATCAAGAACTCCAACGTCCCCCGCATGATGGAGGCATACCGCCAGCTCAGCGCTGTGACCGACTACCCGCTCCATGTGGGCGTCACGGAGGCCGGCACTTACCAGATGGGCCTGCTCAAGAGCGGCATGGGCATCGGCGGGATGCTGCTGGAAGGCATCGGCGACACCATCCGTGTCTCGCTGGCCGCTGACCCTGAGAAGGAAGTGGAAGCAGGCTACAATATCCTGCGCGCTGTCGGCTTCCCGGTGGCCGGCCCGGAGGTCATCACCTGCCCGACCTGCGGCCGCACCCAGTACCCCTGCACCGAGATCGCAAATGAGGTGGAGCGTCGGCTTCAGGGCTGCAAAAAGTCCATCAAAGTGGCTGTTATGGGCTGTGTCGTCAACGGCCCCGGCGAGGCCCGTGAGGCCGACATCGGCATTGCCGGCGGCAAGGGCGAGGCAGTGCTGTTCGTCCACGGCGAACCCGTCAGGAAGCTGACGGGGGATAATATCCTCGACCAGTTCATGGAGGAGATCGATAAGCTGTGATTTTACAGAATAAGCTTGGTCTGACGAGTGAAGCGGAGCTTGCTCGGGCAGAAGAAAAACTCAGCAAGACCCGGGCGCTTGAGCTCTATGACACCGGCCTGTTGGATACCTTCGAGGTAGGCACCTTCAAAGGGCTTGCGGCCATCCATAAATGCCTGTTCGGCGATGTCTACGAGTTCGCTGGACAGATGCGGACAGTGAACATTGCAAAAGGGAATTTCCGCTTTGCACCGGTGATGTATCTGTGTCCGGCACTGGAAAGCATCGACGCTATGCCGCAGTCTTCTTTCGATGAGATCATCGAGAAGTATGTGGAGATGAATGTGGCGCATCCGTTTCGGGAGGGCAATGGCCGAAGCACCCGAATCTGGCTGGATGCTATTCTGAAAAAAGAACTGCATCAGGTCATCGACTGGAGCAGGGTGGATAAAGAAGATTACCTTCTTGCAATGGAGCGCAGCCCGGTCAAGGATGTGGAGATAAAAGCGCTGCTGCACGCTGCTCTGACCGAAAAAATCAATGACCGCGAAGTCTATATGAAAGGCATCGACGCCAGTTACCACTACGAAGGCTATCATGTCTTTAAGACAGAAGATTTAACTTAAAAACAACCTGCTGCCACGCCCTTTTCCGGGGCGCGGCAGTTTGTCTTGCTATCTGATAGAAAAGGAGTACCACTGTGACACCACTTGTTTCCCAGCTATGGCCGCAGTTTATGGCGGACCCGGACTTTGCGGCCTGTTTTGGCCGCGTGGTCGTCGAGCACGCCCAGATGCTGCGGCAGGAGCGGCAGGTCATCTTTACGCTGCGCAGTTCTGCCCCGCTGGACAAGGGGCTGTGCGCACGGCTGCTGGCCTCGCTGGCACCGGATTACGAGGGCTTCGAGCTCCGCATCAACAATCTTTTCGGCTATGCGACGCTGGATGAAGCCGGTCTGCGGGAGCTGATGGAGGAGATGAAGCGGGACGGCGTCCCCATCAACGGCTTCCTCGACCGCTGCCGCATCACCATCACCGGCCAGAACATCACCATCGGCGTCTGCCACGGCACGAAGTTTTTGCAGGAGATGCAGTTCGAGCGCCTGCTGGCGGAGCGCATCGCTGCCCACACCGGCGTAAAGCCCAGAGTGACGCTGGAAAGCAGCGTGGGCGAGGCCGAACAGCGCCAGATGGAAGAAAAGCTCGAGCGGAAAATTGCGCCGCCTGTCGTCAAGTTTGAGAAAAAGAACACTGCCCCCTCCATCAAGGTGGAGGGCCTCGACCTCACGGACAAGCCCGTCACCATCTTCCACGGCAAGATGTTCACCCCGAAAAACCTCACCCCCCTCAAGGATCTGGGCGGCGAGGGCGGCAAGTGCATGATCTGGGGCGACGTCTTCTTCACCGAGGTGAAGGGCAGCTTCCGCAAGATATACACCGTCTCCATCACCGATTACACCGGCTCCATCAACCTGAAGATCCGTGCGCAGGAAGGGGAGGACTGCTCCAAGTGGGAGTCCATCCCCAAGGGTACGACGGTCGTGGTGCGCGGCGACTGCTCCTACGATAAGTACGAGCACGACTATATCGTCTGGCCCTACGACGTCCTCTTTGTCGAGCGCAAAAAGCGGGAGGACAACGCCCCCGTCAAGCGGGTGGAGCTGCATCTGCATACCAAGCTGTCCAGCATGGACGCCTTCTGCGACCCCGGCGGCATCGTCAAGCTGGCCCACCGGATGGGCCACCCGGCCATTGCCATCACCGACCACGGCGTCTGTCAGGGCTACCCCGAGGCCATGCTGGCTGCGGACGCCATCCACAAGACAGACCCGGACTTCAAGCTCATCTACGGCTGTGAGGCCTACTTTGTCGATGACATGATACCCTGCGTCTACGGCGTGAAAGACGAGCCGCTGAACGGTGAGTTCTGCGTCTTCGACACTGAGACGACGGGCCTCGACCCCGGCGTGGAATATCTGACAGAGATCGGCGCGGTCATCGTGCGGAACGGGGAGGTGGTGGAAGAATTCGACACCTTCGTAAAACCCGGAAAGCCCATCACCTCCAAGATCACCGAGCTGACCGGCATCACCAACGAGATGGTAGCCGACGCCCCCGGCGAGGCCGAGGCGCTGAAAGCCTTCCTCGACTTTGTGGATGGCCGCATCCTCGTGGGTCACAACGCCCACTCCTTCGACATCCGATTCCTCCGCGCCGCCGCTAAGCGGAGCGGCATCGAGTTTGAGCCGACCTATATCGACACCCTGACCATGGCTCAGGCCATGTACCCCGGCCTCCACAACTACAAGCAGGGGACCATCAACAAGCATCTGGAGCTGCCCGCCTACGAGGCCCACCGCGCCTGCGAGGACTCTGCCGCACTGGGCCGCATCTTCTGCATCATGCTGAAAGATCTGGAGGAAAAGCAGGTCACTGCCGTCAGCGGCATCAACACCGGCCTCGGCGGGAACCGCGAGGTGCTGAAAAAGAAGTATTATCACCTCATCATCCTCGTGCGCAGCCAGATGGGCCTGAAAAACCTCTATAAGATCGTCAGCGAGGCCCATGTCAACTACTTCTTCAAGAAGCCCCGCGTCCCCCGCAGCCTTCTGAACAAGTATCGGGACGGCCTTATCCTCACTTCTGCCTGTGAAGCAGGAGAACTTTACAGGGCAATCGTAGAGGGCCGCTCCTACGAAGAACTGAAGAAAATTGCATCGTACTACGATGTTTTGGAGGTCCAGCCCCTGGGCAACAACGCCTATATGGTGCGGGAGGGCAAGGTGGAGAGCGAAGAGGTCATCAAGGACTTCAACCGCACCGTCATCAAGCTGGGCGAAGACCTGCACAAGCCCGTCATCGCCACCGGCGACGTCCATTTCACCGAGCCGGAGGACGCCATCTACCGCTCTGTCCTGCAGGCGGGCAACGGCTTCAAGGACGCGGACAACCAGCCGCCCCTGTTCTACCGCACCACCGAGGATATGCTGAACCAGTTCAGCTACCTGCCCAGGGAAAAAGCCTACGAGATCGTCGTGACCAATCCCCGCAAGATAGCGGCCAGCATCGACGGCAACGTCCGCGCCATCCCGCGCGGCACCTACCCGCCCAGCATCGAGGGCGCAGAACAGCAGCTCCGGGATGCGACCTGGGAACACGCCAAGCGGGACTATGGCGACCCTCTGCCCGAGATCGTGGAGAAGCGCCTGCAAAAAGAGCTGGACTCCATCTGCGGCCACGGCTACGCCGTCCTGTACGTCATCGCGGTCAAACTGGTGGCCTATTCCAACGCGGGCGGCTATCAGGTGGGCAGTCGTGGTTCGGTCGGCTCGTCGGCTGTGGCCCACTTCTCCGGAATCTCGGAGGTCAACAGCCTGCCGCCCCACTACCGCTGCCCCAAGTGCAGGTACAGCGAGTTCATCACCGATGGCAGCGTGGATGACGGCTTCGACCTGCCCGACAAGAGCTGCCCCCACTGCGGCACCCGGATGCTGGTGGACGGCCATGACATCCCTTTCGAGACCTTCCTTGGCTTCTACGGCGACAAGGAGCCTGATATTGACCTGAACTTCTCGGGCGAATACCAGTCCAACGTCCACCGCTACACGGAGGAGCTGTTCGGCAAGGCCAACGTCTTCAAGGCCGGCACCGTCTCCGGTATTCAGGACAAGACGGCCTACGGTTACGTCAAAAAGTATCTGGACGATCGGGGGAGAACGGTCAACCATGCCGAGGAGAACCGTCTGACGCTGGGCTGTACCGGCGTCAAGCGTACCACCGGCCAGCATCCCGGCGGCATGGTCGTCGTGCCGGACACCTATGAGATCTACGATTTCTGCCCCATCCAGCATCCGGCGGACGATGTGGCGGGCGGTCTGCTGACCACCCACTTCGAGTTCAAGTACCTCCACGACACCCTGCTCAAGCTGGACGAGCTGGGCCACGATATGCCCACCTTCTACAAGTATTTCGAGGAGTACACCGGCATCCCCGTGGACAGCATCCCCATGAACGACCCCAAGGTCTACAGCCTGCTCACCAGCCCGGAAGAGCTGGGTGTGACGCCGGAGCAGATCGACAGCCAGACCGGCACCTTCGGCATCCCCGAGATGGGCACCAACTTCGTGCGCGGAATGCTGGTGGAGGCCCGTCCCAAGAATTTCTCCGAGCTGATCCAGATCTCGGGCCTGTCCCACGGCACCGACGTCTGGACCGGCAACGCCGACGAGCTCATCCGCAGCGGCACCTGCACCATCGCGGAGGTCATCGGCTGCCGTGACAGCATCATGCTCTACCTGCTCCGCAAGGGCCTTGAGCCGAAGATGGCCTTCGATATTATGGAGGCCGTCCGTAAGGGCAAGGTGGCCAAGGGCGGCTTTGCGCCCGGCTGGGAGGAGGCCATGCGGGAGCACGACGTGCCGGACTGGTACATCGAGAGCTGCCGCAAGATAAAATATATGTTCCCGAAAGCCCATGCGGTGGCCTACCTGATGTCGGCCATCCGCCTCATGTGGTTCAAGCTCTACCACCCGCAGGCGTTCTATGCGGTGTACTTCACCGTCCGGGGCGATGACATCGACTATGAAGCCGCTGTTGGCGGTGCGGCGGTGGCCCGCGCCCACATGAATGAGGTGAAGCGCCGCCTCAAGGAAGAGAAGAACGCCAAGGATGAAGATGTGCTCGTCTCGCTCCAGCTGGTCAACGAGATGCTGGTGCGGGGCTACGAGTTCCTGCCCATCGAGCTGGGCAAGAGCCGGGGCTCGAAGTATGTGGTGGAGGACGGCAAGGTGCGCCTGCCCTTCTGCTCCCTGAAAGGTCTGGGCGGTGCCGCCGCCGATGCGCTGGAAAATGTGACCATCCACGGCGAAGAGTATCTCTCCATCGAGGAGCTGCAGCAGGCCTCCGGCGTTGGCAGCAGCATCATCGACCGCCTGCGTCAGGTGGGCGCTCTGGGCGACCTGCCCGAGAGCAGTCAGGTGAGCTTCTTCTAAAATTGCAGCAAAAAACGACCTCTGCAGCCGGATGGACCGGAAGCAGAGGCCGTTTTGTTATACGATCAAGTTTCTGAACAGGGGAGCAGCTTACTCCACGCTGATCATATAGTAGTAGACCGGCTGACCGCCGCGGATGTGGCTGACCTCAACGTGGTTGGGGCATTTTGCCTTGACGATCTCGGTCACCTTCTCGGCATCCTCGTCGGAGACGTCGCAGCCGGAGATGATGGTGACGAAGCTGGAATCCTTCTTGCACATACTGCGGGCCAGACGATAGGTGGCCTTGGTGATGTCGTTGGAGGTGAAGACGATCTTGCCGTTCTCCAGGGCCATGATCTCGCCCTTCCGGATCCGCTTGCCGTCGTACTCGCTGTCGCGGGCGGCGTAGGTGATGAGGCCGGTGGAGACCTTATCGGCGGCAGACATCATGTTGATGGTGTTGGCCTCGACGGTAGCAGAGGGGTCGAAGTTCAGCAGAGCGGTGATGCCCATGGGGACGGTGCGGGTGGGCAGAACGACCACCTGACGGTCAGCCAGCTTCTGGGCCTGCTCAGCAGCCATGATGATGTTCTTGTTGTTGGGCAGGACGAAGACGGTCTTGGCCGGGACGCTCTGGATGGCGGCAAGGATGTCCTCGGTGGCGGGGTTCATGGTCTGACCGCCGGAGACGACAGCGTCAGCGGCCAGGTCGGTGAAGACAGACTTCAGGCCCTCACCGGCGGCGACAGCAACGAAGCCATAGTCGCGGCTGGGGTCAACGGCAGCGTAGACGAACTCGCTGGCGGGGTCGGGCTTCTTCTCGGCGGAAGCCTGCTTCTCGAGGCTCTTGCCCTGCTTCTGGCGGGCCAGGAACTGCTCGTGCATATTCTCGATCTTGAAGTTGGTGAGGTAGCCGTACTTGATGGCCTCGCTCAGGATCTTGCCGGGGTCGGCGGTGTGGACATGGAGGTTGATGACGTCATCGTCTTCGATGCAGACGACGCTGTCGCCGTTGGACTCGGCGAAGGCACGCATCTTTGCGGCGCTTGCGCCCTCGTTCTTGTTGATGAGGAACTGGGTGCAGTAGCCGTTCTTGATGTCCTCGACCTTCATCAGGTCGTCGGTGAAGACGCCCTTGCCGGCGTTCGCGGTGGAGAGCTTGGCCTTGTTGGGGACAGCCTCGCCGCCGGCCACGATGTCCTCACCGTGGAAGACCTTGCCCATGCCCTCGAAGATGATCATGATGCCCTGGCCGCCGGCGTCCACGACGCCGGCCTTCTTCAGGACGGGCAGCAGGTTGGGAGTGTCCTCCAGAGCCTTCTGACCGGCGGTCATCACGACGTCCCACAGCTCGGCCACATCCTCTTTGCCGCAGGCAGCAGCTTCCTCGGAGGCGACGCGGGCGACGGTCAGGATGGTGCCTTCGGTGGGCTTCATGACAGCCTTGTAAGCGCCCTCGACGCCCTTCTTCAGCGCAGCCACGATGTCGGCGGTGTCAGCCTCCTTTTTGCCCTCCAGAGCTTTGGAGAAGCCGCGGAACAGCAGGCTGGTGATGACGCCGGAGTTGCCGCGGGCGCCGCGCAGCATGGCGGAGGCGGCGGTCTTTGCGGCCTCGCCCACGGTGCAGCTGTCGTCCATGGCCTGCAGCTCACGGACGGCTGAGCCGACGGTCATGCCCATGTTGGTGCCGGTGTCGCCGTCGGGGACGGGGAACACGTTCAGCTCGTCCACGCGGGAGCGCTGGTTGTTGATGTTGTTTGCGCCGGAAATAATGGCGTCGCGCAGGATCTTACCAGAAATCATTGCTTTTTACTCCTTATATCTTCCCGGTACCCCCGGGCGGGCTTTGTCTCATCAGGCAACCACGTCATCGACCGATACGACTACGCGGGCGACTTTCAGGCCGGTGGCCTGCTCCACCTCGTCCTTCACGCGGTGCGAGATGGAACGCGCGGCGGTGGAGATGTTCAGCCCGTAGCTGACGGCAATGTGCAGCTCGATCACGAGACGGCCCTCTTCCTGTGTGACACGGACGCCCTTGGCCGAATCGTCCACGCCGCGCACGGCGCTGCGGACACGGTCGGTCAGATCACGGGGGGCCATTGCGGCCACGCCGTAGCATTGTTTGGTTGCCTCGCCCACGAGCGTGGAAAAATACTCGGCTGAGAAGCTGACATCTCCCAGCGGGAAACGGGAAGTGATCATAGTCGCTCTGCTCCTTTTATTCATTATGATACCCCGGTCCGCACGGCGGCGGGGCGGTGCGCGGGCCAAAGAAGGCGGCGTACCACTTTTATTATACAACTTTATGAGGAAGCTGTACAGCATATAATTGCTGACAGAAAGAAAAAAGTCAGGCGCGGCTTACCCGTCTCGGTCTGTTTCGACACCGCAAAGCCGGTATACTGAAAGACAGAGCCGCAAAGGGCCGCGTTCCTGTTGTTAGTATAGCACAAAATCCTTCGCAGTGCATCCATTTCGTGAATATTTATCCGACAAAACAAAAGATGATTGTGAATAAAATATAAAAGATGACGCAGGCATCTTTATCTTACTATGAAAAAGTGCTAAAATCTAAGGTGGCAAGAGTAAGACTGTATCCGGCACAGGATGCCGGGGCATTCGGCTGCCAAGGTGCTGAAGACAGGAATTTGCTGCGGCTGCACAGGAGCTGCGGCCCGGCGGCGGAAAAGTTCACAATAGGAGTTGTTTTCATGAATATTCTGTTTTTCCTTTCCCCCAAGCAGGACCTGATGTATGTGTACGATGACTTCACCCTCCGCCAGACGCTGGAAAAATGGGAGAACAACCGCTACGCATCCATCCCGGTGCTCAACCGCAAGGGAGAGTATGTGGGGACCCTGACGGAGGGGGACATCCTCTGGGGGCTGAAAAAGTTCCACGGCCTCGACCTTGAGGCGGCAGAGGACATCCCCATCCGGGAGTTTGAGCACAAGCGGGACTACAAGGCCGTCACGGTCACCACGAGCATGGACCAGCTCATCGAGGCGGCCATGAGCCAGAACTTCGTCCCCGTCGTGGATGACCGGGGAATGTTCATCGGCATCGTCCGCCGTCAGGCCATCATCCGCTACTGCTACGACCGCTCCCGCGCTGCCGCCTCAGAGCAGCGCAGAAAGCCCGAAAAGCAGGAAAAACGAGTCCCGGTTTCTGCCGGGGTGCAGTAAAACAGGAAAAGGCCCCGCCGCTCTGCATGAAATGTGCAGGGCAGCGGGGCCTTTCTATCCCTGTGGGAAGGGGAGAGCGGTGCTTCAGCCCACGGTGAGGCTGGAATCGGTGAGCCGATGGGTCAGGACAGCCTCGGCGTCCTCGCCGCCCATGGCCAGCAGCTTGTCCAGCGAGAGGGTGGTGGAGCAGAGGATGGTCTGGAAGGTGATGGCCTCGATGCCCTCAGCCCGCAGCTGACGCAGCGCGGCCAGCGAGATGCGGAAGGAGGCTGTGAGCCGTCCGACGCAGACGGTGAGGGTATTGCCGCTCTGGGTGCTGATGGAGTCGATGACTGCGCCGCTCTTGTCGGTGACAGTCAGGCCGGGGAGGGGAGAGGCGGGTGCGGACGGGGTGGCAGAGCCGCCGCCGGAAGAGGAAGAAGACTCCGCGGGGATAACAGGTCCTTCCGGCTCCACAGGGCGGGGGATGGGGACCTGATCGATGACCTTGCCGTCGGCATCGGTGGCGGTGACTTTTGCGCCCGGACCCAGCTTGTCCTTGATGGTGTCGAGGACAAGCTCACTGCCTTTCTGCGAGAGGGCCTTGCCGTTGGGACTGCCGGCCTTGGCGGTCAGCTCAAGGCTGCCCGACAGATCGATGACGCTGCTGTAGATGCCGCTGCCGCCGTTGCTGGAGCCGCTGCTGCCGCCAGCGGCTTCGACCGTACCGCCGGAGATGGCGACACGGTCGAAGCTGCAGATGCCGTAGCCGCCGACTTTGCCGCCGTTGCCGCCAGCGGCGTTGACCGTATTGCCGGAGATGGTGACGCCGCCGCCGCTGCGGATGCCGTCGCCGCCGTAGCCGTCTTTGCTGTCGCCGCCAGCGGCTTTGACCGTACCGCCGGAAATGGTGACGCCGCCGTCGCTGCGGATGCCGTCGCCGCTCACATTGCCGCCGTTGCCGCCGTTGGCAGTGACCGTACCGTCGGAGACGGTGACGCCGCTGCTGCTGGAGATGCCGTCGCCGCCGGAGCTGCCGTTGCCACCATTGGCAGTGACCGTACTACCGCCGGAGATGGTGACGCCGCCGCTGTCGCTGCAGATGCCGCGGCCGCCGAGGCCATTACTGCCCGTGCTACCGCCTCCGGTGGCAGTGACCGTACCGCCGGAGATGGTGAGGCTGCCGCTGTGGATGCCGTCGCCGCCGGAGCCATAACTGCCCGTGCTATTGCCTCCGGTGGCAGTGACTGTACCGCCGGAGATGGTGACGTCGCCGCTGACGCTGTAGATGCCGTTGCGGCTGTCGCCACCTTGAGCCGTCAGGCTGTCATTTTCGTCGCCGGAGATGGTGAGGCTGCCGCTGCTGTTGCTGTAGATGCCGTTACCACCGGTGAGATGGTTGTCGCCATCCAGCTTAATCGTGGTATTGCCGCTGCCGGTCACGCTTACGGCGGCTTTGTTCCGGCTGCTGGTGTCGATGTTTACATCCTTGAGTGTGATCTCGACCTTATCGCTCCCGGCGTCGATGGTCACGGTGTTGGAAGAAGCGGTGTCCTCACGATTTTTGATGATGGTGTCGGTGTCTTCCACCTCCTGATTCGCCCCCTGTGAGACTTTGTTTGTCCCTTCGGTCTCGCCTGCTTTCACGGTGATGTCACCATCCTCGATGTACCATGTCCCTGCAAAGGCCGGGGCGGCAAGGGTGGTGAGCATTGCGGCAGTCAGGATAAACGCCGCTGCCCGCTGAGAGGCCGGACGGGGTGAATCAATACCCAACCCCCGTATGGAGGGGGCGACCCAGAACACACATCGCAAGCTTACGATAAGACAGCATACAAAAACCTCCTTTGGATGTTGAAAAAATATGGACGTTCGATTGATACAATTATAGCATTTCTGGGGGGAGTCAAGCAAGCAAAACTGCATGAAATGCTGCTTTTCGTGCGTGAATGACAAAAAAACTATGAAAAACGCCGGGTTTTGCGTTTCTGCACAAGGTATGGTATACTGGAAAAGAAAAATCAGCCAACCCGGCGGGAAAAGGAGAAACGGAAACATGAAAACGAAATTTGGCATCGTGGGCTGTGGTTTCCTCGGCAATATCGTGGCCGACGCATGGGAGAAGGGCCTGCTGGAAGACTACGAGCCGGTGGCCGTCTGGGTACGCAAAGGCGCGAGTGGACGGATGCGGTAAGCCGCAGCCAAAAACGAAAAGGTCGCTGTGCCGGAGAAGGCATGAAAAAGTACAAAGATAGGGGAGAGTGCTTCGATGGACTATATCAGAGTTACCAAAGAAAACATCGACAGGGAACACATCTGTTGTGCCATGTCCGGCAAACAGAGCCTTGCCAAAAAAGAATGGCTCAAGCAGCGCTTTGAGGAGGGACTTGTTTTTTACCGCAGTGCAGAGCGCGGCAAATGCTTTATCGAGTACATCCCGGCAGAAAACGCATGGGTACCCATTGATGCAGCAGGCTGGCTTTATATCAACTGTCTGTGGGTCTCCGGTTCCTTGAAAGGTCACGGCTATTCCAGCGAGCTGCTGGAAGAATGCCTTCGGGATGCCAAGGCGCAGGGCAAAAACGGCGTTTGCATCCTGTGTGCCGAGGGGCGCAAACGGGATTATCTCGCCGACCCCAAGTTTTTGACCCATAAGGGCTTCAAGGTCTCAGACATCTCCGATTGCGGCATCAACCTCATGTATCTTCCCCTTGCAGAGAATGCCCGGCCGCCAAAATTCAAGGACTGTGCCAAGCATCCCAAGGTGGAGGAAAACGGCTTTGTCCTCTACTATACCGACCAGTGCCCCTACACCTATTATTGGGTGCCAAAGGTGCAGGAGGCTGCAAAGGAACATGGGATCCCGTTCAAAGCCGTTCACATCACCGAGAAAGAGACGGCCCAGAATGTGCCTGCACCTGTCACAACCTATGCGTTGTTCCGGGATGGAAAGTTTGTGACCCAGAGCATCCAGTCGGACAAGAAATTTTTGAAATTGGCGGCAGAATAATTGAATCAGGCAAGACGCCAGACGCGCAGACGCAGTGCAGCCCATAGAATGGGGGTGCGCTGCGTTTTTTGGAGGATTTTATATGGAAGAAATTGTTGTATATGTTCACGGAAAGGGTGGTTCGGCACAAGAGGCCGAGCATTATAAAGCCCTATTCCCTAATTGTGAAGTAATTGGTTTCGACTACCACGCACAATCTCCATGGGAAGCCACGGAGGAATTTTCCGGATTTTTTACGGCAGTGCGGAAACGCTGCGGGAAGCTCACACTGGTGGCAAATAGCATTGGTGCGTTTTTATCTTTGTCCTCGTTGAATGATAAATTGGTGGATACCGCTTATTTTATTTCTCCAGTAGTCGATATGGAGCAACTGATTTGCAACATGATGCAATGGGCTGACGTTTCCGAAGCAGAACTTGCAGAGAAACTGGAAATTCCTACAACATTTGGAGAAACGCTGTCGTGGAAATATCTCTGCTATGTCCGGGAGCATCCGATTTCATGGAAAATCCCTACCCGCATTTTGTATGGGGAAAAGGATGCTCTGACCTCCATGGAAACCATAAAAGCCTTTGCGGAAAAGAACAACGCAGAGCTGACCGTTATGCCGGGCGGAGAGCATTGGTTTCATACGAAAGAGCAGATGCAATTTCTGGATCACTGGATAAAGAATAGGAGACCCTGCAATGAAACAGAAAATAAGGACGGCTTCGCTTCTCCTGCTTATAGTTCTGGGAACCGGGCTGGCAGCTTGCCCTGCCTGCAGCAGGGCAGTGCTGTTCGGATCCCTCTGGGTCCCAAAGCCAGCGTGTGACTTATGTGTACGCAAAAGAAAAGCAGCAGCGTTAAAATTACGCTGCTGCTAAAAGTGGACCTAGAGGGATTCGAACCCTTGACCTCTCGGATGCGAACCGAACGCTCTCCCATGCGGACCTTAAAGAAGCCCCCAAAGGACAAAACATTTCTTTGAGAAAACGGCAAAAAATATAGGCGTAATGCGGGTTTTTGGACGAGCATTGCTTTCGAGAAAAAATTGCCATTTTTGCTTCAATGTAAAAAAGTCACACTTCAGGAGAAATGCGCTTCAGATGCGATTTGAACGGGCGACCATCTGAATACTTCTTGCGGATCATGCACCGTATGGGGATGATTCGGATTATATCCCCTGTGCAATAAAATCAACGAGAAACAGTTAGATTTTTTCTGGCTGTTTCTTTTTTTATGCGTAAATCGGCGAAAACAGTGCCGATCACTACGCACCCAACAAAGATGAAAATGCCCAAAAAGGCTATCAAATATCGTCTTGCTCTGTACAAAATATAGCAATCGGTATACGCACCACGAAACATATACGGTATAACGTCGATTTTTGTACATATCCCCGACTGAATGACTGAAGGTGAGCTTTCAGGATGTCTGTTATTTATGTTGCAAAAAATCCGCCCATGCACTAAGATTCACATTTTTTTCAGATAATGGAAGCACTTCTTTTTACGTTTGACAACGGTTATAGATTGACATGAGCGCACCTGCAAGATAAACTTGATGTAGTATTATGTGAATCAGAGGGAGGCAAATCATGAGCGTCAAGACCACACCTGCCCAGCACCAGAGCAACCTCCGCAATGTGTACGGCACCTTCGCTATCGAAGGCATGACCATCAGCAAAGATACACGTAGAAATCTTGACCGTATTGGCAGCGGTCAGTCCAGCTATCAACAGGTCGTGAATGAACTACGCGTAAAGTACGCAAAGAAGGGCTGATTATATTCTCAAAGTATGGTGTCTACACCACGGTGCAACCCATGTGCTGCTAGACAGCGTATCAAAACGAAAAATTAAATAGTGCTGGTCTGACACTCAAGCTGACCGCAAAGCGCAACTTCTACTCTGAATGAATAGAAGCTGCGCTTTTATTTTTACCCACAACACATTTCAAAAGGAGAATGCCTATGGATAAAGACTTTATGCTGCACTACTTTAACAAAGCAGTACAGCCTGAATGGGAGGAACTGCTGAAAACACCGCGCTATCAACCTGCAGCAAGTAAGCGTGACGCGATCGCACGAGAGTTCTTTCGGATGCTGAACGATGAGCAGAAACGCAAGTACCTTGATTTGGAATCCGCAGCCATATTGGCAGAATGTGACATCGCAGAAGCCCTGTATATGAAAGGTGCCGCAGACCGTGAGATGATGATCCGTTAATACCATGAGTTATGACTACTTCTATGGTCAGTCAGGTGAACTGTTTTCTTATTATCGCATCCCGAAAGCACTCTTTCAGGACAGCCGTTTCCGGCAGCTCTCCACCGATGCCAAAACACTGTACGGTATCTTGCTTGACCGCATGAGCCTGTCCGTGAAAAACGGCTGGCTGGACGAACAGAACCGGGTGTTCATCATCTTCACGATAGAGGATGTCAAGAGGGCATTGTGTTGCGCAGACAACAAAGCGACAAAGCTGCTCCGGGAACTTGAAAAGTTTGGTTTGATTGAACGAAAACGCAGAGGTCTGGGAAAGCCAAGTTTGGTGTATGTGAAGAACTTTTCGGCAGAATCGTCAAAA
>ENA-UERQ01000177-UERQ01000177.1-human-gut-metagenome-genome-assembly--contig:-NODE-177-length-60206-cov-5.167407_pt1 | contig 60206 bp, 57 predicted proteins | sample MGYA00242986_ERZ507987 | MGnify/ENA primary metagenome ERZ507987 (study PRJEB26167, sample SAMN06115429) | human gut metagenome | host: Homo sapiens | place: China:Chongqing | collected 2015-04-15...
CGCCCCCGGCGGCTCCGAAGGGGGGGGCGGCGGAAGGGGCTCCCCGCAGCCCGCCAGGGTGAGGGCGATCACTCCGGCCAGAGCGAAGGCCGCTGTGTTGTTTATCCGCATTTGATACACCTCATGCCGGTCAGGTGGATACAGTGTACCACTTTTGTTGACATAATTCTTCTAAAAAACGTTACAAATTTCTCTCAAATGGTTACGGCGCGGGAACGCCCCCCGAACCGAATCGGTTCGGGGGGCGTTCTCAGCCCTCTAGGGTAAACAGCTCTTCCACCGGAGTCTCCAGCAGGCGGGCCAGCTTCATACCCAAGGCCAGGGTGGGGTCGTACTTGTCGTTTTCGACGGCGTTGACGGTCTGGCGGCTCACCCCCAGCAGGGCGGCTACGTCCTCCTGCCGCAGGCCGCGGGCCTTTCGCAGCTCCTTGACCCTGTTCTTCATCCGCCCAGCACCAGCAGCAATGAAAATGCCACCAGGGCCACAGTGAGAATAACCCACAGTACAAATTCCCGCTTTACCCGGTCGTCCCCCGCTCTGGCCCGGTCGATCCACTGCACCAGGCAAAAAATCATTACCTGAGCCCCCAGCAGGAAGGTGGGCAGGGTAGTGTCCCCTCCGTGAAATGCCTCCCACACCGACCAGACCACCAGGGCCAGCACCAGGAAGAACCAGGCGGCACGGCTGGCGCGCAGGGTGATCTGCAGCTCCATCTCATCCATCTTACGGATTCCTTTCCTAAATGTATACCTCCACATGTCAAATAATTTTTACATTAGGAAGCATACACCCATGGTTCAAAAATGTGAAGAAGTTTTGACTTCTCATTTGTCTACGCGTGGAATTTCAGTCTGGTCTACCTCGTCCAGATTCCCCAAATAGTGCCTGGTCTCCCGGGCAACCACCCCGCTCAGCAGCAGGACGGCGACCAGGTTGGGGATGGCCATGAGGGCGTTAAGGATATCAGCGATGGTCCACACCAGATCCAGGGCCAACACCGGGCCAACCACCACCACGGCAACGAATACCAGCTTATAGGGCAGCAGGGCCCTCTTGCCCCATAGGTACTGGGCGCACCGCTCGCCGTAGTAGGACCAGCCCAGGATGGTGGACCAGGCGAAAGTGATGATGCCCACTACCAGGATTACAGGCCCGAGCACGGGGATCTGTGCAAAGGCCAGGGTAGTGAGTTGGCCGCCGTCGGATATCTGTGCCATGTCGATGGCGGGGTTCTTCATGATGGTAGTGACCAGCACCAGACCGGTCATAAGGCACACCACCACTGTGTCCCAGAAGGTGCCGGTGGCAGATACCAGAGCCTGCCGCACCGGGTTACGGGTCTGTGCGGCGGAGGCCACCAGTGGGGCGGAGCCCATGCCCGACTCATTGGAGAACAGCCCCCGTGCCACGCCGAAGCGCATGGCTACCATGAGCCCCTGCCCTACCAGTCCGCCCGCCGCCGCGCCGGGGGTGAAAGCCAGCCGGAGAATGGTGGACACGGCGGGGGCCAGGAAGTCCCAGTTGATCGCCAGAATGATGATACACCCCAGCACGTAGAAAGCCGCCATAAAGGGCACCAGCTTCTCGCACACGCTGGCGATGGACTGGATACCGCCGATGATGACCACGCCGGTGAGAAGGCCGCCCACGGCGCCGATCGCGATGGGCGGAATACCCACGGGTATGTTGTTCTCAATGACCTCGGCGATTGCGTTGATCTGGGTACCGCAGCCGATGCCGAAGGAGGCCAGGGCAGCCAGGGCGGCGAAGAGCACCCCCAGCCACTTCAGGTTCAGTCCCCGTTCCAGGGCGTACATGGCGCCGCCCTGCATTCTCCCGTCGGGGGTGCGGACCCGGTACTTTACGGCGATAAGGGACTCTGCGTACTTGGTGGCGATTCCGAACACGCCGGCAAGCCAGCACCAGAACACCGCACCAGGGCCGCCCAGGAATATGGCGGTACCCACGCCGATGATGTTGCCCGTGCCGATGGTGGACGCCAGGGCGGTGGTGAGGGCCTGGAACTGGCTCACGTCACCGGGGGCGTCTGGGTCCTTGCGCACGGACAGACGGATACCGGTAAAGGTCTTGCGCTGAATGAAGCCTGTGCGCACTGTCATAAACAGATGGGTGCCCAGTAGCAGCACGATCATAGGCATGCCCCAGATGAAGTCATCCAGCCAGTTGATTCCGCTGATAATCGCTTCCATACATTCTGCCTCTCTTTCGCTCTTGTGTCAGCCCGGATGGTGCATCTCCACCGAACGGATGGCGGGCATGCCCTTCAATGTCCGCAGGATGTCCTCGGCGGTGTACCCGGCGGGGAAGAGCACATCGCACTTCACCTCTGCCCTCCCGTCTGCCAGGCGGGTCACCCGCACCCCCTCCACGGCGGACACCCGCTCCTCCAGCAGGCGGCGCACCTCCGCCGGATCGCTCTCCGCCTCGCTCAGTTCCAGGACAACGGTGCCCGTACGCTGGGTCTTGACCAGGGGGGATGAGCGGTGGAGAATTACCTGGAAGAGGACGATCAGCACCGTGGCCACGCCGCCGGTGACGTATAGCCCAGCCCCCACGGCGATGCCCACCCCAACAGTGGCCCACAGGCCTGCGGCGGTGGTGACGCCGCTGACCGTCCGCCCGTGGGTAAAGATGACCCCCACGCCCAAAAAGCCGATGGCGGTCACCACCCCCGCCGCCACCCGCGAGGCGTCCAGAGAGATTCCCCCCAGGCCGATGACATCAAAAAAGCCGTACTTGGACACCACCATCATCAGCGCGGCGGACAGGGCCACGATAATGTGAGTGCGGATGCCCGCGCTCTTGGAGCGCCGCTCCCGCTCGAAGCCGATGGCCCCGCCGCATACCGCTGCCAGGACAATGCGCAGCAGGTACTCCAGCTCCTGGATCGAAAACCAGCTCATGCTTCAATCTCCCTTCTGCTGCGCCATCCATTTGGCCAACTGCTCGGCCAGGGCGGAGGAGCCCTTCTCCTCCCGCTGCTCCTGCTGGGCCAGGTAGCGGCGCACGTCCCCCTTGCCCGCAGACTTCTGGGCCCGCCGCTTCTTGAAGTCGGACAGCTTCTCCCGGTAGCCGCACACGCAGGCGAACAGCTGCTTCTCCCCCTCGCCCCGCAGCTCCATCCTCTTGTGGCAGTTGGGGCAGCGGGCGTTGGTGGTCTGCTTGACGCTGCGGCGGTAGCCGCACTCCCGGTCGGGGCACACCAGCATCTCCCCCCGCTTGGTCTTGACCCGCAGCAGGTACTTGCCGCAGTCGGGACAGGGGGTGCGGGTCTGGTTGTCGTGGCGGTAGGCCGCGTCGCTGGCCTTCACCTGGGCCACCAGCCGGGCGGCAAACTGCCGCATCTCGTCCACGAAGGCCCCCTCCTGCTCCCGCCCCTGGGCGATCTCCCCCAGGCGGCGCTCCCACTGGGCGGTGAGGGTGGCACTGCGCAGCTCCTCCGGGGCCAGGCCCACCACTTGGACGCCCTTGGAGGTGGGTACCAGCTCCTTTCCCCGCCGCTCCACATAGAAGGCGGAAAACAGCTTCTCGATGATGTCCGCCCGGGTGGCGGGGGTACCCAGACCGCCAGTCTCCTCCAAAATCCGGCCCTGCTCCCGGTCGGCCACCTGGGCGGCCGGGTGCTCCATGGCGGTGAGGAGGGTGGCCTCGGTGTACCGCTTGGGGGGCGCGGTCTTGCCCGGGTTGGCCCGGGCGGACTGGACGGTCAGGCGCTCCCCCTCCGCCAGGGTGGGGAGGCTCTGCTCCTTCTCGTCCCCCTCCTCGTCCTCCTCCTCCAGGGCAAAGGTGCGGTCGTAGGCCGCCCGCCAGCCGGGGGAGAGCACCGCCTTCCCTCTGGCGTGGAGGGTTTCCCCCTCCACCTCCAGGGTGAGGGCCACCTCCTCGTACTCGAAGGGGGGCAGCAGCACGGCCAGGAAGCGGCGGACGATCAGATCATAGATGTTGCGCTCCGGCCCGGTGAGCCGCCACAGCTCCACCGGCTCCTCGGTGGGGAGGAGGGCGTGGTGGTCGGTGACCTTGGCGGCGTTGACCAGATATTTGGTCTGGAGGGGACGGCTGCGCAGCAGCTCCGCCGCCAGGGGCTTGTAGTCCTCCACCATCACGCTGCGCAGCCGCTCCGGCAGGGTAGGAACCACGTCGTCGGGGATGTAGCGGGAGTCGGTGCGGGGGTAGGTGACCACCTTATGGATCTCATAGAGGTTCTGGAGGATGGCCAGGGTCTCCTTGGCGGAGTAGGCGTACTTCTTGTTGGCGTCCCGCTGGAGCTCGGTGAGGTCGTAGGCCGCCGGGGGCGGGGCCTGCCTGCGGGTGCGCTTGAGGCGGGTCACCATCCCCTCCTTCCCCGCCAGCCGGGCGGCCAGCGCCTCCGCCCGCTCCCGGTCAAAGAGCCGCGCCTGGCCGTTCGGATCCCGCCAGGTGGCGGTGAAGCCGGGCAGCTTCGCGGTGACCGTCCAGAACTCCTGGGGGACGAAGCGGCGGATGGCCTCCTCCCGCTCCACAATGAGGGCCAGGGTGGGGGTCTGCACCCGCCCGGCGGAGAGCTGGGCGTTGTGCCTGCACGTCAGGGCCCGGGTGACGTTGAGGCCCACCAGCCAGTCGGCCTCGCTGCGGGCGCGGGCGGAGCGGAACAGGTTGTCGTACTCCGCCGCGGGCCGCAGGTGGGTGAAGCCCTCCCGGATGGCCTTGTCGGTCTGGGAGGAGATCCACAGCCGCCTGGCCGGCCCCTTCCACCCGGCCTTCTCCAGAATCCACCGGGCCACCAGCTCCCCCTCCCGGCCCGCGTCGGTGGCGATGACCAGCTCGCCCACGTCCCCCCGGCGAAGCTGGGCCTGGACGGCCCGGAACTGCCGGCCGGACTGGGGGATCACCACCGTCTTCATCCGCTCGGGCAGCATGGGCAGGGTGAGCATATCCCACTTGGCCCACGCCTTGTCGTAGTCCTCCGGGGGCGCCAGCTCCACCAGGTGCCCCAGGGCCCAGGTGACGATGTACTTCTCCCCCTCCAGATACCCCTCTCCGGACTGTTTGCAGCCCAGCACCCGGGCCAATTCCCGAGCTACCGAGGGCTTTTCCGCCAAAACCAGTGTTTTCGCCATACGATCTTCTCCTAACCGCCGAAACCCGGCGTTTTTCCGCATTTCTGCCTGGATCCGGCTCCTTGACTTTCCCCGGGGCGTATGATAGATTGGAGACGGTAAAAGGGCCTCTGTCTGGAAAGGAGTTTCTCATGAACCTCTCGTTTCCCGCCTCTTATCTACAGGCCAAGCTCAACGCGGAGCTCCCGCCTCCCCACGATATGACCCTGGACGAGCGCGCCTGCCGCCGCAAAGCCCGGGAGGCCGAATGGAACTTCCGCGTCTCCAAGGGCTACGTGAAGGACACCTTCTGGGACCATCTCCGTTTCCGTCTCACCCACCGGGACTGATCCGCCGGAAAGGAGCCTTTTATGGATTTCTTCTTCGACAATCTCGAGGGGCGGCTCAGCTCGACGCTCCCCCACTACGACCGCCCCGACGGGGACGAGCAGGATTGCCGCAAACGGGCCCGCGACGCGGAGTGGAACTTCCGCGTCTCCAAGGGCTATGTGAAGGACACCTTCTGGAACCGGCTCTGGTTCCGCCTCACCCACTGACCCTATCTGTCTGGCCGCAGGCTCCGCCTGCGGCCTTTTTGCGCCTAGAGGGCCATGCTCCAATCGCCCAGCGCGTCCAAAATGGGGATGAGCTGGCGGCACGGCTCGGTGATGGCGTACTCCACCCGGACAGGGACCTCCAGGTACTCCCGCCGGTGAACCAGTCCGTCCCCCTCCAGCTCCCGCAGGGCGTTGGCCAGCACTGTGTTGGACACCCCGTCCAGGGCCTTTTTCAACTGGTTGTAGCGGGTGGGGCCGTTGTTGTAGAGGGAACAGAGAATCTGCATCTTCCACTTCCCCCCGATGAGGGCCATGGCCCGGTTCAGCGGGCAGGTCTCCATGCAGGGGCAGTTTTCGTGTTCCATGAGCATAAGGTCAGTTCCTCCTTACCTGGTACGGAAATTCTGCGCTCTTGCCACAGCGGGCCATAGGTGCTAATATAATACCAGGTAAAGAAAGAAAAGGAAAGTCTTTTTTAGGAGGAAGCCCCCATGCCGACCTATCTCCAGGGCCTGACCATCGGTCTGGCCTATGTCGCCCCCATCGGGATGCAGAACCTGTTCGTCATCAACTCCGCCCTGACCCAGCCCCGGCGGCGGGCCCTGCTCACCGCCCTGATCGTGATCGCCTTCGACATCAGCCTGGCGCTGGCCTGCTTCTTCGGCATCGGCGCGCTGGTGGAGCGCTTCGACTGGCTGCAGCGCCTGATTCTGATCGTGGGCGGCTGCATCGTGGTGTGGATCGGCATCGGCCTGCTGCGGGATAAGCCCACCCTGGACCGGGACGTGGACGTGAGCATCCCCCTGCCCAGGCTGGCCGCCAAGGCCTTTGTGGTCACCTGGATCAATCCCCAGGCCCTGATTGACGGCACTATGCTGTTCGGCAGCTTCCGGGCCGGCAACCCGGGCGCGGTGGCCTCCCAGCTCATGCTGGGCTCCGCCTCCGCCTCCTGTCTGTGGTTTCTGGGCATCACCATCCTGATCTCCTTCTTCTCCGCCAAGTTCAACGACAAGATCCTTCGGGTCATCAACATCGTCTGCGGACTGATCATCATCTTCTACGGAGCCAAGCTGCTCCTCCAGTTCTTCCAGACCCTGCTGTAATCTACCAAAAGGCGCCCCCTCTGAGAGGGGGCGCCTTTTGGTAGATTTACTGCCGCGTCAGCAAATTGACCAGCACCTCGGTCATTTTGGTGAGGGCCTGGGCCGGGATATACTCATGCACCCCGTGGAAGTTCACCCCGCCGGTGCACAGGTTGGGGCAGGGCAGGCCCATGTAGCTCAGCCGCGCCCCGTCGGTGCCGCCCCGGATGGGCACCTCCACCGGCGTTACCCCGGCGGCCTCCATGGCGGCCCGCGCCCGGAGGATCAGGTACATGTGGGGTTCAATCTGCTCCCGCATGTTGTAGTAGGAGTCCCTGAGGACGAGCTCCACCGTGCCTGCGCCGTACTTGGCGTTGAGGTAGTCCGCCGCCCGGCCCAGGTACTCCTTGCGGGCCTCGAACCTGGCCCGGTCATGGTCGCGGAGGATGTAGTGCAGCTCCGCCTCCGTCTCGCTGCCCTTCATGTCGTGGAGGTGGTAGAAACCCTCATACCCCTCGGTGTGGGCGGGGGTCTCCGCCGGGGGCAGCATCCCCGCGAACTCCAAAGCGATCAGGATTGCGTTCTTCATCTTGTTCTTGGCCGAGCCTGGGTGGATGTTCACCCCGTGGAAGTACACGCCCGCGTTGGCCGCGTTGAAGTTCTCGTACTCCAGCTCGCCCAGCTCGCCGCCATCCACAGTGTAGGCCACCGCCGCGCCGAAGCCCTCCACGTCGAAATGGTCGGCACCCTGCCCAACCTCCTCATCCGGGGTGAAGCCCACGGCAATGCGGCCGTGGGGGAGCTCCGGGTGCTGGAGCAAGTACTCCACGGCGGACATAATCTCCGCCACACCCGCCTTGTCGTCCGCCCCCAGCAGGGTGGTGCCGTCGGTGACGATCAGCTCCTGACCCTTGTATTTGGCCAGGCTCTCAAACTCGGCGGCCCTCATGACGATGCCCTTCTCCTCGTTGAGCACCAGGTCGCCCCCCTCGTAGCGGACAACGCGGGGCTTCACCCCCGCCCCCGGCGCGTCTGGGGAGGTGTCCATGTGGGCGATAAGGCCCACGCACGGGATTCCCTCGCACCCGGCGGTGGCGGGCAGCCAGGCGTACACATAGCCGTACTCGTCCATGTGGGCGTTGTGCAGCCCCATCTGGGCCAGCTCCTCGGCCAGGGCTGCGCCCAGCACCTTCTGCTTGGCGGTGGAGGGGATGGCGTCGCTGTGCTCGTCGGACTGGGTATCATATGTCACGTAGCGCAAAAAGCGGTCAATGGCGGTCATAATGCTCTTCCTTTCTATTGACGGGCGCCGGGCCTTAGGCTAGACTGATATTGTTGCTATTCTATCACAAAAGGAGCCGGGTTTCCATGGTGATCAAACAAGAATTTACCTTTCCCTCCAGCGATGGGGTCCACACAGTTGCCGCCGCCTGGTGGCGGCCGGAGGGGCCGCCCCGGGGGGTGGTGCAGCTGGTCCACGGCATCTCGGAACACATCGGCCGGTATGACTCCTTCGCCCGCTTCCTGGCGGAGCACGGCTTCGCCGTCGTGGGCCACGACCACCTGGGCCACGGCCGCACGGCGCGGAACCCCTCGGAGTTCGGCTGGTTCGCCGACCGGGACGGCTGGAAGCACGTGGTGAAGGACGTCCGCGCCCTGCGGGAGCGGGTTGGGGCGGAGTACCCCGGTCTGCCCTGCTTCCTGCTGGGCCACTCCATGGGCTCCTTTGTGGTGCGGGGCTACCTTATGTTCTGGCCGGGCACGGTGGACGGGGCCATCCTCTCCGGCACCGGGCAGGAGCCCCCTGCCACTGTAGCCGCGGGGCGGGCGCTGTCCGCCCTGCTCATCCGCCTCAAGGGGCCCAGGGCCCACAGCCCCCTGCTGGACGCCCTCTCTGTGGGGCGGTACAACGGCCAGTTTAAGCCCGTCCGCACCTCGGCGGACTGGATCTCCCGGGACACGGTGGTGGTGGACACCTACCGGGCCGACCCCCTGTGCCGCTTCCTTCCCACCGTGGGCATGTACCACGACATGATGGTGGGCCTCCAACTCCTGGCCAAGCCAGCCAATCTGGCCCGCATGGATCCGGACACGCCGGTGTATTTCTTCGCCGGGGACCGGGACCCGGTGGGGGCCAACGGCGCGGGGGTCAAAAAGGTGGCCGGCTGGTTTCGGGATGCCGGGGTAAAGGATCTCACCGTCCGGCTCTACCCGGAGGGGCGGCACGAGATGCTCAACGAGGCCAACCGGGACGAGGTGTACCGGGACGTGCTCTCCTGGCTGGAGCGCCGCCTGCCCGCCTAGGGTCTCAGCCCAGCCGGGCCGCCCACTCGGCCTCTCGGAAGCCCACCAGCACGAAGTCCTCCCCTACCAGAATGGGGCGTTTGACCAGCATACCGTCGGTGGCCAGCAGGGCGAACTGCTCATCCTCGCTCATGCCGGGCAGCTTGTCCTTCAGGGCCAGGGCCTTGTACTGCAGGCCGCTGGTGTTGAAAAAACGCTTGAGGGGCAGGCCGCTGAGGGCGTGCCAGCGGCGCAGCTCCGCCTCGGTGGGGTTCTGGGTCTTGATGTCCCGCACCTCAGCGGGCAGGCCCCTGGCCTCCAGCCACGCCTTGGCCTTCTGGCAGGTGGTGCACTTGGGGTAACAGACAAACAGCATGGGAATCCTCCTTTTGGTATTCAGCTCTATGGTATCACAGCTTTCTCCCCTTGAAAAGGGGGAAAAGCGGCCTGGGCCACATGGCCCGGGCCGCTTTTGCAATAAATGTTTACTTGCCCCGGTTAAAAATCTTGAAGATGTCCTCGAAGGGATCCTCCTCCGCAGGGGCGGCGGGGGCCGCCGGAGCCTGAGGCTGGGCCTCGGCCTTCTTCTCCGCAGCGGCGCTGAAGGGCTTGTTGGGCATAGCTCCCTCCACCTCTTCAAAGCCGGTGGCGATGACGGTGACGCGGATCTCGTCCTCCAGAGTGTCGTCGAAAGCGGCGCCGAAGATAATAAGTGCGTCGGGGTGGGCGGCCTGCTGCACCAGGTTGGCCGCGATCTCCACTTCCTCCAGACCGATGTCCATGGAGCCGGTGACGTTGACCAGCACGCCCTTGGCGCCGTTGATGGAGGTCTCCAGCAGGGGGCTGGAGATGGCCATCTTGGCGGCATCCTCGGCCTTGTTCTTGCCGCCGGCGCGGCCAACACCCATGTGGGCCATGCCCGCGTTCTGCATGACGGCGGTGACGTCTGCAAAGTCCAGATTGATGAAGCCGGTATTCTTGATCAGATCGGAGATAGACTGCACCGCCTGGCGGAGCACGTCGTCGGCGATCTCGAAAGCATTGGCAAAGGTGATCTTCTGATCGGTGGCAAACTTCAGCCGCTCATTGGGGATGATCACCAGGGAGTCCACCCGGGTTCGGAGTTCCTCGATGCCCTTCTCGGCCTGCATCATACGGCGGCGTCCCTCGAAGTTAAAGGGCTTGGTGACCACGCCAACGGTGAGGATGCCCATCTCCTTGGCGATGTCGGCCACGATGGGGGCCGCGCCGGTACCGGTGCCGCCGCCCATACCGGCGGTGATGAACACCATGTCCGCGTCCTCCAGGGCCTTGGACACAGCGGAACGGCTCTCCTCAGCGGACTTGCGCCCCACTTCGGGGTCGCTGCCCGCGCCCTGCCCGCCGGTGAGCTTCTCACCGATCTGAATCTTAAACGTCGCGCTGGAAATGGCAAGCGCCTGCTTGTCCGTGTTGACCGCGATAAAATCCACACCCTTGGTGCCGGATTTCACCATCCGGTTGACTACGTTGTTGCCGCCGCCGCCGACGCCGATGACCTTGATGGTAACGACATTATCGGGACCGGTATCCAGTCCAAACGCCATAACTGCTCCTCCTATGTGAACCGAATTCGTTGTAACTGCGCGGGTAAGGCCGAAAAAGGACTTATTTTGTGCCGTCCTCCCCGTCTCTAACTATATCTTGACTTATTTTAGCTCTCTTTTGCTTGGAGGTCAATAGCTCCCGCCGGATTTCCGCAAAGTTTTGGAACATCCGGGTGCCGAACACCAGCACGGCGGCCAGGTAGAGGGGCAGTCCCAGCTTCTGGCCCAGCCAGGTGAGGAACACCGCGATAGCCGCGTTTCCGATGGTGCCGGAGAGGAACACCCCCAGTTTGAACTCCCCCTTAACCCGGGCCCGGAAGCCGCCCAAAGCGGAGTCCAGGGCGGCCAGCAGCCCTGCGGCCACATAGAGGGACCACTGGGCTGGGATGGTCCAGGGGAAAAAGGCGCCGATGAGCAGGCCGGCCACCAGTCCAATCAGTTCCAGCATCAGCCCACCGCCTCCTCTCCGCCCTCATCCGCCGGGATGGGCCTGGCGTACTGGTACTCCACGGTGCCGTTGTATTTCGGAATGAGCAGTTGGTCGCTGGCAGTGACCTTCACGGTGATGCCCCACTGGCTGAGCACGTCCACCACGCCGTTGCGCATGGTCAGCGCACTGTAGAGGGTGTCCGGATCGCCGATGGCAAAGACCACGTAGGGCGCGGCGTACCGCCGCCCGTTCACCGTTACCACCGCGCCAGTGCAGCGCACCTCGCTGGTGGCCAGAATACGCTCTCCGTTGAGGGAGATGGCCTCCGCCCCGGCGGAACGCAGCTCATTGATGACGGAGAGCAGGTCGTTGTCGTGGATGAGGTAGTCGGCCTCGTTTCCGGTAACGTTAGCCTGACTGGAGTCCTCCAGGATGATGGTGACGCCGGGGCCCTCCACATCGGTGAGTCCGGCGGTGATCTCCAGTTGCTCCAGCTCGGCCTTGAGGGCCTGGCTGCCCGCCTCGCCGGAGGCGGCCTGCTCCCGGTAGAGCTCCAGCTCACCCTGGAGCTGCTTCACCTGGTCAGCCAGGCCGTCCTTCTGATCCACCACCTCGTTGTAGAGGTTCTGAAGGGTTTCCAGGCGGCTGGCGTTGGTGGCGTCAGCCGCTCCCGCCAGCTTGACGCTGCGCAGTTGGGCCGCCAGCAGGAAGCCCACCACCACGCATACCACCATGACGGCCAGCTCCCCCTTATTCTGCATCTGTCTTCTCATTGGCATCGTTCTCTCCTTGTGTTCCGGCCTCCGCCGCGGGCGGCGGGCTGAGCTCCGGCGCAGCGGATGCCTCCGGCAGCCACCGCTTCGGCAGCAGATGTCCCTCCTGGTTGTCGTAGGTCAAGTCCAACGTGCCGGTTCGCGGGATTCCCTTCTCATCCATGGTCCAGAGGGTCTGCTGTAGATAATAGGTCTTCTGCGTAAAATCTCCGTTCATTGGGAACAGAACGGTCAGGTTCGCCCCATAGCCGAAGCGGATTTCATTGTTGGAGGTGAGATCCAGGAAGCTGGTGAGGCTGCCCGTCATCTGCCGGGCCTGTATGGCCGCCAGGAAGCCCTTGAGCTGGTCCAGCTTGTCCTGCTGCTCCGGCGGCACGGTCAGAACGCTGCCCACCGAGGGATTGACTGCCTCCAGCCCCCGCACCTGGGCTTTACCCTCCGTTAAGGACGCTCCGCCGCTCTCCAGCAGCTTGCAGTCGGTGTCCATCAGCCAGCGGCTGCCGCCGCTCTCAATCCACGCCACCGGAACGCTGGCCGTCACGTGGATGACAAAGGTATCGGGGTATTTCCGCTCAAAATTCACGGTACCGATATAGGGAAGCTGGGTGTAAATACGGCTGCTGATCTGGTATTTGTTGAGGGTAAACAGGTTGTCCCCCTGCTCCACGCCGGATACCCGGCGGATCTCCTCCTCCGTATAGGGGGAGTCCCCCGTGATCTCCACGGTATTCACCCGAAAGAATACCACACAGCCCATCAAAATGGCGGCGAAGATGATCAGAACGGACAGCAGCTTATAGAGCGCGCTGAAGCGCCCCCGATTCCGCCGCCGTCCCCGTCTGTTCCTTCTCGCCGCCATTCCAACTGCTCTCCTGTCTGTTCTGGTTTCTGTCAGTATCCCACAGAAAGGTTGCGGATTTGTGAACGTATCCTAAGAAAACCCTTAAATCCGCCGGATCTCTGCGCCCAGGCGGCGGAGATCTCCCTCCAGGGACTGGTAGCCCCGGTCGATGTGGTGCACACCGGTAAGCTCGCTGCGTCCCTCCGCTCCCAGGGCGGCCACCGCCAGCGCCGCTCCGCCCCGGAGATCCGTGGCCCGCACCTGGGCCCCGTGGAGCCGCGGCACGCCGTACACCACCGCCACACGGCCCTCCACCCGGATGTCCGCCCCCATGCGGGAGAGCTCATCCACGTGGCGGTAGCGGCTCTCGAAAATGTTCTCCACAAAGACGGTGCAGCCCTTCCCCCGGGTCAGGGCGGCCATGAGCGGCGCCTGGGCGTCGGTAGGGAAGCCGGGGTAGGGGGCCGTGCGCACCGGCCGCACCCCCTGGAGGGGGCCGTCCCGGCGCAGGCGGATGGACTCCGCCCCGCTCTGCACGTCGCACCCCGCCTCCCGCAGCACGGCGCTCACTGTGGACAGGTGGCGGTAGTCCACCCCCGTCACTTCCACCGTGCCGCCGGCGGAGGCCGCCGCAGCCAGGTAGGTAGCCGCTACGATGCGGTCGCCCATGACGGCATAGCTGCCGCCGTGGAGGGGGACGCCGCCCTCCACCGTGATCACCGAGCTGCCCGCCCCGTGCACCTTCGCCCCTATAGCCCGCAGAAAGCCCTGGAGATCCACGATCTCCGGCTCCCGGGCGGCGTTGGTGATGGTGGTGGTGCCGGCGGCGCACACCGCCGCCAGCATGGCGTTCTCCGTGGCCCCCACGCTGGGCAGGGAGAGCACGAGATCCGCCCCCCGCAGGGCTCCCTCGGCCCGCAGGCCGCCGCCGTCCTCGGTGATGCGGCCGCCCAGGCCCCGGATGGCCCCCAGGTGGAGGTCGATGGGCCGGGGCCCCAGCTCACACCCGCCGGGGGCGCACAGCTCGGCCCGTCCCATGCGGCCCAGGATGGCCCCCAGGAAGATGACGGAGGAGCGCATCTCCCGCATCAGCGCGTCGGGCACGTCCCAGCCCGTGGGGGCGGAGGCGTCCACCACCACGGCGTCCCCCTGCCGCTCCGCCCGGCAGCCCAGGTGCCGGAGGATGTCCAGGGAGGCCGCCACGTCGGACAGCTCCGGGCAGTTGTGGATGACGCACTCGCCCGGGGCCAGAAGGCAGGCCGCCAGAATGGGCAGTACGCTGTTTTTTGCCCCGTGTATCCGCACAGAGCCGTCCAGGGGGTGTCCCCCCTCGATGATGTAAGCACTCATAGATCCAGCCTCCGCAAGTCGTTTGGTACGCTATCCTATGCGGAGGGAGGACGGCTGGTTCAGTTGGCCCGTTTTTCCATCAAACGGACCAGAGTCTGGTAGATTTGCTCCGCCGCGTCGGGCACCGCCATGTCCCGCAGGGCGCGGCTCATGGCCTCCCGCCGGGGGGCGTCGGAGAGCAGCCCGGTCATGAGCGCGTATAGCTTCTCCCCGGAGGACTCCCCCTCCGGCAGCAGCACCGCGCCGCCGGCGTTGGCCAGCACCCTGGCGTTCTTGGTCTGGTGGTCGGCCACCACGTTGGGGGAGGGCACCAGCACCGCCGGCTTGGCGATGGCGGCAATCTCCGCGATGGTGGACGCCCCCGCCCGGCACAGCACCAGATCAGCGGCTGCCATCACCAGGGGCATGTCGTAGATATACTCCCGCACATCCACCTCCGGGTGGTCCGCCAGGCCGCTGCCCTGGAGGGCGTCCAGCACCGCCCGGTAGTCCCGGCCCGCGCCGTGGATGTGGTGGAAGGGGGCGCCGTCCCGGCACTCCAGGGCGATGCACTCCGCCATCCGGCGGTTCATCACCTCCGCCCCCAGGCTGCCCCACACAGAGAGCACCAGGGGCCGGTCATCGGTGAGGCCCAGCTCCGCCCGCGCCTCCTTCCGGGTATAGCGGAAAAAGTCGGTACGCACCGGCGTGCCGGTGACCACCACCTTTCCGGGGTCGTCGTAGTGGCTTCGGCTCTCCTCAAAGCCCACCATCACCACGTCCACCACCTTGGACAGGGTCTTGGTGGTCAGGCCGGGGACGGCGTTGGACTCGTGAACGGCGGTGGGAATCCCCCGCTTCGCGGCGGCCTTCACCACCGGGAAGGAGGCATAGCCGCCGGTGCCCACCACCAGGTCAGGCTGAAAGCGGTCCAGGATGGCGTTGGCCTGCTTCCTGGACTTGTTCATGTTCAGCAGGGTTCTGACGTTGTGGCCGATGGAGGCCGGAGAGAGGGACCGCCGGAAGTTGGTGATGGTCACCGTCTCAATGGGGTACCCCTCCTTGGGCACCAGCCGGGTCTCCATGCCGCCGTCGGCGCCCACGAACAGCACCTCACAGCCGGAGTTGCGGGTCTGGAACATCTGGGCCAGGGCCACGGCGGGATTGACATGGCCCGCCGTTCCCCCGCAGGTAAAGAGGACTCTCATTCCTTTTTTCTCCTCCTCGTAATGTAGGGCGGCCGCTGGTCGCCCCTGCGGCCTAAAAAGCTTCACCCGCCATAGGGTGAAAGAAATTCAGAGGATGTGCGCAGCAGGACATGCGCCTGCGGAGCACACCACTGTCCCTGGCCGCGCAGGGGAACAGCGTCCTCCCTGGACTTTTTTACTCCTGTCTCGGCGCCGGGATCTGCCGGGAAACGGAAAGGATGATGCCCATCTCCGCCAGTTGGATCATCAGCGCCGTACCCCCGTAACTGAAAAACGGCAGGGAGATGCCGGTGGTAGGGATCAGGTTGGTGACCACGGAGATGTTCAGGAACACCTGTACCGCGGTCAGGGTGGTGATACCCACCACCAGAAGGGCGCCGAAGCGGTCTCTGGCGTGGATGGCAATCCAGTAGCCCCGCATGACCAGCAGGGCAAAGAGAATGAGGACGATTCCGGCCCCGATCAGGCCCAGCTCCTCGCACACGATGGCAAAGATGAAGTCGTTCTCCGGCTCGGGCAGGTAGAGGAACTTCTGCCGGCTCTTGCCCAGGCCCAGGCCCAGCAGTCCGCCGGAGCCGATGGCGTAGAGGGACTGGATAATCTGATAGCCGCCGTCCCGGGGATAAGCCCAGGGATCCTGCCACACCAGGATGCGGGTGGACTGGTAGCCGCTCATCATGAGCACCACCAGCCCCATCAGGGCCGCGCCGCCGCCGGCAAACCAGTAGAGCTTGATGCCGGCGGCAAAAAGCACCGCCGCCGCGCCGGCCAGAATCAGGATTGTACCCGACATGTGGGGCTCCAGCATCATCAGGCCCACAATCAGCAGCAGGATGAGTCCATAGGGCACCAGTTCCAGAAAGCCGATGCGGTCCAGGAATCCCACCACACCGCTGAGCGGACTGCGGGGGGAGAGGCGGCGCGGCTTCTCCGTGTTCCGCTTGGACAGCCGGGCGGAAAAGTACATGATGACGGCCACCTTGGCGATCTCCGACGGCTGGAAGGTTCCGATGCCCGGTACGGCGATCCACCGCTTCACGCCGTCGGAACGGCTGGTGTGGATGCCGGGGATGAGCACCGCGATGAGCAGCAGGACAGCCAGCCCAAGGGCGAAGACCGACAGCCAGCGGAAGGTCTGGTAGTTGATCTTCGAGGTGATATACATCACGGTCAGGCCAGCCGCGGCAAAGAGGGCCTGGCGGAAGAAGTAGAAGGTGGGGCTTTTGTCCTCCTGCAGGTACGCCGTGGCGTAGGAGGCGGAAAACACCATGATCACGCCGATGCCGGTGAGCAGGAGCACCAGCATCAGGAAGGGCAGGTCCATGGGTCCCCGGGCCAGTTGCTCCTCAATGGTCAGATCGCGCTTGCGTTTTGCCAGGGGGCTCCCCTCCTTTCTCTCAACTCAGTGGATTACCGGCCCATAACCCCCAGAAAGGCCAGCACACAGGCCAGCAGGGTCACGCCGGAGAACACACAGAACAGCTTCACCTCGCTCCAGCCGCCCAGCTCCAGGTGGTGGTGCAGGGGCGCCATGCGAAAGATCCGCTTGCCGTGGGTCAGCTTGAAGTAGCCCACCTGGAGAATGTCGGACAGGGTCTCCAGGATGTAGATGATGCCCACCAGGATGAGCACCAGGGGAATATCCAGGGCGAAGGCCAGTCCGCACACCGCTCCCCCCAGAAAGAGAGAGCCAGTGTCGCCCATAAAGACCTTGGCGGGGTGGAAGTTATAGATCAGGAATCCGCACAGCCCGCCGAACAGCCCGGCGGAGAAGATCCCCAGCTCCAGTTGCCCCCAGAAGCAGGCCACGGCGGTGAAAAAGAGCATCACGGGCATAGTGACGCCGGTGGCTAGGCCGTCGATGCCGTCGGTGATATTGACGGCGTTCACGGTTCCCACCATGACGAAGGCGGCGAACACCATATAAACGGGCCAGGGGAGGGACAGGGTCACGTTCACAAAGGGGATGTAAAGGTCGGGGGTCAGATAGTGGTGGTTGCGCATCAGCACCGTGAACACGATGGCCGCCGCCAACTGGAGCAGAAACTTCTGCGGTGCGGTCAGGCCGGTGTTCTGGTGCTTTTTCACCTTCACATAGTCGTCAATATAGCCGATCACGCCGAACACCAGGGCGAACAGGAGCACAAAGCCGCCGCCGAAGCGCCCTGCGGCAAAGTCCGGCCACCCCAGCAGCAGAACCGCCGCAGCGGAGCCGATGATGAACATCAGCCCTCCCATGGTGGGCGTCCCCTGCTTCGACATGTGCCAGGTGGGGCCGATCTCCTTGATGGACTGCCCGGCCTTCATGCGCCGCAGCAGGGGGATGAGCCCCTTCCCGCCCAGGGCGGCCGCCGCAAAGGCCACCACAAAGCTGATTACAATCCTTAACATCTCTTTTGCAACCTCCAAAGCCTCTCAACATTCCAAATTGCGGCCCATGTGAGCCGGTTCGATATTTTATCACAATCCCGGCATGGTTTCCACTCGAAAAAGCAACAAACTTCCTCGCCTCTCAGGCGAAATAGGCGGCGATTTCCTCCCGCTCGTCCAGGTGGTACTCCACGCCGTCCACCTCCTGATAGGTCTCGTGGCCCTTACCGGCCAGCACCACCGTGTCCCCCGCCCGGGCCAGCGAGAGGGCCCGCCGGATAGCGGCGCGACGGTCGGGCTCCACCACGACCTCCGCCGGAGCCCCCTCCAGGCCGGGCAGAATGTCATCGATAATGTCCATGGGCGCCTCGGTTCGGGGGTTGTCTGAGGTGACTACCGCCACGTCGGCCAGGGCCCCGGCGACAGCCCCCATACGGGGCCGCTTGGTGCGGTCCCGGTCTCCCCCGCAGCCGAACAGGCAGATCACCCGCCCCGGCGTGAAGTCCCGCACGGTAGTGAGGATGTTCTCCAGGGCGTCAGGGGTGTGGGCGTAGTCGATGAGCACCGTGTAGTCCGTGGGGGTGGGCACCACCTCGATGCGGCCCTTCACCCCTCGGGCCGCCCCCAGTGCGGCGGCGCAGCCGTCCAGCGGCAGGCCCAGCACCAGCCCGCAGGCCAGCACACCCAGAGCGTTGTAGATGGTAAAGCCTCCGGGTATAGGCAGCCTTACCCGGGAAATGGCGTCCCTGGTCACCGCCTCAAACTCTACCCGCTGGGGGAACAGGCGGAGGTTCTTGGCCGTGAGATCCGCCTCGTCCCGGCACTCCGAGTAAGTAAAGGTCGGAACCGGCACCGTTTCGGCATAGTACCGGCCCGCCTCGTCGTCCAGGTTGAGCACCGCAGCGGCGCACTGGCGGAACAGCAGCCCCTTGGCGTCCCGGTAGGCCTCCATGGTACCGTGGAAGTCCAGGTGGTCCTGGGTCAGATTGGTGAAGATACCCGCCCGGAAGGGGATGCCGTCCAGGCGGTGGAGCACCAGGGCGTGGGAGGATGCCTCCATCACCACGTGGGTACACCCCGCATCCGCCATCTCCCGCAGCAGCTCCTGCACCTCGTAGGACTCCGGCGTGGTGCGGTGGGCGGGCAGGCTCTCCTCCCCGATCAGGTTCTGGTTGGTGCCGATCAGCCCCACCTTTGCGTGGAGGCACCCCTCCAGCATGGCCTTGAGCAGATAGGTGGTGGTGGTCTTTCCGTTGGTCCCGGTGACCGCCAGCAGGGTCAGTTCCCGGGCCGGATGGCCGAACCAGTTGGCTGAGGCGATGGCCAGGGCGGCCCGGGTGTCCTCCGTCACCAGCCAGGGGCCCTCCCCCTCCGGGGGGCGCTGGCAGAGCACCGCCGCCGCTCCCCCTTCCAGGGCCTGCCGGATGTACCGGTGTCCATCGGTCTTGTACCCTGGAAGCGCCACAAAGAGGCAGCCGGGGGTCATGTCTCGGGTGTCGCAGCAGATTCCTGAACATTCCACGTCCTGGACATGCCGCGCGGCCAGCGCCACGCCGTCCAACAGCTCATTCAGCTTCATGCCCTCACCCCGTTTTCCTTGTTGTCGGCCCGTTTTTACAGGCCCGCGCCGCTGGCCGTGCTGTCGGTAAAGCGTACCTCGATGGTGGTGCCCCGGTTCACCGGAGTGCCCGCGGCGGTGGACTGTTCATAGGCCACCACGTGAGAGCCGTACTCGGTGGCTCCGGTGGCCCGCATGTAGAGACCCGCATCAGCCAGCTTCTGCCTGGCCTGCTCGGCGGTAAGGCCGATGACGCTGGGCACCTGCACCTGGTCGGTGGGCACCGCCTCGCCCATGTAGAGCACCACCTGGCTTCCGCCGGGGATGGATGCCCCCGCCGCCGGGATCTGTCCGGTGACGGTACCGCCGTCGCCCACGGTGCGCAGGGTCAGGCTGTTCTTCTGGAGGGCGGAGGTGGCGTCCGCCAGATTCAGTCCGGACAGGTTGGGCACCAGCACGTCGGCGTTGGCGGTATAGGTCTTCTCCACGCCCAGGTGGCCCAGAATATCCTCCAGTAGCTCTCCGGCCATCAGTGCCGCCATATTGCCGCCGCTGATATACCAGCCGCCGGCGGTGGTATTGGAGCCGGGGAAGGCGGGCTTGGGGTTGTCGTAGGCCAGCAGGATAATCACCTGCGGGTCATCCGCTGGGGCGAAGCCCAGGAAGGAAACGATGGTATGGTCGGTCTCCAGCGTCTCGGAGGAGCCGGTCTTGCCGCCGATGCGGTAGCCCTCCACCCGGGCATTCTTGCCGGTGCCGCCGTCCACCACCTTCTCCAGGATCGCACGGCAGCGCTCACTGGTCTGCGCGCTGACCACCTGTCGCACCTCGTTGGGCTCATTGTGCTGGAGCACATTGCCCTCGCCGTCGGTCACCTGGCTGACCACATAGGGCTGCATCAGGTGGCCGCCGTTGATGACGGCGGAGGCCGCTGTGATGAGCTGAATGGGGGTCACCTGGAACCGCTGGCCGAAGGATGCGGTGGCCAACTGGACGGTGTTGAAGTCCTCCCGGGGCCAGATCAGGGAACTGGTGTCCATCTCGCCCTGCATGTCTATGCCGGTTTTCTCCAGGAAGCCGAAGCCCTCCAGATAGTCATAGAACTTCTCCGCTCCCAGGGCCTGGCCGATCTTGACGAAGGCCGGGTTGCAGGAGTTCGCCACCGCCAGGGCCAGATCCTGGTCCCCGTGGCCCGGCGCCTTCTTGGAGCAACTGATGGGCCGGGACCAGCCCTCTACCATGATGTAGCCGGGGCAGTAGAAGTGGCTGTTCTCGGTGACCACGCCCTCCTCCAGGGCGGCGGCCAGGACGATGGACTTGAACGTGGAGCCGGGCTCATAGGTACTGGTGATTGCCTTGTTAGTCCACTGGGTGTAAAGCACTTCGGTCTCTGCCGCAGAAATGGCCTTGTCGCGGGCCTCCTCGCTGGAAGCCCCCTCTGCCAGGGCCTTCTGGTAGGCCTCCTCCTTGGTGTACGCCCCGCTCTCGATGTCCGCCAGATACTGGTTGAGCACCGGATCGCTCACCACCCTGGGGTTGTTCAGATCGTAGGTGGGGGAGTTGGCCCAGGCCAGAATTTCGCCCGTATTGGGGTCCATGGCGATGCAGAAGCCGCCGTCCTGCACCTCGAACTGCTCGATGCCCTTTTTCAGGATGCTCTCACAGTAGGACTGGATAGCGCTGTCCAGGGTCAGGGTCAGATTGTCGCCGTCAGTGGCGTCGTAGTAGTCCTCATAGCGGTAAAGCATCTGTGTGCCGTCGCCGTTTTTGGCGGTGACGATCCGCCCCGTCTCGCCCGAGAGAGCCTCGTCGTACTGAGCCTCAACTCCATAGGCGCCCCGTCCTTCGCTGTAATTCACCCAGCCGATCACCTGGGCCGCCAGGCTGTTTTTGGGATAGTAGCGCTTGGTGGTGGGCGAGGTGTAAATGCCGGTGATATGGTTTTCGTTGATGAAGGAGATCACCGCGTCCCGCTCGTCGTCCTCCACCCGCCATTTGATCATCTCATACATGGAGCTGGTCTTGGTCAGGCGATTGAGGATGTCCGCCTCGTCCAGATCCAGGAGCTGGGCCAGGTTGGAGGCAATGAACTCGTTGGTGGGCTCCGGGTAGTCCAGTGTCTTCCCATTCTCTGCTGCGTTCGCCGCCTTCTCTCGATACGCCTCCTGGCAGGCCAGGATCTCTTTGGGGGAGAGCTGGATGTTGTAGACCGTGGCGCTCATGGCCAGAGTCTCCCCGCTTCGGTCGTAGATGGTGCCCCGGTTGGCCTCCACCGTGCTGTCGGCGGTCTGCTGCTCCACCGCCATTCCCTGGTATTTGTCGTAGTCGCGGATCTGGATCTGCCAGAGCCGGACCAGCAGCGGCACGAACGCCGCCACGCCGAACAGTGTCAGCAGGAACAGGGTGCGCACCAAAATGGTGCGGTTCGCCCGCCGGTCCGGCTGCTGCTGGACCATACGCTTTCTCTTTCTGTCTGCCATGGCTGGCTCACCTCACTCAAGAAATCTCGTCTGCCGCTCTCCCGCGGGATTGGGTGATATATCGCAGGAGGGCGTAAGAAAATTGCTTTTCTTACGCCCTCTCTGCTCGTTCTCTTCAAGGGCCGCCCGGGGCAGCCCGTCTGTTTCTCTGGGGTCTGCAGATCACTATATGGCCGTACTCACTGGAAATATGCCACAATCTCGGAGGCAATGGACTTTACACTCTCAAACATGCCGTCCAGTCCAGCGGCCGCCTCGTCCTGGTTGAAAAAGGTCACGGTGTCCGGCTCGGACAGGTCCACATACACCACCTGCCCGTTCTGCGGCCGGACCATGGCGCCGCTGGCTGTCATGGTCTCCTCAATGCTGCTCAGATCATAAGACAGCTCATACGCGGTGCGCAGCTTGGCCTCCTCCGACTGGAGAGCAGTCATCTCACTGCGCAGCTCCACCACCTGCTGGGAGATGGTGGTCAACTGCACATAGCTGAACAGCAGCAGCACGGCAAACACGCCCACCGCCAGAAATCCCACCACAGCGAAGGGGGAGACCAGTCCCGCCTCCCGTACCCGCACCCGGGGCCGGACCACCGCCCGCTCCCGCGGCCGAACCATGGGCCTGGGCCGAAGAACCTCCTCCCGCTGGAGCTGCCGCGCCGCGGAGCCATCATACGCGTCATAGGGTACGCGGCTGTAATTCGTGTATCTGCTTCTGCGCTTGACGGCAGTTGCCATGAGTCCGTCCACTCCAATCTCTTTGGTAAATTCCGTGCTTCTACAGTTTTTCCGCTACCCGGAGCTTGGCGCTGCGGGCCCGGGGGTTCTCCTCCAGCTCTGCCGCTCCGGAGACAATGGGCTTTTTGTTGACCAGCTTCACCTGGGGCTTCTTCCCGCACACACAGACGGGAAAATCCGGCGGACAGGTACACCCCTTGGCGAAAGCCGCCAGGGCATTTTTCACGATACGGTCCTCCAGCGAGTGGAAGGAGATCACCGCCAGCCGCCCACCGGGGTTCAGCCGGGGCACCGCCTCCCGCACCATCCGGTCCACCGAGCCCAGCTCGTCGTTGACGGCGATGCGGATGGCCTGGAAGGTCCGCTTGGCCGGGTGCTGTTTCTCCCGCAGGGCCGCAGGGGGCATGGCCCCCTTGACGACCTCCACCAGCTCCAGCGTGGTCTCAATGGGGCGCTTGTCCCTGGCCCGGACGATGGCTCCCGCGACGGCGGGGGCGTACCGCTCCTCCCCATATTGCCAGAGGATGCGCCGCAGCTCCTCCTGGGGCCACTCGTTGACCACCGCCCGGGCCGTCAGGGTGTCGGTCTGATCCATGCGCATATCCAGGGGGGCGTCCGTCCTATAGGAAAAGCCGCGGGATGCGTCGTCCAACTGGGGGGAGGACACCCCCAGATCAAAGAGCATGCCGTCCACCCCGTCCAGGCCCAGCCCGTCCAGGATGGCGTCCAGCGCACAGAAATTGCTGTGTACCAGGGTGACCCGCTCCCGCCACGGCGCCAGCCGCTCCTCCGCCGCGTCCAGAGCCGCCTGATCCCGGTCCACGCAGATGAGCCGCCCGGTGGTCAGCCGCCGGACAATCTCCCGGCTGTGGCCCGCCCGGCCCAGAGTGCCATCCAGATACACGCCCTCCGGCCGGATGGCCAGGGCCTTAATGCACTCGTCCAGCAACACCGGCTTGTGGGAAAATACCTGCTCACTCATATCAGAATCCAAGCGCCTCCATACAGGCCGACATCTTCTCCGGCGTCATCTCTTCCTCCTCCTGGGCCTGCCATGCGTCCGCGCTCCAGATTTCCGCCCGGTCGTTGACACCCAGGATCACCACGTCCTTGTCCAGACCGGCATACCTGCGCAGCTTCTGGGGAATGACGATGCGGCCCTGGCTGTCCAGTTCACACTTGGCCGCGTTGGCGAATAGGGGGCGCATGGCCTTGGATTGACTCATAGGCAGGGAGGAAAATTTTTCTGTAAACCGGTCCCAGGTAGACTGGGGATAGATGGCCAGGCAGGCGTCTACACCCATCGCCAGATAGAAGGTGACACCCAGCTCCTCCCGGAGCTTTGCGGGAATGAACAGACGGCCCTTGGCATCAATGCTGTGCTCATAGGTGCCGGTCATGCTGCTCACTTCCCCCCACTTTACTGCTTAAGAGCGGTGATTTGCTCCACTTCGCCCCACTTTCTTCTCTAGTATAAATGTTCTGTTACAGAATTGCAACAGTTTTTTCTTCTTTTTTAACGGGAAAAATGCCGATTTTTCCACTGAAACCCCTGCTTTTCGGCACTAAAAACATATGTTCGATTGCATTTCGTTACAAATGGTATCAAAAAACCGCCATCCCTTGCGGTTTGGCGGCAAAAAAGTCCTATATTTTGCGGTATTACGTAAACAAAAAAACGGTGCAGTCCCGCCGCGCACGCGGTTCGGGATTCGGGTATATTCTCCCAAAAACACCACCTCTTTTGTAAAGCATTTAATAGTATTTATGGAAAATGCAGGTATACTTTTAACCACAACAGATATCTGTTCCACAAAATTGAACACATCCGTGCTGAAAAGGGGGTACCTATGGATCAAACACAAGCCGCACCGGAAGCGCACATCACCTACTACGGCGGAAAGTGGGTGGCCTTCGCGCCCATCCTGCTGGCCATCGTGGGGCTAATTTACATCGCGGTCAAGCAGGCGGACGTACCGGAATACTGGGTGGTCTTTCTCCTCCCCATGATCGTCTGCCTGTTCCTGGCCAAGGACAAGACGGCCTACTGCGAGGCCATTATCGAGGGCGCCACCAACAAGGTGGGGGGCATCCTGATCATGGCGGTTCTACTGGCCGGAATCTGCGGGCAGCTCATTGAGACCAGCGGCCTGGTGGACACCCTGGCACACTATCTCATTGAGCTCAACTTCCTGGGCAACAAGTTTGTGGCCGCCTCTTTTCTGCTCACCTGCCTGATCGCCTTCTCCACCGGGACCTCGGTGGGCACCATCTTCGTGGTCGGCCCCATTCTTTACCCCATCGGCTATCTGGTCGGGGCCACGCCGGCGCTGATGATCGGCGCCATCGTATCGGGAGCGGCCTTCGGCGACAACGTCTCCCCGGTATCGGACACTCTGATTGCGGCCTCCTCCTCTCAGAAGGTGGACCTGGGCGGCGTTTTCCGCAGCCGCCTGAAATATGTCCTGCCGGCCGCGGCGTTGACGCTGATCCTCTATCTGGCGCTTGGCTCCCGCGGTGAGGCCGCGGATCTCTCCGCCGTCCAGAGCGCCGCGGTCCGGCCTACGGCCCTGCTGTTCCTGCTGGTGCCCGTGGTGGTGGTGGTCTTCTGCCTGCTCCAGCGCCACCTGCTGGAGGCGCTGAGCTATGGCATCGTCACCGGCGTACTCCTGGGACTGGTCACCGGCACCATCACCTTCAGCGACATCATCTCCGTCCCGGAACCCCTGAGCGCAGGCGGCCTCATCATGGAGGGCATCGAGGGCGCGGTCCCCACCATTCTGCTGGTTATGCTGCTGTTCGCCCAGATCCACCTGCTGGAAAAGGGCGGCTGCATTGATATGATGATCCAGTCCATGGACCGCTTCATTGTCGGTCCCCGCTCCGCCGAGGGCGCCATCGTCGCCATCTGTATCCTGCTCAACGTGGCCACCGGCCTGAACACCGCGGCCATCGTGGGCACCGGCCCCCTGGCCAAGCGGCTGGGGGAGGAGTATCAGCTCCACGGCTACCGCACCGCCAACCTCCTCATCTGCTCCGGCGGCACCCTCAACTACCTGATGCCCTATATGGTGCCGGTGGTGTGCGCCGCCATGATGACAGCCGTCGACCTGCCCGGCGCGGTTCCCGTCTCCACACTGGAGATCGTCACCCACCAGTTCTATCCCATTCTTTTGCTGGTTATGACTATCTTCGCCATCGTCTCCGGCTACGGGCGCACCCTCCTGCCAGACAGCCGCGCCTTCCGGGAGAGCGAAAGGCCTGTGCGCTACTGACCCTCTCCCCGCGCCAGCCGCTCCAAGGCGGGAAGGGCCCGCAGGATGTAGCGGCCCTCCCGTTTGAGGAGTATCCCCTCCTCCTCCATGCGCTTCATCACCTTGTTGGTGGTGATGCGGCTTGTATTGATGATACCGGCCACATCCTGGTGGGTAAAGCGGATGGGGGTGCGCACCCCCTCCGGGCAGGGCCGCCCATACTGGGCCGCCAGATTGAGGAGGGTCCGGGCAATGCGCCGCTCCGCCTGATCAAAGGAGAGCTCCCGCACCTGACCGAGCAGCACCGTGTTTTTCCGAAAGCAGAGCTCCAGGAACCGCTGATTCAGCGCCCAGTCCTCCCGCAGCGCCTCCAGCATGGCCAGCCGGGGGACGGCATAGGCCCAGGTGTCCACAATCGCCAGGGCCGCCGACGCGTGGGGCTGCCGCTGCAGACAGGCGCTCTCCCCGCACAGGGCGCCCCGCTCCGCGATGTAGAGCTGTTTCTCGTGGCCGTCCGCCCGTGAGGTAGAGATGCAGGCCCGCCCCCGCTGAATGATGTAAAAATGCTCCGCCGGCTGCCCCTGAGTGTAGAGAAAGGTCTTTTTTCGGAACAGGCGCGGCGTTCTCCCCTCGGTCAGCGGGCGCCATGCCGCCGGCTCGACGCTGATCCAGGGTGAGGCATCCGTCAGAATACCGGTCTCTGTCATAATCTGTTTTCCCAACTCCATAATTGGTAATTTTTTACCATTATAGCGTTTGATCTCAAAAAGTCAGTCGATTGGAGGGATGTTGCTTCACCAGTGAAGGAAAACCAGAGGAATACAACCCAGCCATCACCCACAAAAATATAGGAGGTAGTACTTATGTCCGTCGATTTTGAAGCGATCCGCAAGCAGGAGTGGCCCGTTCTGGAGCAGATGGTCTTTCTCGACGCGGCCTGCGTCAGCTTCGCCCCCCAGCGCACGGTGCGGGCGGTGAAGGCCTTCGCCGACATGACCGCCACCCAGGAGGAAGAGAACTCCAGCGCCCACCACATCGCCATGGACTCCCTGCGCGGCAAGGCATACGACGAAGCCGCCAAGCTGCTCAACGCCGACCCGGAGGAGATCGCCCTGGTGGAGAGCACCTCCCACGGGCTGAACATCGCCGCCCGCGGCATTGAGCTGGCCGACGGCGACAACATCATCACCACCAATCTGGAGTTCATTCAGGTGGCCCTGCCCTGGTGTGTGATGCGCCGGGAGAAGAAGATCGAGATCCGGGTATGCAAGACCAAGGACAACCGCTTCACGGTGGACGACTTCGCCGCCCTGGCCGATGAGAGGACCCGCATCATCGTCATGTCCACCCTGGAGTGGTGCAACGGCTGGGCCAGCGACATGAAGGCCATCGGTGATTTCTGCCAGGAAAAGGGGATCTTCCTGGTGGTGGACGCGGTGCAGCAGTTGGGCGTCACCAAGATTGACACCAAGCAGTGCCACTTTGATCTACTGGTGGCCGGCGGCCACAAGTGGCTGAACAGCCCCTACGGCACCGGCGTGCTCTATGTCAACAAGAACTCCCTGTCCAAGATCAAGCAGAGCTATGCCGGCTACCTGAACACCACCGTTCCCGAAGGCGGCTGGGGCGCCTACTGGGAGAATCCCGCCGCTCCCTCCGTCCACGACTGGACCTTCCCGGAGACCGCCCGCAAGTACGAAATCGGCGGCACCTCCAACTACACCGGCGCCATTGCCCTGGGGGAGAGCCTGGGCCTGGTCAACGAGATCGGCATCGAGAACATCCAGGAACACATCTGGGCGCTCAGCGCCTACTGCATGGATCAATTGGAGGCCATCGGCGCCACCATCATCACCCACCGCGACCCGGGCCGGCGGGGCGGCATCGTCATTGCCCGCCTCTATGACGATCTGGATGTGGACCGCTGGGTACTCAAGCAGCTCCACGCCCGCAAGATTTTTATTGCCCAGCGCTTCACCGACTACGTGGGCGGCTTCCGCATCTCCTGCCAGTACTTCAACAACCACGCCGACATCGACGCCATGGCGGCGGCTATGAGGGAGCTCATCCAGGAGATCGGACGCGCCCCCGACTACAAAGCCCCCTGAGCCCTCTCCCACAGCAAAGCAGAGCCCGCCGGCGGAAGTTCCGCCGGCGGGCTCTCTGCCTGTCGAAAAGTTCTCGACAGGCAGAGAGCCTTTTTGAACCCTCAAAAAAGGTTCAAAAAGGCGTTTGATCGAACGCGAAAGGGAACCCTGACGGTTCCCTTTCACACTATTCCTCCCTCCGAAGCCTTCGGCAGGAAGGTTTATCGATCATCTCAAAGCCCGCCGGCGGAAGTTCCGCCGGCGGGCTCTCTGTTTGGTGTTTGGTTTTATTCCGCCTCCACGTCGTAGGGCTGGCGGCCAGCCGGGGCGCCGCCGCCTGCCAAGGCACGGAACCGGGCCCGCGACTTCTTGATCTCGTCGTAGGCCTCGGCCACCGCCTCCTCGGTGCGGCGCAGGGCATCCTCGCAGTAGTCGTTGGCCGCCTTCCGCAGGTCGCGGCTGCGCTCCTCCGCAGTACGCATCAGCTCGTTTGCCTTCTGTTTGGTCTGGGCCAGCAGCTCGTCCTCCGACACCATTTGGCGTGCCTTCTCCTCCGCCTGCTTGCGGATGAGCTCCCCCTCCCGCTTGGCGGAGGCGATATACTCCGTCCGGGCAGCGATGAGCTTCTTGGCCTCGGCCAGCTCCATGGGGAACTGAGCCCGGATCTCGTCCAGCAGATCCAGGGCCTTGTCCCGTTCCAGAATGCACTTGTCACTGCTCAGGGGCATGCTCTTGGCCTCGTCGATCATCTCAAAGAGCATATCCAGTAATTCTTCCACGCCGGTGGCCATCAGCCATCCCTCCTGCTGTCCATTTTTCGTTGTACGTCCCCGATGATCTCCCGGGGTACAAAGTCAGAGAGCTCCGCCCCATAGCGGGCCATCTCTTTGACCATGCTGGAGCTCACATAGGTGTATTTTGCGCTGGAGGGCAGGAACATGGTCTCCAGCCGGGGATTCAGCTTGCGGTTGATGAGCGCCATCTGCAGCTCATTCTCGTAGTCGGATACCGCCCGCAGGCCCTTCACCAGAGTGCAGGCCCGCTTCTGGCGGGCGTACTCGGCAATGAGGGTGGAGGAACAATCCGCCTCCACGTTGGGCAGCTTGGCCACCACCCGGCGGATGAGCTCCACCCGCTCCTCCGGGGTAAACAGTCCCCGGTTGACTTTCTCCGAGTTGACCATGACGCACACGATCAGCTTGTCAAAGCACACGGCGGCCCGCTTGATGATGTTCAGGTGTCCCAGAGTGATGGGGTCGAAGCTGCCGGGATAGATGGCGGTCTTCATGTGGGCTTCACATCCTTAACTGTCGCACAGCCCGTCAGACCGCACGGTGGTACAGCGTGATCTTGATCTTGCCGTAGCGGTAATCCCGCCCCTTGGCATAGGGGGCGGCCAGCTCCGGAAGGGCGCTCTCCGCCGCACTTTCGCAGACTATTATACCATTTTCCGTCATAATGTCAATCTTGGCGATGGCCTCCAGGGCCTTTTCCAGCATCCCGGCGCCGTAGGGCGGGTCCAGGAACACCAGGTCGAATTTCTCCCGGCAGCCGGTGAGGAAGGCCAGGTAGTCCCCCTGCACCACCTTCCCCTGCTCCTCTAGCTTGGTGTGGGCCAGGTTGGCCCGGATGACCGCGGCGGCCTCCTTCCGCACGTCCACAAAGGTGCAGGACGCCGCGCCCCGGGACAGGGCCTCGATGCCCATCTGGCCAGTACCGCCGAAGAGATCCAGCACTCGCCGGCCCTCTACGTCAAACTGCACGATGTTGAAGACCGACTCCTTCACCTTGTCGGTGGTGGGCCGGGTCTCCAGCCCGGGCAGCTCTTTGAGCCGCATCCCCCGGGCCGTTCCGGTAATCACTCGCATGATGGTTCCTCCCCTTTCTGATGGAAAAAGTCATAGACCGCCCGGGCGGTGTTTTTGGGCACTGCATCCTCCAGCTCCGCCAGGGTGGCCGATTTGATATTTTTGATGCTCTTAAACGCCTTGAGCAGCTCAGCCCGCCGCTTCTCCCCCACGCCGGGGATCTGGTCGAGCACCGAGCCGCGCACCCGCTGGTTCTGCTGCTGGCGGTGGAACTCGATGGCAAAGCGGTGGGTCTCCTCCTGGATCTGGCCGATGAGGGAGAAGATGGCCTGGTTTCCCTGGATGCCGATCTCCTTTCCCTCGGGGGTGACCAGGGCGCGGGTGCGGTGGCGGTCGTCCTTCACCATGCCGAAGATGGGAATACGCAGGCCCAGGCTCTCCAGCACCCGCACCGCCACATTGGCGTGGTTGACGCCGCCGTCGATGAGGAGCAGGTCTGGCTTGTCGGAAAACTTCTCGTCCCCGTCGAGATAGCGCTGGAAGCGCCGCGTCAGCACCTGCTCCATGGAGGCATAGTCGTCGGGGCCGTCCATGTCCTTCAGCTTGAAGCGGCGATAGTCCCGCTTGAGGGGCTTTGCGTTGACGTACACCACCATGGAGGCCACGATGTCGTCGGCGCCCTGGTTGGAGATGTCGTAGGACTCGATGCGCCGGGGGGGCGCGTCCAGATCCAGCATCCGGCCCAGCAGCTCCATCAGCTTGCTCTGCCGCTCCTCCCGGGTGGTCCAGCGCTCCACCTCCTCCACCGCGTTTTTGTTGGCCAGGCGGATGAGATCCATCTTGGCCCCCCGCTGGGGGGTGACCAGCTCCACCCTGTGCCCCGCCTGCTCGGACAAAAGGCGCATCAGGGGCACCGCGTCCTCCAGCTCGCAGGGCAGGAGGATCTGCCGGGGCAGGCGGCCCCGGCCGCCGTAGTACTGCCCCACCAGGGCGGAGAGGATGTCCGCCCTGTCCTCCTCCATGGGTGTCTCGATGAGCTCCCAGTCCTTGGCCGCCAGCTCGCCCTCCACATAGTGGAGCACCACAAAGCAGCTCCGGGTGGCCTCCCCCTTGTGGAAGCCCACCACGTCGGTGTCCGCCAGGGAGCCCGCCACCACCTTCTGCCGCTTGCCCAGCAGCTCGATGGCCTTGAAGCGGTCCCGCAGCTCGGCGGCCTTCTCGAAGCGCAGCTCCTCCGCCGCCTGCTCCATCTCGGCCAACAGCTCCTCCCCCACCTCCTTGAACTGCCCCTCCAGCAGGCGCACCGCCTGGTCGATGGCCTCCCGGTAGCGGGTCTGATCCATCTCCTTCCGGCAGTAGCCGTCACACTGGCCCATGTGGTAATTCAGGCAGGGCCGCTCCTTTCCGATGTCTCGGGGGAACTTCCGGCTGCACGAGGGCAGCTTCAGGGCGACGCGCAGGGCGTCGATGATATTCTGGGTGCTCCCCCGGCTGCCGTAGGGGCCGAAGTACCGCGCCCCGTCCTCCGCCGCCCGGTTGGCCAGGGAGAAGCGGGGGTAGGGCTCCTTCACCGTCAGGCGGATGTAGGGGTAGCCCTTGTCGTCCTTGAGCAGGATGTTGTAGTGGGGCTGGTGGCGCTTGATGAGGGAGTTCTCCAGAATCAGCGCCTCAAACTCCGAGTCGGCCACAATCACGTCGAAGTGGTCAATCTGGCTCACCATGGCCCGGGTCTTCTCCGTGTGGGAGGCTAGGTTGGCGAAGTACTGGCTCACCCGGTTCTTCAGCGCCTTGGCCTTGCCCACGTAGATGACCTCGTTTTTGGCGTCCTGCATGATATACACGCCCGGCTTCAGCGGCAGGGCATGCGCTTTTTCCTTGAGTTCGTCGAAAGTCATAATCGGGGCAGTATGCCCTCCTCTCTGCCTGGGTCTCTCATGCCCTGCCGCTGGACGCGGCAGCGTCCCGGCGCTTCGCGCCGTCCGAGCGTTTGGCCGCAGGCCAAACCTCGCCGCAGGCGGGATTCACTCCCGCCGAGGATGTCAAATCATCCTCCGGGGGCCCCAAACGAACCCGTTCGTTTGGGGAATGGGCATGGGCTTTTTCTTTTAATTCGTCAAAGGTCATGACTCGTAGGGGCCGATGCCCACATCGGCCCGCGTCCTCCTTTCCGCCAGATTTCTCATACCCTGCCGCTGGGCGCAGCGGCGTCCCCTAGGAGCCCCAAACGCCCCTCGTGCGTTTGGGAGAATGGGCATGGGCTTTTCTTTGCGTCTATCGAAGGAGGGGCACCGTAGGGGCCGATGCCCACATCGGCCCGCCGCCCCCTTCCACCGGGCTGGCACCGGCAGGCGCACACCGTGCGCCCCTACCGGACAGGCTTTGCGTTTTCCGCCCTTCTTATGCCGTACCGGCGGGCATATCTCTCCCGCAGGGCGGGCGGTCATAAAGGCCGCCCCTACGGGGCAGTCTCCTCCAGCATGGGATTATACATCATGATGGCGTGGTTCTCCGTGATGAATTCTTCCCCCAGCTCCGCGCCGTCCATACCCAGCACCCGGCGGAACAGGGTGTTGTGCCGGGTGAAGCCGCCCCAGTACTCCCCCCGGATCTCGTGCTCCTTCTCATAGACCTCGTACCGGCAGGTCTGGGGGCCGTCGGCCCGCCACTCCCCCTCCAGATGGGTGTCCGTCACCTGGAGCACCAGCCGCCAGGTGTCGGGGGTGTCGTTGCGCACCATGAGATCCATGTAGTTGTAGAAGCAGGTGGCCCCGCTGCCAAAGGGCTGGGTGCGGTTGGAGTCGGGAAACACGTCGTAGCCGTGCCGCCACCGCTCGGTGACGGTGAGGGGGGTGTGGAGGGTCATCCAGTAGAGCAGGTTGGTCATCTGGCACAGGCCGCCCCCCACGCCGGAGGCTACCCTGCCGTTGCGCAGAATCATCCCCTCCACATAGCCCCTCCGCCGGGTGGGCTTGCCTACGGCCCGCCAGAAGGAGAGGGTCTCCCCCGGCCGCAGGGTCAGGCCGTCCAGACGGGCCGCCGCCAAGCGCAGGTTGGTCACCTTGCTGCGCTGGAGGGCCATGTCCTCCCCCCGCAGCCTGCGCAGCAGGGGCGTGGCGTGCTCCGCCCGCAGATAGGGGCACTCCACCTCCGGCCGGGGCCGGGCAAACCGCAGGCCGCCGGTATGCCACAGCAGGCGGCGGCGCCAGCACAGGGCCAGCCCGCCCAGCCGCAGGCGCAGGGCGCTCCGCCGGATGGGCTCCGGAGTCATCTCCGCCTTCACAAGCCACACCTCCCGTCTATCAAAAAAAGCGCCGCAGACGCGGCGCTTTTTTCTCTCGCTCGTTCGCTTACTCGGAGAAGTTGGAGGAGATCAGCTCAATCAGAGCCTCCACCGCTTCTTTCTCGTCGGGGCCGTCTGCAATGAGGTTGATGGAAGTCCCCTTGACAATGCCCAGAGAGAGCACACCCAGCAGGCTCTTGGCGTTCACTCTGCGCTCGTCCTTCTCCACCCAAATGGAGCTCTTGAACTCGTTGGCTTTCTGGATGAAAAACGTGGCCGGTCTCGCATGCAGGCCGACCTGGTTGTTCACGACTGCCTCTTTCATATACATAGCGTTTTCCCCCCAAGATGCATTCGCATACTTCGTACTATAGAATATCAAATTTATCCCAAACCGTCAATGACAAAATACACAAATTAAGTTGAAGAAACTGGTTTGATTGACGAACCAGTTTACTCCTTCCCCTCTGGGGCACGAATGTCCGCAGATGGCAGACATTCCGCCTGCCGCAGCCTGGCGCTCGTTACGCCGTCCTCACGGCGCGGAGGCTTTCTGCGGAAAGCCTGTCGCTTCGCTCCAAAGCCGCGCCTTCCGGGGGGAATCGATTCCCCCCGGAGGCCCCCCACGCGCTCCCGCGGGGGACGGGGGCTGCTCTACCGAAGCTCGGCGATGGTCACACCATCCTCGCCTTCGCCGTAGCGGCCGGGGCGGAAGGACTTGACGTAGCGGCTGCGCTTGAGGTGCTCCCGCACTGCCTTGCGCACCGCGCCGGTGCCCTTGCCGTGGATGATACGCACCTCGTTGAGCTTGCCCAGCACCGCGTTGTCCAGGAAGAGATCCAATGCGCCGATGGCCTCATCGGTCATCATACCCCGGAGATCCACCTCTGGCGAGGCCCCCAGGGTGCGCAGCTTGTGCTCCGCCCGGGCCACCACCTTCTTGGCGGACTGCTGGGTCTCCCCCTCTACCACGCGCACCTCCTCCTGCCTGGCGGTGATCTTCAGAATCCCCGCCTGGAGCTGGAGGGAGCCGTCCTTGTTGACCGACAGGACGGTGGCCTGGGTGCCCATCTTCACCAGCTCCACCGTGTCGCCCGCCCGGGCTGGCCGGGTGGGAGGCGGGGCCGGCTCCTCCGGCCGGGCCCCCAGCTTCCCCTCCGCCTCGTTGAGGCTGCGGCGCAGGGCGGCCCGCTCGTCGTTGACCCGCTGCCAGTCTTCCTCTTTCCGCTGGCGGCGGCGCATGTCGTTGAGCTCCTTGAATACCTGGTCGGCGGTGTCCCTGGCCTCGTCCAGAATGGCCCGGGCCTCCGCCTGGGCCTTCTCCACCGCCTTGGCCCGCTCGGCCTCCATCTTGGCCTTGTACTCCCGGGAGGCCTTGGCCGTCTCCTCCATCTCCCGCCGGAGCCGGGCGGCGGCCTCCTTCTCCCGCTCCATCTCCTGGCGCTGCTCGTCCAGCTGGGTGAGCACGTCCTCGAAGCGGACGTTCTCCGCGTCGATGCGGGCGGCGGCCTTCTGGATGATAGACTTGGGCAGGCCCAGACGCTCCGAGATGGCAAAGGCATTGGACTTGCCGGGGATGCCGATGAGCAGGCGGTAGGTGGGGGCCAGGGAGTCCACGTTGAACTCGCAGGAGGCGTTCTCCACCCCCGGCGTGGTCATGGCGTACACCTTCAGCTCGGCGTAGTGGGTGGTGGCGGCCACCAGGGCTCCCATCTCCCGGGCGCTCTCGATGATGGCGGCGGCCAGGGCCGCGCCCTCGATGGGGTCGGTGCCCGCCCCCAGCTCGTCAAAGAGGATCAGCGTCTCGCCGTCCGCCTCCCCGAGAATGCCCACAATGTTCACCATGTGGGAGGAAAATGTGGACAAACTCTGGGCGATGGACTGCTCGTCGCCCACGTCGGCCAGCACCCGGCGGAACACCTTTACCCGGCTGTCGTCGGAGACGGGGATATGCAGGCCGCACTGGGCCATGAGGGTGAGCAGGCCGATGGTCTTGATGGTCACCGTCTTTCCGCCGGTATTGGGGCCGGTGATTACCAGGGTGTCGAAGTCCTCCCCCAGCATCAGGTCGTTGGCCACCGCCCTGTCCGGATCCAGCAGGGGGTGGCGGGCCTTCCGCAGGTACAGGCCGCGCTCCACGATTCTGGGGGCGCAGGCCCGCATCCGGTAGGCCAGCTTGGCCCGGGCGAAGATCACATCCAGAAGGATGAGCAGATCGTAGTCCTGAGTGATATCGTCCTTGAACTGTGCGCACTCGGCGGACAGCTCCGCAAGGATGCGCTCAATCTCCTTCTCCTCCCTGGCCTGGAGCTCCTTGAGTTCGTTGTTGGCCTTCACCACCCCCATGGGCTCGATGAAGAAGGTGGCCCCGGAGGAGGACACGTCGTGCACCAGGCCGGGCACGTCGTTCTTGTGCTCCGACTTGACGGGCACCACGAAGCGGTCGTTGCGCTGGGTGATGATGGCCTCCTGGAGATATTTTGCCTGGTTGGAGGAGAGGAGCTTGTTGAGGATGTCCCGCACCTTGGAGGCGGTGGCCCGGATATGCCGCCGGATGGAAGCCAGCTCGGGGCTGGCGGCGTCGGCGATCTCGTCCTCTCCCACGATGGAGCCGGTGATCTTGTCCTCCAGAAAGCGGTTGGCGGTCAGGGAGCGAAACAGGTGGTCGATGCAGGTCTTTTTCCGCTCGTCCCCCTCACCGTACTCCCTGGCGGAGCGGGCCGCCCGCAGCACCGCCGCGATGTCCAGCAGCTCCCGGGTGTTGAGCGCGCCCCCCATGTGGGCCCGCTGGAGGGAGGCCGCCACCGGCTTGACGCCGGAGAAGGAGGGGCTGCCCCGCAGGGCGCTCATGTCCACAGCGGCGCTGGTCTCATCCAGCGCCCGCTGGACATCGTCCGGGTCGGTCATGGGCCGCAGCGCCAGGCAGCGCTCCTTGCCCTCCTGGGTCACAGCCTGGCCGGCCAGGCGATCAAGCACCTTGGGCAGTTCCAGAATCTGAATGGATTTTTCAAATAAATCGGTCATAATTCGTTTCCTTGCTGTTTGATTGCCGCGTTGTTCCGCGGAGCGCCGCGCCTGTGCCCCAAGATGCGCGCACCCGAAGCCCCCCGGGCGCATACCCTATGGGCAGGAGGGATCTTATGGAACAGAAACGGCTTGACTTATATACGTTCTCCGAGCGTCAGCTCATATTACTCAATACCTGTATCAATGCGTGGCGGGGGAGCACCTTCTGGGCCCTCATGTATATGCAGAGCCGGCTGTTCCACGCGGAAAACGTGGACAGCATCTATCGGGAGCTGCAGGCCCAGCCCGCCCAGTACGATCAGATCATGGAGCGCTACTATGGCATCCAGCTCATTGTCGGTGCCGCAGCGGCAGGCTCTCCGCTCTACCGCTACTACGCCGCTTATCTGGACGCGCTGGACGCGCGGCAGCGCAGCCAGGCTGAGCGCATCCGCCGCCAGTGGCTGGACCTCAACCGGCTCACCGCCGCCCGGCTTTCCGAGCTCAATCCCCACTGGGACGCCAGTTTATGGAGCAGCATGTTTGTCCACAATACCACCCTGCTCTGCGATGCCGCCGACCAGGATCTGCTGGGCAATTACCACGCCATCAGCGCGTCCTACCTGCTGCTGGACCAGCTCGCCTGCGAGATGGGCGAGTACATGAGTGTGGGGATCATCCGGCAGTTTCATATCTCCTAGTCCACGGGCCGCCCGCACTCTGAGCAGACTCCATCGTGGAGGGAGATCACCCCGCCGCAGGTGCAGAGCCACCGCCTCCGCTGCCCGGCCAGAAGGGCCTCCGCCTCTCCCGCGGCGGCCCGGCGTCCAGTCTCCGCCAGGCTGATCCCCCAACGCTTTTGATAGGTCTTTTCCAGCGCCGCTATGGACTTGCATGGAAACCGGGGACAGGCGGCGCAAAATGCCACGCCCCGCTCCGCCGCGCAAGCTTTCAGGGCGCAGTCCCGGCAGTGGGGCGGCTTGTTCGACGCGCCGCCCCTGCACCCGAGGCAGGCCCGCCGGGGAGTCAGGTGCCGGTAGCACACCTGGCAGTTCATTCCGCAGGGGGCCAGCAGCTCCGGCGGAATGGCGTCCGGCATGATCACAGCAGCTCACACCGCAGGGCGAGCACCGCCCGGCCGCCCACCTGAACCTTGACGCCGTCGCCCCCGTCCGTGAGACGGCTGAGGATCTCCGAGGGCTTGCCCATCTTCTCCCCCTGGACAAAGCGGTTCTCCGCCCCGGCGGCCGTCAGCCCCCGGCGGTACAGATAGTAGGTCAGCGCCCCGTTGGAGGTGCCGGTGGCCGCCTCCTCCGGGATGGCGTACAGGGGGGCGAAGTTGCGGCAGTGGGCCGCGGCGTCGGGGGTGCTGGGGCAGAACATGTGCACCCCCACCACGCCGTAGCGCTCCGACAGGCGGGTGACCTCCCCCTCGTTCTGCTCCGCCCGCTCCAGGGCGGCCAGATCCCGGACGGGCAGCAGGATGTCCAGCAGGCCGGTGCTCACCGCCTGGGCCTCCAGGCCCTCCGGCCGGTCGGCCAGGGACAGGCCGTAGGCGGCGTACAGCTCCGCCTGCTCCTCCTCCGAAAAGCTCCGGCCGTCGGCGGGGGGCGCCATGTCCATCCACACCGCGTCCGCGCCCACCTGGATGGACAGGTCTCCGGAGCGGGTGTGCAGGGCATACGTCCCCGGCCCGATGGCCCCCGTCTCCCGCAGGACGGTGAAGGAGGCGATGGTGGCGTGGCCGCAGAGATCCACCTCCTCCGCGGGGGTGAAATAGCGGATGTGGAAAGAGCCCTCCCCCGTCCGGCGGACAAAGGCGGTCTCCGAGTGCTTCAGCTCCCCGGCTAGGGCCCGCATGAACCCCTCCTCCGGGAAATCCGCCTCCCCCAGCAGGGCCACACCGGCCTGATTGCCGGAGAAGCGCCGGGTGGTAAAGGCGTCCGCTACAAACAGTTCCATATTCAATTCCCCCATTGTTGATAAAAATCCAGGGTACGAAAGCCCCGGTCAAGCTGCGTGGTCAGAAATCGCTGGCAGACGTGGGACAGGCAGGACAGGCCCGCCCCCTCCAGCCGGAAGGAGAACAGGCGCTTGGGATCGCCGTAGACGATGTGACGCATGGCCGCCAGGGCTCCCCCCTCCAAGGGGACGGCGGCTCCCTCCCCCGCCTCCGTCCGGCAGGCGGCGCAGCAGAGCACCCCCTCGTTCAGGTGGAACAGAGGCGGCTCCGGCTCCGGCGCGCCGCACACCGCACAGGCGTCCAGCAGGGGCTCGTACCCCTCCAGGCACATGAGCTTGAGCTCGAAGGCCGCCTTTACCAGCTCCAGGGGCCGGTTCAGCCTGTCCAGGGCATAGAGGGAGTTAAGGATGAGGGAGAGGGCCGGCGGATCGGGCCGCCCCTCCACCGCCACCGCCTCCATCACCTCCGCGAAGTAGGAGGCCAGGCTCAGCCTCTCCAGATCGGATCTGACGCGCCAGAACTGCTGGAGGGACTCCGCCTCGTTGAGGGTGAAGTAGTCCCGGTATTCAAACAGGGTCATGTCCGAATAGACCAGGAGCTGGGCCGCGGCGGCCAGGGGACTGCCCTTCCGGCGGCAGCCCCGGGCCTTGACCGTGCGCTTGCCCCCCTCAGCGGTGAGCACGGTGAGCAGCTTGTCCGACTCCTTGTAGTTGACCTCCCGGAGCACCAGGCCCTGGGTGCTGATGTGCATGGGCTTCCCTCCACTATTATGTATGCGGGCGCGCCGCGCCCGCGTGCTCAGCCCTTCACCCTCCGGTAAAGGCTGTAGACCTCCGGCAGGCCGGTCTGCAAAAACAGCCGCCAGAGCAGCTCCGCCCAGCTCATGGCACAGCCCCCCTTTCTGTCTTTAGGTTGGCTGGCCGCGTTCCGTTTATGAGCGGTAATTTCTGCGCCCTTACTCGTCCCGGTATCCGAAATTCTTGATCAAATTCATATTATCTCTCCAGTTTTCTTTTACCTTCACCCAGGTCTGGAGAAACACCTTCGTGCCCATAAAGGCCTCAATGTCGGTGCGGGCCAGGGTGGAGATCTTCTTGAGCATGGCCCCGCCCTTGCCGATGATGATCCCCTTGTGGCTGGCCTTTTCACAATAAATGGTAGCGTCCAGGTCGATGATACCGTCGTCCCGCTCGGAAAAGGTGGTGATCTCCACGGCGGTGCCGTGGGGAATTTCCTTGTCCAGGCAGAGCAGCAGCTTCTCCCGGATGATCTCGGCGCACACCTGGCGTTCCGGCTGGTCGGTGACCATGTCCTCCGGGAAGAGCTGGGGCCCCTCGGGCAGGAACTGGGCCAGCAAGCCCAGCAGCTCGTCCACCCCCTCGTTCCGCTTGGCAGAGATGGGCACGATGGCGGCGAAGTCGTGGGCCGCGCCGTAGACCTGCATGACGGAGAGCAGCTCCTCCTTCTCCACCGTGTCGATCTTGTTGATGACCAGCACGGCGGGGACATTCAGCTCCTTGATGCGCCGGATCAGCTCCGCCTCCGGCCCGCCGATGTGGGGGATCGGCTCCACCAGCAGAAGCACCGCGTCCACGTCGGCCACGCTCTCCTTGACCACCTTCACCATGTAGTCCCCCAGGCGGGTGCGGGCCTTGTGCAGGCCGGGGGTGTCCAGGAAGACGAACTGGCAGCCCTCCCGGTTCACCACCGCGCAGATGCGGTTGCGGGTGGTCTGGGGCTTGTTGGTGACGATGGCGATCTTCTCGCCCACCAGGGCGTTGGTCAGGGTGGACTTGCCTACGTTGGGGCGCCCCACGATGCTGATCATTCCGGATTTCTTGATTTCCATAGGTGATCCTCAACTTTCTTGAGCGGTTTTATGATAATTTTTTCCAACAGGGGCAGCCGAGCACATTCGCGTCTGCGCAGGCGCAGGCTGTGGTAAGGCGCGGAGTCGTTCAGCGGCCCGGCAGACGAGTCCCCTGCAAATGCTGTGTAAATCGTTACGGAAGGCCGGCGCGTCAAGGATGCCGCGCCCTACGCGTCCGGATCGTCTCTCCCTTTCAGCGCCTCATACAGGCCGTAGGCACAGCCGAATACGACGCCGGGCAGGGCGAAAATCACGCCGCAGGCCACCAGCCCGGCCACGTCTCCGCCCGCCAGCGCGCCCAGCGCCATGCACAGCAGCCCGCAGGCAAACAGGGAGATGGCCCCGCCGCCGGCGGCGTATCGCAGCAGCTCCTTATCCATCCGCGCCCTCCCTCGTAATGCCCAGCGCCCCCAGGATGGCCTCCTCGCGGGCGCGCATCTGGGCCTTCATCGGGCCCTCGTCCAGGTGGTCATAGCCCAGCAGGTGGAGCACCGAGTGGACGGCCAGGTAGGCCGCCTCCCGCTCCGCGCCGTGGCCGTACTCCGCCCCCTGGGCTTCCGCCCGCTCCAGGGAGAGCACCATGTCCCCCAGAGGGACCAGTCCGGTGCCGGGGTCGGCCTCCACGTCGTCCAGGGTGGGCGGCGCGCCGGGGGTAAGCTGGAACATGGGGAAGGAGAGCACGTCGGTGGGCCGGTCTACGCCCCGCTGCTCCAGGTTGATGGCGTGGATACCCGCGTCGTCGGTGAACAGCACGTCCACCTCGCAGGCGAAGGGCACGCGCTCCGCGTCCAGGACGGCGGGGATCACCCGGCGCAGCAGCGCGGCGTAGGGCTCCGCGCCATCCACCTCGGTCTCGATCAGAATTTCGTGGTTCATCGCTTTCCCTTCCTCTTTTCGTCCTCCTCATAGGCCTTGATGATGCGCTGGACGATCACGTGGCGCACCACGTCGGCCTCGTTGAGCCTGCAAATGGCGATGTCCTCCACGCCGTCCAGCACCCGCATGGCCTCCTTCAGCCCGGACACCGTGTCCCGGGGCAGGTCGATCTGGGTGATGTCGCCGGTGATGACGATCTTGGAGCCGAAGCCCAGGCGGGTGAGGAACATCTTCATCTGCTCCCGGGAGGTGTTCTGAGCCTCGTCCAGAATGATGAAGGAGTCGTCCAGGGTGCGGCCCCGCATGTAGGCCAGGGGGGCCACCTCGATGCTGCCCCGCTCCAGGTATTTGTTATAGGTCTCCGCCCCCAGCATGTCGAAGAGGGCGTCGTACAGGGGCCGCAGATAGGGGTCCACCTTGCTCTGCAGATCGCCGGGCAGGAAGCCCAGCCGCTCCCCTGCCTCCACCGCCGGGCGGGTGAGGATGATGCGGTTGACCTGCTTGTCCCGGAAGGCGGCCACGGCGGCGGCCACCGCCAGGTAGGTCTTGCCGGTGCCCGCCGGGCCGATGCCCAGGGTGATGGTGTTCTTCTTGATGGCGTCCACATACCGTTTCTGGCCCAGGGTCTTGGGCTTGATGGGCTTGCCCTTGGCGGTGACGCAGAGCACATCCCGTGCGATGTCGTTGATGTGCTCCTCGTTGCCCGCCTTCACCAGATTGATGATGTAGCGGACGTTCTGCTCGGTAATGGTCTCCTTCCGCCCGGCCAGGCCCAGCAGGCCCTGGACCGCCTTGACGGCGTAAAGGACGTTCTCCGCCTCCCCGGAGATCTTGAGCTGGTCGTCCCGGCTCACCACCGAGACGTCCAGCTCGTGCTCAATGAGCTTGATGTTTTCGTCAAACGAGCCGAAGATGTCGATGACATCCTCAATGCGCTCGATGCTGATGGTCTGTTCGATCATGGTTCGGCCTCATTTTCTTCTGTAATAGGCTCCAGCGGCACAAAGCGCCCGATCTCCTCCGTGCACTCGGCCTGGAGGGTGACCTCCAGCCGTCCGTCCCGCTGTGCGGAGGAGAAGCTGGTATGCACCACCTCGCCGTCTCCCAGCCGCGCCCGAAGGGCCTCCAGCAGCCGCTCCTCCAGCAGCCGCTCCGCCGCGTCCGCGTCCACCGGCGCGGCGGCGAGGGTATAGGCCCGGCAGGTCTCCCGGCTCAGGGCCAGGGGCATCTCCCGGCCGCCGGGCAGGGTGAGCGCCCAGGTATCTGTTATTTTATCATACTCAGGGAAGGAAATTCCACTCTTTCCGAAAAAATCGATGCGATGTCCCAGGATGCTCAGGGTCCAGCGGCTGGCCTTCTCGCCGGTATACGATTTCACCTGGGCCTCCAGGGGAATGGAGGCCGTCATGGTGTGCCACGTCCGGGCAAAGACCTGTCCCTGGGCCCGCACCAGTATTTGGCCCAGGTTCTCCAACTCGCTGTACTGGGGGGCATCCAGGGTCACCGCGCCGGAGATGAGCACCTCCCCGGCCAGCACCGTGTCCCCCTGGGCCACCAGCGCTTCCCCGCTGAGGGGCTCGATATGGGTCACAATGCCGGAGGACCGGGCCACAATGCTGCCCACCTGCTCCTCATCGTCCACTTCGGGCGCAGGCACCGCCTCCCGCACCAGCACCTCCGCCCGGGTGCCGTGGAGGTTGACCGACATCCAGGCCAGCTCGGGCAGGCCCAGCAGGGCCGCGCTGCTGATGGTCCCCTCGTCCAGTCCGGGGCCGTATACCCCCGGCCGCAGCCCCTGCCGCCGCAGCTCGGTGAGGATCTCCGCTGTGGAGACCGCCTCGTTGCCCTCCACTTCGATGGTGAGCACAAACTGAGAGAGGACGCATACCGCCGTCAGGGACAGGGCCAGCCCCACCAACAGGGCATAGCGCCGCCGGAACCGGCCCAGAAAAAAGGGCACGCCAGACTGCTCCGCCGGCACCACGGTACACAGCACCTTGTCCCCCAGCGCCCGGGCCGGGCCGCTTCCCTGCCGGGTGACGGTGAGGCGCAAACGGGTGGCCTCCAGCCACTCCACGTTCCAGAACACAATGCCCCGCTGGGCGCAGAGGTTGAGAAACCGCTCCGGAAAGGCCCCGGACACCTCCAGCCGGACGCTCCCCCGCAGGGCGTTGACCATCCGCTTCAGCATGCCTCCGCCCCCCTATTCCAGCTCCACGGCCGTGATGACACCGGTGATCAGGAGCTGGCTGGCGTTCATGCTCCGCAGCTCCAGGCCGGAGCCCCGCACCTTCACCACCAGCTTGCCCCCGGAGATGTGGATCTCCTCGCCGCCGTAGGAGAGAATTCCCTTGTGATTTTCCATCCGCAGCTCCCGGCTGCCTGTCAGCTCAATGCGGGGCAGGCCCGCCACCACGTCCCCCGGCAGATCAAATACCTCCGCCGTCTTTTCCAGCAGGCCCTCCCGCTTTCCGCTCCGTTCCATGGCCGTCCCTCCTCGTCCCTAATGCTTATGCCGGGAGGACGGCGTTCTTGCCTGTCCAAGCGAAAATGGCCGCCCCTACGGCCCGCTCAGCTCCGCCCGGGCCAGGGCCAGCAGCCGCGCCGGGGTATTGTCCTCCGGGTGGGACAGGATGTGGGCGGCCAGGCGGCGCTGGGCTGCGCCGATGGCCGGGCCCTCCAGCCCCAGGGCGGCCAGCTCCCCGCCGGAGAGGGCCAGGGCGCGCACCGCCTCGGCCTCCGGGTGGAGCACCCCCCGGCGGAGGGCCCGCTCCACCGGCAGGGCCGCAATGGGAAAGCCGGTCAGGCGGCAGAAGGCCCGCCACCGGGGCACCGGCTCCGGCGGCTCCTCCCGGAGCGCCAGCAGGCCGGGACAGTCTGGACTCCCCCCCAGGTGGGCCAGCAGGCCCAGCCGGAGCAGCTCCCCCGCCAGCTCCGGCCGGGGGGAGAGCAGGATCTTCTCCAGCTCCGCCTTGATCCGCTCCCCCGACAGGTTTTCCGCCCGGCGGGCGCTGCGCCGGATGGCGTCCAGGGTGCCCTTCTCGATGGAGAAGTCCAGTTGGGCGGCGAAGCGCACCGCCCGCAGCATCCGCAGGGCGTCCTCGGCAAACCGCCGGTCCGGGTCGCCCACGCAGCGGATCACGTTTCGGAACAGATCCATCTGCCCGCCGTACCGGTCGATCACCATACCGTTCTCATCCAGGGCCATGGCGTTGACGGTGAAATCCCGCCGGGCCAGATCCTCCGCCAGAGTGGCGTCGAAGTCCACCGCGTCCGGGTGGCGGCCGTCGGCATAGCCCGCCTCCCGGCGGAAGGTGGTCACCTCCACCGGCCCGTCCTCCGTCCGCACCGTGACCGTGCCGTGGCGCAGGCCGGTGGGGACCGTGTGGGGAAAGAGCTCCATCACCCGCTCCGGCCGGGCGTCGGTGCACACATCGAAATCCCCCGGCGTCCGGCCCAGCAGGAGATCCCGCACGCAGCCCCCCACCGGGTAGGCCGCGTGTCCTGTCCGCCGCAGCGTGTCCAGGCAGGCCCGCACGCCGCCGGGGATGGGCCATCCCTTCATTTTTCCGCCTCCCTCTGGTATCTTTTTCTTGCTATTTGCCTATAATGGTTTATAATATTGTGTTCGGAACTTATTATAAACTAGAGCAAAGGGTGTGTAAACCCCATGGCAAGCGCCAATATTCACGACTACATCGCCCCCGGCCGCAGGGCCCACCTGGTGGGCATCGGCGGGGTGTCCATGTCCCCCCTGGCCGAGGTGCTTCACAAGGCGGGCATGGTGATCACCGGCTCGGACATGCGCAACAGCGCCACGGTGGAGCACCTGCGCGCCCTGGACATCCCCGTGGCCATCGGCCACCGGGGGGAGAACGTCCAGGGCGCGGAGCTGGTGATCCGCACCGCCGCCGTCCACGACGAAAACCCCGAAATCGCCGCCGCCCGCGCCGCGGGCATCCCCGTCTTTGAGCGGGCCCAGGCCTGGGGAGCCATCATGAGGGGCTACAAGAACGCCCTGTGCATCGCGGGCACCCACGGCAAGACCACCACCACCTCCATGTGCACCCACATCATCATGGCCGCCCGGATGGACCCCACGGTGATGATCGGCGGCACCCTGCCCCTGTTGGGCTCCGGCTACCGGGTGGGCCACGGGGACACCATCATCCTGGAGAGCTGCGAGTACTGCAACTCCTTCCTCTCCTTCTTCCCCACCGTGGCGGTGATCCTCAACATCGAGGCCGATCACCTGGACTTCTTCAAGGATCTGGACGACGTGGAGCACTCCTTCCGCGCCTTCGCCGACCGGGTGCCGGAGAGCGGCATCATTGTGGCCAATGCCGACGACGCCAACACCATGCACACCCTGGAGGGGGAGGAGCGGCCCGTCCTCACCTTCGGCCTGGAGCAGGGCGATGTCCGCGCCGCCAACCTCGCCTGGAACCGGGGCCTGCCCTCCTTCGACGTGGTGTACCGGGGGGATGTGTTCACCCACGTGGCCCTGCGGGTGCCCGGCGAGCACAACGTAAAGAACGCCCTGGCCGCCGCTGCCGCCGCCATCGCCCTGGCGGTGGAGCCCAAGGCCGTCTCCGAGGGCCTGGCCGCCTTCCGGGGGGCGGGCCGCCGCTTCGAGCACAAGGGCACCTACCACGGGGCGGAGGTGTACGACGACTACGCCCACCACCCCGGTGAGCTCCACGCCCTGCTCTCCGCCGCCCGCACCCTGGGCTATGAGCGGGTCATCTGCGCCTTCCAGCCCCACACCTATACCCGCACCCACGCCCTGTTCAACGACTTTGTGGAGGCGCTCCGCGCGCCCGACATCACCCTTCTGGCGGAGATCTACGCCGCCCGCGAGGTCAACGACATCGGCATCTCCTCCAAGGATCTGGCGGCGCGCATCCCCGGCAGTGAGTACTATGCCACGCTGCCCGAGGTGACGGAGCGGCTGCGGGCGCTGGCCCGGCCCGGCGATCTGATCCTCACCGTAGGCGCCGGTGACATCTTCACTGTGGGCGAGGCCCTGCTGCGGGAGGGCTGAGCCGCAATGCAGCGTAAAACAGCACGCCCGGCCAAGCGGCCGGGCGTGCTGTTTTATTCTTCAGTTCATCTGCTTTCTGCGGGAGAGGTTGATGGTGCCGTCCTGCATGGAGTCCACGTCGTCCAGACTCTTGCCAGTGCCGTAGGCCACGCAGGAGATGGCGTCGTCGGCCACATGGGTCTCGATGCCGGTGTGGGACTCGATGAGCTTGTCGAAGCCCCAGACCAGGGAGCCGCCACCGGTCATGCAGATGCCGTTGGTGGAGATATCGGCCACCAGCTCGGGAGGCGTGCGCTCCAGCACGCCGTGGATGGCCTCCAGGATGCGGGTGGAGACCTCCTCGAAGGCCTCGATCATCTCGCTGGAGGACACAGAGAACACCCGGGGCAGGCCGGTCATGAGGCAGCGGCCCTTAATCTCCACCGTCTGCTCCTCCGGGCGGGGGAAGACGCAGCCGATCTGCATCTTCAGCTCCTCCGCCGTCCGCTCACCGATGAGTACATTGTGCTTGCGCCGTATGTACTTCACGATGGCCTCGTCGAACTGGTCGCCGGCGATCTTGATGGAGGTGGACTCCACGATGCCGGACAGGGAGATGACCGCGATGTCGGTGGTGCCGCCGCCGATGTCCACGATCATGTGGCCGTCGGGCTTGGCGATGTCGATGCCCGCGCCGATGGCGGCGGCCACGGGCTCCTCAATCAGATAGACCCGCCGGGCGCCCGCCTGGATGCCCGCGTCGATGACGGCGCGCTCCTCCACCTCGGTGATGCCGGAGGGGACGCAGATGACGATGCGGGGTTTGAACAGCCGGAAGGAAGTCACCTTGCGGATGAACTCCTTGAGCATCCGCTCGGTCATGTCGTAGTCGGAGATGACGCCCTCCCGCAGAGGGCGGATGGCGACGATGTTGCCGGGGGTACGGCCCAGCATCTGCTGCGCCTCGGTGCCCACCTTGAGCAGCTTGCCCGTGTTCTTGTCGATGGCCACCACGGAGGGCTCCCGCAGCACCACGCCCTTGCCTTTGACGTAGACCAGGATAGACGCCGTACCCAGGTCGATTCCGATATCCTTACTGAACATACCCGCACCTCGAAGTCTTGAAAGCTTTTGTTTTAGTTTATCCCAGAATTTCATGAATAATCCCCTATATTATACCGAAGTATCCGACCTATTTCAACGCTAATTTCCACAAACTTTCTCTATTTCTGGTCTCTCGCCCGGGCCAAGGTGGCGCATACCACCTCTCTGGCCCCCACGGTGCGCAGAATCCTTGCACATTCTGAAATGGTCGCGCCGGTGGTGATCACGTCGTCGATGAGGAGCACCCGTTTGCCCTCCACCAGCTCTGCGTCCACGGCGGTGTAGGCCCCCAGCACATTGGCCCGGCGGGCCGCGTCGCCGTCCAGGCCGGACTGGGCCTCGGTGTTGCGCCCCTTGCGCAGCGTCTCCACCGCCACCTCCCCCAGCTCCAACGCCGCGGCGCTGGCCAGCAGGAACGCCTGGTCGTAGCCCCGCTCCCTCCTCCTCTGGTCGGAGAGGGGCACCCAGGTGATGAGATCCCACCGCCCGTCCAGATGGTCGTGGACGCACTGGGCCACTAAGCGGCCGTATGCCTTGTGGTAGCCCTGCCGCCCTTTGAATTTGTAACGCCGGATGGAATCCCGCACCTGGTCCCGGTAGGCCAGCGGAGAGGCGCACAGGGTGAAAAACTCCCCCGTCTGCTCCGCCTCCGGCCCTGCCAGCCAGGGCAGCTCCCGCTGGCAGCGGGCACAGAAGTCCCGCTCCCCTGAGGCGAGCAGCCGCCCGCAGAACACACATTTGGGCGGGAAGAGCAGATCCAGCAGGACCCCCACCGGCCCGCTCATGACAGCTCCTCGTCCGGAATCGGACCGTGCTCCCGCTCGAAGGCGCGGACGCACTCTTGGATGAGGTGGATGACCTGCCAGTTGAGGGAGCGTCCCTCATACTCCGCAATGTAGACCAGCTTCTTGTGGAGCTGGCTGTCCATGCGGATGCCGAGGTGCTTGTCTCGCTTCATATTGACACCACCTTTCAGGGTGATGGTATCGGTTTGTGCACGCACTTTGCACTTATGCGTGCATATTAAGTTCTTCTTTTTCGCAGCCCAAACGGGGTGGGTGGAACCTCACCCGTTGGCCAGCTGGGCCAGACGCCAGCGCAGGCCGGAGTAGCGCCGCTGCTGGCGGTCGTTGGCGGTCATGTGGGCCACCACGTCCTCGTCCCCCACCAGGATCAGGAGCTCCCTGGCCCGGGTGATGGCGGTGTAGAGCACCCCCCGGGTCAGGAGCATGGGCGCCCCCTCGCACACCGCCAGGATCACCGCCCGGTACTCGCTGCCCTGGGCCTTGTGCACCGTAATGGCGTAGGCGGGCTCCAGCTCCCCCAGCATATCAGGGGTATATTCAACCCGGCGGCCGTCAAAGTCCACCGTGAGGAGCTCGGCCCGGTTGTCCACCTCTACCACCTGGCCGATATCCCCGTTGAACACCCCCATGCCGGAGGTGAGGCCGTCCTTCCAGACCACATCGTAGTTGTTGCGCACCTGCATCACCCGGTCGCCCCGGCGGAATATGTACTCGCCGAAGCGGCGCTCCGGCCGGTCGGGGCCGGGCGGGTTCACCGCCTCCTGGATGGCCCGGTTCAGCGACGCGGTGCCCGCCGTCCGCTTGCGGGTGGGGGAGAGCACCTGGATCTGCTCCGGCGGGATGCCCATGTTGTTGGGCAGCCGGGTCTTCACCAGCTCCACGATGGTCTCCGCCGCCCGGGCCGGCTCCTTGCGGCGGAGGAAGAAGAAGTCGTGCTTGTTGTCCCGCAGGTCGGGCAGCTCCCCCCGGTTGACCCCGTGGGCGCTGCGGACGATGGCGCTCTCGGCGGCCTGCCGGAAGATCTCGGTCAGGCGCACCATGGGGATCACCCCGCTGCGGATAAGGTCGGAGAACAGGTTGCCCGGCCCCACGCTGGGCAGCTGGTCGGGGTCGCCCACCAGGATCAGCCGGCACTCCGGCCGCAGGGCGGACAGCAGGCCGTGCATGAGGGTGATATCCACCATGGAGGTCTCGTCCACGATCACCGCGTCGGCCTTCAGCGGGTCGCTTTCATCGTGGGCAAACACCAGCCGGCCGGAGTGGGGGTCGTACTGGGTCTCCAGAAGGCGGTGGATCGTGGTCCCCTCCGCGCCGCACAGCTCCCCCAGCCGCTTGGCGGCCCGCCCCGTGGGGGCGGCCAGGGCGGTCTCCAGCCCCAGGGCATCGAACAGGGCCAGCACTCCACGCAGGGAGGTGGTCTTGCCGGTGCCCGGTCCGCCGGTGAGGAGCATCACCTGGCTGGTGGCGGCCAGCTCCACTGCCTGGCGCTGCTGTGGGGCATAGGTGATGCCCTGCTCGGCCTGGATGCGGTCGATGAGTTCCTCCAGCCCATGGGGGGCCACGATCTCCCCCGCCGCCAGCTCCCACAGCCGGAAGGCCACGTACTGCTCCGCTTCACAAAGGTCGTGGAGGTAGACGGCCTGCTCCCCGGCCACCGGCTCCTCCACCACCTCGCCCCGCTCCAGCAGGGCCTCCAGCGCCTCCTCCAGGGCCTCCTCCCCCACACCGATGAGCTGGGCCGTGGCGGGCAGCAGCTTGCGCCGGGGGAGAAAGGTGTGGCCGTTGTCCAGGTTGTGGGTCAGCTCGAAGAGCAGCCCCGCCTCCAGCCGCTGGGGGTCGTCCCCCTCCATGCCCATAGACAGGGCCAGCGCGTCGGCGTTGGAAAAGTCCACCCCCAGCTCCCGGTCCACCAGCAGATAGGGGTTGCCCCGGATGATCTCCAGGGCCCGGTCGCCGTACTTGCGGTAGAGGGGCATGGCCAGCTGGAGGGGCACCTCATGCTCCCCCAGAAACTCCAGCAGGCGGCGCATGCCCATCTGCTGCCGGAAGTGCTCCCCCATGGCCAGGGCCCGCTTGCGGGTGATGCCCTTGATCTGAGTGAGCCGCTCGGGGTGCTCCTCCAGCACCGTCAGGGCCTCCTCCCCGAACTCCTCCACCATCCGCCGGGCGGTGGCGGCACCGATGCCCCGCACCGCGCCGGAGGCCAGGTAGTCAAAGATGGCCTTGGTGCCCGCGGGCATCCGCCGCTCCACCGCCTCGGCCTTGAACTGCTCCCCGTAGGAGGCGTGGTGCATCCATGTCCCCTGAACCGAGATGCTCTCCCCCGGCGCCACGCCGGGCAGGCACCCCACAACGGTGAGCCCCCGCCCCTCCCCCGCGTCCAGGCGGAGCACCGTGTAGCCGTTCTCCTGGTTCTGATAGATGACGGCGTCTACGGTGCCCTCGATGTAAGTCAGTTCCGCCTCCTGCATGGATGCTGCTCCCTCCCTTTTCTCACGGGATATCATATCATCTGCGCCCCGATTTGTCGACCGGCAAACGCATTTTTGCCCGCTTTGCCGCGCCGGAAATGCGCCGCCCGGCCCCTGCGCGCAGAAAAAAGTCCGCCGGCCGGCGGACCCTTTTCATGCCTTGATATACTCCCCCAGCCGCTCCGCCGGGCAGAGGACGATCCCCTGGCCGCGGGCCAGCAGGGCCGCGGCCACCGCCCGCCCCGTACCGTCCAGCCCGCCGTCGGCGATGACGATGGTGAAGCGGGCCAGCTCGCCGCCCCGCAGCCAGAGAAGCCCCTTCACGTCCTGTTCCAGGTGGGCCCCGTCCCCAGACGCGGGCACCACCGCGTACACCGGGCCGCCCCCGCCGCCGCCCACCGGGGTCAGCAGGCGGCCGAAGGTCAGCCAGCCCAGGGCCAACAGGCCCACCGCCGCCAGCAGGGCCAGGAGCACTTGCCAAATCGGGTTCATTTTCGCTCACCTCCAGGCCATTCTATGCCGGAGCTGAGAAAAAGGCGCTCAGGAGGCGAAAATCGCCACCACGCCCCCCGTGACAAAGGTCATAATCAGCCCCGCGGTGACCACCCCCAGGAAGATGGAGGGAATGGACTTGCGCAGGGGCATATCCAGCAGGGCCGCGATCAGCGCCCCCGTCCACGCCCCCGTGCCGGGCAGGGGGATGGCCACAAAGAGCCACAGGCCGATGTATTTGTACTTCGTTACCTTTTGCCCCTTCAGGTGGGCCTTCTTCTCCAGCTTGTCCACCAGAGCGTTGAGCCTGGGGGATCTGCGGCGCATCCAGTGAAAGATCCGGCGGATATATACGATAATAAAGGGGATGGGGAGCATATTGCCGATGATGCATACCACCAGTGCGTGGAGGGGGGCCAGCCCCAAGGCGGTGCCGAAGGGGACTCCGCCCCGCAGCTCGATCACCGGCACCATGGACACCAGCAGGGTAAGCAGGCTCTCGCCCCAGGTGGTGGAGGTCATCCATTCAAAGAGTTCCAACTGCAACACCTCATCTGTGAAGTCTTTGGTATTGTACCATACGCCCGGGTAAAATAACATTAAAAAAAAGTGAAATTCCAAATTTCTTTCCGCAGACACGGCCTTGTCCGCGCCCCTGAATAGTGGTATAATAATTCGACTATTTTTGGAGAAGCGAGGTTTGGGAACATGACCTATCAGGAAGAATTCATCACCTTTATGGTGCGCGCCGGCGTACTCACCTTCGGAGACTTTACCACCAAGTCCGGCCGCAGAACTCCCTACTTCATCAATACCGGCAACTACAAGACCGGCGCCCAGGCCGCCAAGCTGGGCGACTACTACGCCGCCTGCATCCAGCAGAACCTCCCCGACGGGGTGGACTGCCTCTTCGGCCCCGCCTACAAGGGCATCCCCCTGGCCGTCTCCGCCGCCGCCTCCCTGTACCGCAATTATGGGCGGGATCTCCCCTACTGCTTCAACCGCAAGGAGGCCAAGGACCACGGCGAGGGCGGCGTCATGGTGGGCTGCAGGCCCCAGGACGGCGACCGGGTGGTGATCGTAGAGGACGTGGTCACCGCCGGCACCGCCGTACGGGAGTCCATCGAGCTGTTCCAGCACGTGGCCGACGTAAAGATGCGCGCCCTTATCGTCTCCGTGGACCGGATGGAGCGGGGCACCCGGGCCTGCTCCACCCTGGACGAGCTGCGGGAGGACTACGGCATCGCCGTCTACCCCATCGTCACCGTCCGGGAGATCATCGCCTTCCTCCACAACCGGGAGCTCGACGGCAGGGTGTATATTGACGACGAGATGAAGGGCAGGATGGAGGCCTATCTGGAGCAGTACGGCGCCCGGTAAGAGCCGTGGCTCCGAGGACAGGAGGGAGGCGGATGCCCTCATCCGCCTGCTTGAATCCACAGGAAAGGAGATCTTCAGCCATGGGCCCCCACGACGGACACCGCCAGCGTCTGAAAACCGAATTTCTGGCCCGGCCGGACTCCTTCCCGGACCACAAGCTGCTGGAGCTGCTGTTCTTCTACGCCAATCCCCGCAGCGACACCAATCCCCTGGCCCACGAACTGATCGACCGTTTCGGCTCCCTGGCCGGGGTGTTGGACGCCCCGCCGGAGGAGCTGTGCAAGGTCAAGGGCATGGGGAAGCATGGGGCGGTGCTGCTCAAGACAGTGAAAGAGCTGTCCGGCCGCTACCTCACCGCCCGCACCCGGGTAGACGACATCGCCCGGAACAGCCGGGACTACTACCAGCTCCTGCGGCCCTATTTCTTCGGGGCCCGGAACGAGCTGCTCTGCCTGCTGTGCATGGACGGCAAGCACAAGGTGCTGGGCATCCGACGGCTGGGTGAGGGTAACGTCAACGCCGTGGCTATTACCACCCGTCTCATCACCGAGGCCGCCCTCGCCCTCAACGCCGCTGCTGTGGTGCTGGCCCACAACCACGTCTCCGGCATCGCCTTTCCCTCGGAGGATGACATCGCCACCACCCGCAGCCTGGCCCCTTTTCTGGCCAAACTTGGCGTTGAGCTGGTAGACCACCTGATCTTTGTGGACGACGACATGGTGTCTCTCCGGGACAGCGGCTTTTACCAGCCGTAAAAAGGCAGGTTCTAAAATTCTCGGTTGAAATCGAACATTTGTTTTGCTATAATTACCCTGTGAGGTGACGGTATGCCCAAATTCCAAGTAGTCAGCGAATATCAGCCCGCCGGCGTATCCCGGCGGATGAATCCGCCGGGAGCCCTGTTTTTCTATTCCTCCAGACGGAACTGAATTCCGTCTGGACAAGGTTTTGCTTCGCAAAACGCTTGGACGCCGCAGGGCGGCGGTGCGCTTCTGCGCGCGGCTGCCCGCCGTTCCGATTTCCCGACCTGTGAGGTGAGACAGCGCTATGTCGAAATTTCAAGTTGTCAGCGAATATCAGCCCGCCGGCGACCAGCCGGAGGCCATCGCCGCCCTGGCGGCGGGCATTGAGAACGGTCTGGATGAGCAGACCCTTCTTGGCGTCACCGGTTCGGGCAAGACCTTCACTATGGCCAAGGTCATCGAGGCGGTGCAGCGGCCCACCCTGGTGCTGGCCCACAACAAGACCCTGGCGGCCCAGCTCTGCGCCGAGTTTAAGGAATTTTTCCCCAACAACGCGGTAGAGTATTTTGTGTCCTACTACGACTACTACCAGCCCGAGGCCTATATCCCCCACACCGACACCTTCATTGAGAAGGACTCGGCGGTGAACGAGGAGATCGACCGGCTGCGGCTGGCGGCCACCGCCTCCCTGATGGAGCGGCGGGACGTGATCGTGGTGTCCTCGGTATCCTGCATCTACGGCCTGGGCGAGCCGGAGGACTTCGCCAAGATGATGGTCTCCCTGCGGGTGGGAACCCAGATGGAGCGGGAGGAGCTGCTGAAAAAGCTGGTGTCCATCCGCTATGAGCGCAACGATATCGCTTTTGAGCGCAACATGTTCCGGGTGCGGGGGGACACGGTGGAGATCTTCCCCGCCTACTGGAAGGACTCCGCCATCCGGGTGGAGTTCTTCGGCGACGAGATCGACCGTATCAGCGAGATCAACGTGGTCACCGGTGCGGTCATCCGGCGGCTGGAGACCATCCCCATCTGGCCCGCCACCCACTATGTCACCCCCAAGGAGAAGATGGACGCCGCCGTCCAGGAGATTTACAAGGAGCTGGAGGAGCGGGTAGCCTTCTTCCAGGCCAACAACCAGCTTATTGAGGCCCAGCGCATCAAGCAGCGTACCATGTACGACGTAGAGATGATGCAGGAGCTGGGTTACTGCACCGGCATTGAGAACTACAGCCGGGTCATTGAGGGCCGCGCCCCCGGCTCGCCCCCCCACACCCTGCTGGACTACTTCCCCAAGGATTTCGTCCTTTTCATCGACGAGAGCCACGTCACCCTTCCCCAGGTGCGGGCCATGCACAACGGCGACAAGGCCCGCAAGACCTCTCTGGTGGACTACGGCTTCCGCCTGCCCTGCGCCTTCGACAACCGGCCGCTGAAGTTTGACGAATTTCAGAAGCGGCTCAACCAGGTGGTGTACGTCTCCGCCACCCCCGGCGACTATGAACGGGAGCGGTCGGGCCAGATCGTGGAGCAGGTGATCCGCCCCACCGGCCTCCTGGACCCCAAAATCGAGGTGCGGCCCGTGGAGGGGCAGATCGACGACCTCATCGGCGAGATCAACGCCCGCACCGCCCGCTCGGAACGGGTGCTGGTCACCACCCTCACCAAAAAGATGGCGGAGGATCTTACCGCCTACCTCACCAACGCGGGCATCAAGGTGCGCTACATGCACCACGACATCGACACCATCGAGCGCATGGAGATCATCCGCGACCTGCGCCTGGGCACCTTCGACGTGCTGGTGGGCATCAACCTGCTCCGTGAGGGCCTGGATCTGCCGGAGGTGTCCCTGGTGGCCATCCTGGACGCCGACAAGGAGGGCTTCCTCCGGTCGGAGACCTCCCTTATCCAGACCATCGGCCGGGCCGCCCGCAACGCCGACGGCCTGGTGGTCATGTACGCCGACTCCATCACCCCCTCCATGCGCCGGGCCATCGACGAGACCGAGCGCCGCCGGGCCAAGCAGGACGCCTTCAACCGGGAGCACGGCATCGTGCCCAAGACGGTCATCAAGTCCGTCCGCGACGTGATCGACCTGTCCGGCGACAAGGACGAGCTGCCCCACTCTCAGAAGGCCCTCTCCAAAAAGGAGCGGGAGGCTGCCATCGCCAAGCTGGAGAAGGAGATGCGGGAGGCGTCCAAGCGGCTGGAATTCGAGTACGCCGCCGTCCTGCGAGACCGCATCATCGAGCTGCGGGGACATGGGTGAGGGGCATGGCGCTGCCCAGACGGAAGCCGAACCGGCTGCCAAACTATGATTACAGCCAGGCGGGCTATTATTTCATCACCCTCTGCACAAAAGACAAACAGCCGCTTTTCTGGCAGCCGTCCGTAGGGGCGACCTATGGTCGCCCGCTTCACTCCGATCTGGGCCGGATTGCGGAGGACACGCTGTCCCGTCTGGATGCCGTTTACCCATATGTGCGGGTGGATAAATGGGTAGTTATGCCCAATCACATCCACCTGATTCTGGTACTCGGCGCAGATGCCGACGGGCGACCACAGGTCGCCCCTACCGTCTCCCGCGTGATGAAGCAGTTCAAGGGTGCTGTGAGCAAGCGGGCGGGCATTCCCCTCTGGCAGAAATCCTTTCACGACCACGTCATCCGCGGCGAGGCGGACTACCGGCGCATCTGGAACTACATTGATGCCAATCCCCGGAAATGGCGCGAGGACTGCTATTATGTATGACTTGACCGGCCGGCCGGCGGCCTGTTCCCCCGTCCGGCGGCGGAAAGACTTCCCAAATACGTCCGGCGTGAGCCGGGCATGGAATAAGAGGTATGGATTATGAACTATGTGACACTGGGCAAGACCGGCCTGAAGGCCGCTGTAGTCTCCTTTGGCGGTATCCCCATCCAGCGCGCCGACGGGGCCAACACCAAGGCTGTGGTAGATAAGCTGGAGGAGTACGGCATCAACTACATCGACACCGCCCGGGGCTATACCGTCTCCGAGGAGTATCTGGGCGCCGCGCTGGAGGGCCGCCGGGACAAGTTTATCCTGGCAACCAAGAGCATGAGCCGGGACGCCGCCTCCATGGCCGCCGACGTGGAGACCAGCCTGCGCAACCTGCGCACCGGCTACATCGACCTGTATCAGCTCCACAACCTGCCGGAGAAGGACATTGAGAAGGTATTCGGCCCCGGCGGCGCCTACGAGGCCCTGACGGCGGCCAGGGAGGCCGGGAAGATCGGCCACATCGGCGTCACCGCCCACAGCGCTGATGCGCTTAAAATTTTGGTGGAGGACTACGCCGACCGCATTGAAACCGTTATGTTCCCCTATAATATTGTGGAGGACCAGGGGCGGGACGTGCTGGCCCTGGCCCGTGAGAAGGGCATCGGCACCATTGCCATGAAGCCCCTGGCCGGCGGCAACCTGGACGAATGGGATCTGGCCCTGCGGTACATCGCCGCCTCCGGGGTCATCGACATCATGATTCCCGGCATGGGCTCCCCTGAGGAAGTGGACCGCAACGCCTCTGTGAACCTTGCCGCCCCCCTGACGGCGGAAGAGCTGTCCCGGTGCGACGCCGTGCGGAAGGAGCTGGGCACCCAGTTCTGCCGCCGGTGCGGCTACTGCGCCCCCTGCCCCAACGGCATTGACATTCCCTCCAACTTTCTGATGGCCAACTACGCCCGCAAGTACGGCCTGGCCGGCTGGGCCGAGCAGCGTTACAAGGCTATGCCCTACCACGCCGGCTCCTGCGTCATGTGCGGCGCCTGCGAGAAGCGTTGCCCCTACGGCCTACCCATCCGCGACATGCTGGAGGGCGTGGCCAAGGTGTTCGGGTACTGAACATGGGCCGGTGGGATATGGGCTGGGACACATTGCTGGTCATGTACGCCCCTTTTCTGCTGGGGCTTGCGGCCTTCGCCCTTATCGCCCTGGCCGTCTGGCCCAGACCGCCCAGGTGGGTGCGCGTATCCGCCGGGGTGCTGGGCTCCGCCCTTCTGCTGTGGGCTCTGTGGGCGTATGTATTTCGTCCCGTGTTCGCCCCCTGACCCGGAGGATGCCGTTCTATGGACAAAACAGAAAAATTCTTCTATCTGCCCCAGGCCACCAACGCCAGCTTTGTGCTCTCCCCGTCCGACGGCCCGGCCTGCACTCCGGAGCCGCTTGAGCCGGAGCCGCCTCCGGAGTCGGAGGGGCCGGCGGGGAGCTACCCCTGCCCCTGCTGCGGGTGCCTCACCTTTCCTGTCCCCAAAGAGGAGGCCATTGCCTACATCTGCCCGGTGTGCTTCTGGGAGAACGACGTGTTCGACCCGGACGAGGACGCCCCCAGCGACGAAAACCGGGGAATGACCCTGCGGCAGGGCCGGGAAAACTACCGGAAATGGGGGGCCGTGCGGGAGGATCTCGTCCGCCATGCCCGGCCGCCCCGGCCCGGCGAACAGCCCCTGTAAACCCCTGAACAAAGGAGAACCACACGTATGCTCGACCATATTTTCGTCAAAGGCGCGCGGGAGAACAACCTGAAAAACATCGACGTGGACATTCCCCGGGACAAGCTGGTGGTGCTCACCGGCCTGTCCGGCTCGGGCAAGTCCTCCCTGGCCTTTGACACCATCTACGCCGAGGGCCAGCGCCGCTATGTGGAGTCCCTCTCCTCCTACGCCCGCATGTTCCTGGGCCAGATGGAGAAGCCGGACGTGGACTACATCGACGGCCTGTCCCCCGCCATCTCCATCGACCAGAAGACCACCTCCAAGAACCCCCGCTCCACCGTGGGCACGGTGACGGAGATCTACGACTACCTCCGCCTGCTGTGGGCGCGGGTGGGCACCCCCCACTGCCCCAAGTGCGGCAAGGAGATCCAGCAGCAGACCATCGACCAGATCATCGACCAGGTGATGGCCCTGCCCGAGGCCACCCGCATCCAGATCATGGCCCCGGTGGTGCGGGGCAAGAAGGGCACCCACCAGAAGCTGCTGGAGGACGCCCGCAAGTCGGGCTATGTCCGCTGCCGGGCCGACGGTTCGCTCTACGATCTCACCGAGGAGATCCCCCTGGACAAGAACAAGAAGCACAACATCGAGATTGTGGTGGACCGGCTGGTCATCAAGGAGGACATCCACCGCCGCCTCACCGACAGCGTGGAGACCGCCGCCGCCCTGGCCGGCGGCCTGGTGGTCATCAACATTGTGGGCGAGGATCGGGACATCCTCTTCTCCCAGAACTACGCCTGCGAGGACTGCGGCATCTCCATCGAGGAGCTCTCCCCCCGCATGTTCTCCTTCAACAACCCCTACGGCGCCTGTCCCACCTGCACCGGCCTGGGCGCCCAGCTCAAGGTGGATCCCGACCTCATCATCCCCAACAGGAAGCTCTCCATCCTGGAAGGCGCCATCACCGCCTCCGGCTGGAACAACATCAAGGGGGACTCCATCTCCCGCATGTACTTTGAGGCCCTGTCCAAGAAGTACGGCTTCAAGCTCACCACCCCGGTGGAGGAGCTGCCGGAGGAGGTCATGGACGTGATCCTCTACGGCACCAAGGGGGAGAAGCTCAAGCTGACCTACGACCGGGAGAACGGCAAGGGCACTCTGATGCAGGCCTTCGAGGGCGTGGTCAACAACCTGGAGCGCCGCTACCGGGAGACCCAGAGCGACGCCATGCGCCGGGATCTGGAGGAGTGCATGGCTGAGCGGCCCTGCCCCGACTGCGGCGGCAAGCGCCTGCGGAAGGAGGCCCTGGCCGTCACGGTGGGGGGTATCAGCATCGACGCCTTCTGCCGCAAATCGGTGAACGACGCCCTGGCCTTCGTGGACGGCCTGGAGCTCACCCCCCAGAAGCACCTCATCGCCGACCGCATCCTCAAGGAGATCAAGAACCGCCTTGGCTTCCTCCAGAGTGTGGGGCTCCAGTACCTGACCCTGAGCCGGGCTGCCGCCACCCTGTCCGGCGGCGAGAGCCAGCGCATCCGCCTGGCCACCCAGATCGGTTCCTCCCTCATGGGGGTGCTCTATATTCTGGACGAGCCGTCCATCGGCCTGCACCAGCGGGACAACGACATGCTGCTGGACACCATGAAGCACCTGCGCGACCTGGGCAACACCCTGCTGGTGGTAGAGCACGACGAGGACACCATGCGGGCGGCCGACTATATCGTGGACATCGGCCCCGGCGCCGGCGTTCACGGCGGAGAGGTGGTGGCCGCCGGCACCGCCGAAGAGGTCATGAACACCCCCGGCTCCATCACCGGCGACTACCTGTCCGGCCGCAAAAGGATCCCCGTCCCCACCGAGCGCCGCAAGGGCAGCGGGAACTTCCTCACCATCCGGGGCGCGGCGGAGAACAACCTGCGGGGCGTGGACGTGTCCATCCCCCTGGGCACCTTCACCTGCGTCACCGGCGTGTCCGGTTCCGGCAAGTCCTCCCTGGTCAACGAGATCCTGTTCAAGCGGCTGGCCGCCGACCTGAACCGGGCCAAGACCCGGCCTGGAAAGCACGCGGGCATCGAGGGGGAGGAGTTCCTGGACAAGGTCATCGACATTGACCAGTCCCCCATCGGCCGCACCCCCCGCTCCAACCCGGCCACCTATACCGGCCTGTTCAACGACATCCGTGATCTGTTCGCCTCCACCTCCGACGCCAAGGCCAGGGGCTACGGCCCGGGCCGCTTCTCCTTCAACGTCCGGGGCGGGCGCTGCGAGGCCTGCCAGGGCGACGGCCTGCTGAAAATCGAGATGCACTTCCTCCCCGACATCTACGTGCCCTGCGAGGTGTGCAAGGGCAAGCGGTACAACCGGGAGACCCTGGAGGTGCGCTACAAAGGCAAGAACATCTATGAGGTGCTGGAGATGACGGTGGAGGAGGCCCTTCCCTTCTTTGAGAACCTCCCCCGGCTATACAACAAGCTCCAGACCCTCTACGAGGTGGGCCTGAGCTACGTCAAGCTGGGCCAGCCCTCCACCACCCTGTCCGGCGGCGAGGCCCAGCGGGTCAAGCTGGCCACCGAGCTGGCCAAGCGCTCCACCGGCAAGACCATCTATATCCTGGACGAGCCCACCACCGGCCTGCACACCGCCGACGTGCACAAGCTCATTGAGGTGCTCCAGAAGCTGGTGGACGTGGGCAACACGGTGGTGGTCATCGAGCACAACCTGGACGTGATCAAGACTGCCGACCACATCATCGACCTCGGCCCCGAGGGCGGCGACGGCGGCGGCAATATCGTCGTCACCGGCACCCCCGAGGAGGTGGCACAGTGTGCCGCCTCCTACACCGGGCAGTACCTCAAGCGGATGCTGTAAAAAGCGGCCGCCGGCGCTGCCCACCAAGCGTTTTGCCTCTGGCAAAACCTTGATGCCGGGCGGATTCACTCCGCCCGAGCAGATAAAATCAATCCGGGGCCCCCGCGCGGCCTGCCGCGTGGGGATTGGCGACGGCGGCGGCAACATCGTCGTGACGGGTACTCCAGAGGAGGTGGCCGCCTGCGAAGCCTCCTATACCGGCCGGTACCTCAAGCGGATGCTGTAAGAAACGCCCCCGCCGTACCGGGGACGTACTCGCCCGGTTTTTCCTCCACCCGGCCGGGCGGAGGAAAAACTTTTTCTTGCCAAACGACCGGATTTCTGATATCATAGAGTGCAATTTGGCGGCGGCAGGAGAAATGGAACATGGAGTAGCGAATGTGTCTTTGACTTAACCTG
>ENA-UERQ01000188-UERQ01000188.1-human-gut-metagenome-genome-assembly--contig:-NODE-188-length-58769-cov-12.361719_pt1 | contig 58769 bp, 56 predicted proteins | sample MGYA00242986_ERZ507987 | MGnify/ENA primary metagenome ERZ507987 (study PRJEB26167, sample SAMN06115429) | human gut metagenome | host: Homo sapiens | place: China:Chongqing | collected 2015-04-15...
AACCGCATGACCGTCTGCATGGGATACCCGGCGAAGACCCCCAAGTGGGAGAGCCGGAAAACGCCGCCGGAAGGGGGTAGGAAATCCATGCAGAGAGAACGGTGCACCCAATATCAACTGGTCAAAATGGCCAGTTGATTTTCCACGACACTTTCAATTTGAGAAAGTGTCAAAATTCAGAGAAAATCAATGTGGTCAAATTGGCCACATTGATTTTCCGTAACGCTAGTGAAAAGAGAGGGGGCATCTCTATGTATATGACAAATGAAGGATGGGCGCAAAATAATCAGGATTATTTGAAAGAATCGTATGAGAAAACGGATTTTACTGCCGGAGGATACGCTATCCGCAAAATCATCTGCGGCGGCTGTGGTCGAGTATTCTACACCACGTCCGGTTCCAAAAAATACTGTCATAGCTACTGGTGCGGCAATCGGGCCAACAGTCGGCGGCAACGGGAATACCGTCAAATGCTCCGTCAGGATCTAGTCTGCCAGTGCTGCGGCGAAAAATTCACGCCCAAACGTGCAGGTGCCCGTTATTGCAGCAATGCCTGTCGGCAAAAAGACTATCGAAAACGTGTTACGGATGCTGCAAGTGTTCAAAATGAGCACTTGGTTAAGCGTAACGCATCTGCCAAATAAACCTCAACTCCTCCCGAATGCGGGAACGGAAATCCATCAACCTGTTACGGAAAACCAAGTGGTCAAAATGATCACATTGTTTTTCCGTAACGCCTCAAGGTCGTTGAAAATCAGGTTGCCAAGATGACAACCTGATTCTGACCGTAACAGAATCAGTGGGTCAAAATGGTCCACTGAAAAAGCCGGACGAGCTGTGGGCAGGGATTCGCAAATCTTTGCCCGCCAGCTTGCCAAAATCAACGGGCCAAAATGGCCCGTTGAAGGGAGTCAAGGGGGAACGCCTTGCCCAGTGATATGATGCTGTGCGTCATATCCTACTGGGTATTATCTGGCGCAAAAAGGCGGCAGATCCAGCAGCTTCGCTGCTGCGTTCTCCCCACCAAGCTGTTGAAACGGAGGGATGTCTATCTGAAATTAACACGACACAACGGACGAGCCGGAGCACACGGCACTTACAACCCCAAGCACAATGACCGCAGTTTCAACCTTGCTAACAGTGAGCACATCGACCCGGAACGAGCCAAGGGCAAACATCTACTGGGACTGCTTCCACGGTTTCCGTTCGGCTCTCGCTCCACCCGACCCGGATGATCTGGCGGCGACTTTCTCGGATGTGGAACGGCAATTTTATGAAACCCACTACACTGCCTTTGTCGAAAGCCAAAACGAGCGCAACGCCAAGATCCGACACACAGAGCGCAACCACTCTATTCACGACCTGCTGTCCAGCCGCAAGACCTGCCCGGAAGAGACCATCTACCAACTTGGAACGCTGGATGAACACGCTTCGGCGGAGGACTTGCTGAACATCGTCACGGAGTTCATCGAGGCGTTCAAGACCAAGTTTGGCGAACATGTTCATGTGCTGGACTGGGCATTGCATCTGGACGAAAGCACACCCCACATCCATGAGCGTCATGTGTTCGACTGCGAGAACAAATATGGTGAGGTGGCTCCCCAGCAGGAAAAGGCGTTGGAAGCGTTAGGCTTCAACCTGCCCGACCCGGACAAGCCCCTCAGCCGCCGCAACAACCGCAAAATCACCTTCGATGCCGCCTGTCGGAAAATGCTGTTCGAGATTGCTAAGCGGCATGGGCTGGATTTGGAGGAAGAAGCGGAGTACGGCAACCGCAAATATCTGGAAAAGCAGGACTTCATCCTTGCCAAGCAGAAAGAGCAGCTTGCCGCCCAGCAGAGCAAGCTGGACGCGCTGACCCTGAAAGTTTCGGAGATGGAGACCCTGCTGGAAGATGTTTCGGCAGCAGCCTACGACAAGGCTGTGGAGGTCGTGACCGATGTGGTACGCACCGAGACTCGCAAGGAAAATATGCGGATGATCGAGGACACGAAGAAGTGGGTGCTGTCCCCGGAACGCAAGGCTCCGCAGTCCACGAGAGAGTATGCCGCCCATCGGTTGGACACCGTGCTGGACAAGTTCCTCAAGACCATGCAGACCACCGCTGTCCGCTTGCAGGAGAAGCTGTTGAAACCTGAAGTCCGGCAGAAGGGCAAGGAGCAGGTCAAGGAGAAAGCACGGGATTCCGTTCTGCAACTGCTGAACCGCTTGCAGGCAGAACAGACCCAGAGTAAGCCATCTGCGCCGCCCACTGCTGAAAAAACAGAAACACGAGGTGATGTTTATTGAACAAAGAAGTCGACGAAGAACGCACTCCCCACACCGTTGCGGACGTAAAAGAAATGCTGACCAAACACTCCAATGGCGAAATCCAGCGGACGATCCAGAACTGCATCACGATTTTGCAGAACGACCATGTGCTGGCCGATGCCATTCGACTGAACCTGTTGAGCGAGCGCATCGACATCGTAAAGCCTGTGGGCTGGCCCCGCTCCGGCAAGACGCTGAACGACACCGACATGAAGTATATTCTGCGCCGAATGGAGAAATACGGCATCTCCAGTGAAAAGAAGATTGAATCCGCCATCCGCATCGTTGCCAACGAGAACCGCTATCATCCCATCCGGGACTACCTGAACGGCCTGAAATGGGACGGCACAGGGCGGATAGCCCACGTCCTGCACCATTTTCTCGGTGCTGCGGAGGACGAGTACACTTGCGAAGCCATGAAGATCTTCCTGCTGGGAGCCATCAAACGAGTGTTCCAGCCGGGATGTAAATTTGAGACCATGCTCTGTCTGGTGGGCGGGCAAGGCGTGGGGAAGTCTAGCTTTTTTCGGCTGCTAGCGGTCAAAGACGAGTGGTTTTCGGACGACCTGCGGCGGCTGGACGATGACAACGTGTATCGCAAGCTGCAAGGCCACTGGATCATCGAAATGTCGGAGATGATCGCCACCGCCAATGCCAAGAGCATCGAGGAGATCAAGAGTTTTCTCAGCAAGCAGAAGGAAACCTATAAAGTTCCCTACGAGACCCATCCTGCCGACCGTTTGCGCCAGTGCGTCTTTGCTGGCACGACCAACCGGCAGGATTTTTTGCCCCGTGACCGCACGGGCAACCGCCGCTTCATCCCTGTTCCAGTGGATGCGGAACTGGCCGAAGTGCACATTCTGGACGATGAAACCGAATCTCGCACCTATATCGACCAGCTTTGGGCGGAAGCCATGACCATCTACAACAGCGGCAACTACAAGCTGGCGTTCAGCCCTGCCATGCAGGAAACGCTGCAAGCCCATCAGCAGGACTTCATGCAAGAGGATACGCAGGCGGGCATGATCTATGCCTTTCTGGAGGACTACACAGGGGACCGGGTGTGTTCCAAGCAGCTCTATGCGGAAGCACTGGGCAACACCAATATCCCGGCAGAGTGGGAGACCCGTGCTATCTGCGAGATCATGAACACGGGCATTTCGCGCGGCGATATCCAAGGCTGGCAGGCTCACAAGATCGCCAAGCGTTACCCGAAGTACGGCGTTCAGAAAGGCTGGGAGCGCGTAACCAGCCCCGAAACCGGGGCTGAAAATTTCTCCGAAATAACGGATGCGGAAGCCAAGCAGCTGGGCTTCCCCTTCTGATGGATAGTGGTTACACGTCTGGTTACAGATTCGGTTACAACTCAGTTACGGCGGAAAAGCCGCACGACTGCTACGTTTTCCTCTTTCTGTAACCATGTAACCTTAAAAAGATAAAAAAAGTATAAAGTGCATCGAACGGCCTGTGTGCAGAAAAAGAGAGTTTTCCTACCCGGTTACAGGCGTTCGGTTACAAGGAATTGGAGGTCTGCCTATGAATTTGAATCGGCCTGACATGACCGAAGATGTGAAATATAAAGATTATACGAATGAGTCCTTGCAAAAGGACTCGAATCCCGCTACAATGGAAGTGGTCACTCAAACCAATGCCGTCAAGTCTCCGACTGACAGCCCGAAAACCACGAAACTGGTGTACACGGTGGAAGAGATCGCACGAATGCTGGCCATCAGTCTGCGCTCTGCTTACAACCTGTGCAACAGTACCACCGAATTCCGTGTCCTGCGGGTAGGCGGAAGCATCCGTGTGCCGAAGGACAGTTTCGATGCGTGGCTCAACCGGGCAGCTTGATAAGGAGGCAAAAGTATGGCATATATCACGAAACGCGGCAACTCTTACAGCGTCCGCTACACCTATCAGGACGAGCACGGCAAGAGCTGCGACAAGTGGGAGAGCTTTCCCACCAAAGAGGAGGCAACGAACCGAAAGAAACAAATCGAACACGAACTGGCAACGGGAACATTCCTGATTCCATCCACCGTGACGGTGGCAGAGTTCCTCATGGATTGGCTACCCAAGCAGTGCAGCAAACACAAGTGGGCACCCAAGACCTACGAATCTAACCTTTCCACCATCCAAAACCTCATTATCCCCTATATCGGCAGCATGGAGATGCAAAAACTCAAGCCCTACCACATGGAAAACCTCTACACGACCCTGAGCAAAACGCCCTGCGGTTCGTATATCGAGGGAAAGAAGCAGGAACTGACCGAAAAGCAGAAGCAACGGTTCCTTTCCGGCACCACCATCCATGAGATGCACCGGCTGCTGGGTACAGCCTTCCAGTATGCCGTAGAGTGGGGCATTCTTGTCAAAAGTCCTGTTCCCGTGGACAGCCCCAAGAAGTCCACGCAGGAGCGCGCCATTTGGACAGTAGAGGAAATGCGAGCGGCTCTGGACAGCATGGAGGACCCCATCCTGCATCTGGCAGTCCACCTCACATTGGTGGGCGCACTGCGAGAGGGCGAGATTGTGGGTCTGACCCCAGAGGATATCGACTTTGATGCTGCAGATGGCATCGGAACGTTCCGTATCAACAAGTCCATGCAGCGGGTGCGGAAAGAAGCCCTGAATCAAGTAGACGATGGCTGCATCATCAAGGTATTCCCGGACAAGCTGGAGCGCAGTACCACTTCCCTCATCCTGAAAAGCACCAAAACCGCATCCTCCTGCCGCACCATCTTCATGACCTCCGCACTGAAAGAGGAATTGAAGAAGTGGCTGAATCAGCTGGCGGCAGACGAGAGGAAAGACCCGGCACGTTACCATGACAGTGGGATGCTGTTCCGTCTGCCCAACGGTCTGGCGGTGGAGCCTGTGCTGATCCGCAAGAAGTTCCTCAAATGGCAGGATGCACACCCGGAGTTCCCGCGTATCGTGTTCCACGGTATGCGGCACTCCAGTGCAACTTATCAGTTGATGATCTCCGGCGGCGATGTGAAGGCCGTGCAGGGTACAACAGGTCATGCTACGGCGGATATGCTGGTGAACACCTACGCCCATATCCAGCAGTCCTCTCGTGTGGAGCTGGGCAGGAAGTTTGAAGAAGGGTTCTACGCCAAACAGGAAAGCCCCAGCCCACAGGCTGTACCCGCCGCAGGCGAACCGACCATCTCTATGACCGCTCTGCTGGAACTGCTGAAGAATGCAGACCCCGAAGTAAGGGCGCAGCTCCGTCTGGCTCTGCTGACCTGATGCAAAATTTACCACGCATTTCAAGGTAATTCCAGCCCATGCAGAGGATTCCCACGAAAACGCCAACCGTGCAAAAACCGTGCATTGACCGTGCAGTCCCCGATTTTTCGGGGTTACATAACAAAAAAGAACGCCAAATCTTACGATTTGACGTTCAATATCTGGTGCACCTCCAGGGACTCGAACCCTGGACCCACTGATTAAGAGAAACCGATGTGCAACAATCATCAATTTCCAGAATTACGCAAATTCGTCGTTTTTATCGTTTCGTCGTAAATTAACATTTTGCATCTGCTGCATTTCTTGCATCCGTTATCCAGCCGTTCCGGTGTGCAAAAAGTGTGCAAAAATGTGCAGAGCCAAAATCAACCACTTAAAACAGGTATCGGATTTTTATGCAAAGCCGGGAAACCGGCCGGGTTCGAGCCCGATACGGCAGCTACGATATTATCTGTTTAGACCAAGCATCAAATGTACATCAACAACTACGATTCATGGCAGGGATTTGGACAACCGAACAGACACTACCTTATATAGAAAGAGGTTCACTATGAACAAACTGCTTACCTGCCGCTACAACATGGACACTGACCGGGTGGAAGCCCGGTTTACGGACGGCTCTGCCGTTGCCATCGATTGCATAGCCATTGAGGATGAATACGGCAACACCCCTGCACAACGGGCAGAGCTGGACTGGCTGCTGTACCATAAGCCCTTGGAGTATGCACAGCTTGTACTGAGTGGGGAGATCAAACGTTTCCTGTCACTCGGCTGCGACCACGGCATACTGGAAGATCAATGACATAACAACCACAGCCCCGCCTTGGCGAAGGAGAAGCCAAAGCGGGGCTGTGGTTTAATGCAGGAGAAATGAAAGGAACTTAGCGCAGTTCCTCAAGCAATGCCGTGCAGCCTTCCAGTATATCCTGCCATGTGGTTTCAAAATCTCCCGTGAACCATGGGTCTGCCACTTCACGGGGATGATCCGTATGCGCCATCAGCAGCGAGACTTTATGCTGTGGGTCTCCGCCGACAAGCCGCAGGATGTCGCACAGATTACTTTCGTCCATGCTAATCAGATGATCATACCGTGCATAATCCAGCCGGGTCATCTGCCGGGCGGTCTTGCCGTTGCAGTCGATGCCATGTTCTGCCAGCTTCTGCCGTGCAGGAGGATAGACCGGATTTCCGATTTCCCATGCACTGGTGGCGGCTGATGCGATTTCAAATTGCTCGGATAGTCCTGCCTTGGATGTAAGGTCTTTCATCACATACTCCGCCATCGGGCTTCGGCAGATATTTCCGAGACAAATAAATAAGATCCTGGTCATGACGGGTCGTTCTCCTTTTGGCTTACAAAAGCATAGCCGCCGTGGGTAGTGCGGATAAAGCTACCACAGCCGGCCAGCTTCTTTCGCAGATTGGAAACGGTATTTGCCACGACCTTTAAGGTGTCGTCACAGTTTTGTCCCCACACAGCACGGAAAAGCTCTTCTTTTGAGAAGATTTGTCCTTCGTGGGAGGCAAGCATCAGCAGCAAATCGAACTCCAGTCGTGTAAGGGAGACTTTTCTGCCGTTGCACGACACTTCGTGGGTCATTCCGTCCAGTGTAAGCCCCGGAAGAACCAACTTCTCCCATGAAGCAATGGATATTTGCTCTGCCTCGATGTGCTCTCGTTCCAGAAGCATCCGGATCTTCTGCTCCAATTCCGGGTCAGGCTGTCGGGTCTTTATAACGATCATGGCAAACTCCTGCGTGTATTTTACTCTGCGGCGGTATCCATTTCCCGGAGCAGGTTTACCATCTCGATGGCACTGACTGCACAGTCATAGCCTTTATTACCTGCTTTGGTGCCTGCCCGCTCGATGGCCTGTTCGATGTTTTCGGTGGTCAGAACACCAAAGAGGACGGGAACCCCACTTTCCAGCGAGACCGAGGCAATGCCTTTGGAAACCTCATTGCACACATAGTCGTAATGGCTGGTAGAACCGCGAATCACGGCACCAAGGCAGATCACAGCATCATACTTTCCGCTTTTTGCCATTTTAGAGGCAACCAGTGGGATCTCAAAAGCACCCGGAACCCATGCAACATGAACATCAGCGTCCTGCACATCGTGCCGGAGCAGACCATCCATTGCTCCGCTCAGAAGTTTGGACGTGATAAATTCGTTGAATCGGGCAGCTACGATACCGACCTTGATATTCTGAGAAACCAGCTTACCTTCAAATGTTTTCATTTTTAAATACCTCTTTCGTTGTTAATATTCCAGAAGATGCCCCATCCGTGCCTGCTTCGTTTTCAGGTAAAACAGGTCATACGGGGTCGCCGTCATCTGAATGGGTACGCGCTCGGAGATCTCCAGCCCAAACTCGGAGAGCTGATATACTTTGTCTGGGTTATTGGTAAGCAGGCGCAGGCTTTTTACGCCAAGTTCCCGGAGGATCTGCGCGCCGAGATAATACTCCCGTTCATCTCCATGGAACCCCAGAGCGAGATTGGCTTCCAGCGTATCCATGCCCTGCTCCTGAAGTTCATAGGCACGCAGTTTGTTGATCAGACCGATGCCCCGGCCTTCCTGCCGCATATAGAGCAGGATACCCCGGCCTTCTTTTTCGATCTGCGTCATGGCTGCGGCCAGCTGCTGGCCGCAGTCACAACGCAAAGAGCCAAATGTATCTCCTGTCAGGCATTCCGAGTGGACGCGGCACAAAATATCCTTTCCATCGCCAATGTCACCTTTTACCAGTGCAATGTGATGCTCTCCGTTCAGGCGGCTCACAAAACCATAAGCTCTGAAGGTGCCATACTTGGTGGGCAGGTTCACCGCCGTCACCTGATCGACCAGTTTATCGTGACACTTGCGGTACTCCTGTAAATCACGGATGGTGATGAATTTGATCTGAAAACGCTCTGCCAGCTTTGCCAGTTCAGCGGTGCGCATCATCGTGCCATCCTCCCGCATGATCTCGCAGCACAGGCCGCATTCTTTCAGCCCTGCCAGACGGCACAGGTCAACGGTTGCTTCCGTGTGACCGTTGCGCTCCAACACACCGTTCTTTTTTGCCAGAAGGGGGAACATATGGCCCGGTCTGCGGAAATCTTCTGCTTTTGAGTGGTCGTCCACACAAGCCATCGCCGTAATGGAACGCTCTGCGGCAGAAATGCCCGTAGAAGTAGAAACGTGGTCGATGGACACAGTAAATGCCGTTTCATGGTTGTCGGTATTATGCTGCACCATCTGCGGAAATTGCAGCTTCTGGACGAAAGCCTCGGACATCGGCATACAGATCAGACCTTTGCCGTGGGTCGCCATAAAGTTGATGTTTTCAGTGGTGGCAAATTCGGCAGCACAGATGAAGTCCCCCTCGTTTTCACGGTCGGGGTCATCCGTTACCAGAATGATTTTTCCTTGTTTCAGGTCTTGCAAAGCTTCGGGAATGGTATTGAAGTTCATCCTAAACTCTCCTTAAAAGCCGCAGCGCAGCAGTATTTCTTTTGTGAGCGTGTTTTGTTTCGGTGCTTCTGATGGAAGCAGCTTCTCGATATATTTTCCGATAACATCGGTTTCCAGATTGACAAAATCCCCTTTGTGCCGCTGGTTCAGGTTCGTCTGACAGACGGTGTGCGGTATCGTGGACACGGAAAAGCCCGTAGGTTCCACCGCAGCCACGGTCAGGCTGATACCGTCTATTGTGATAGAGCCTTTTTCAACGACATAGCGAAGGATCGCAGAATCTGCATGAATGGTGTACCAGATAGCCGTATCGTCTTTTCGGATACTAGCAATGCGTCCGACGCCATCCACATGGCCTGCTACGATGTGTCCGCCAAAACGTCCGTTGGCCGGCATGGCACGTTCCAGATTGACAGCACTTCCAACGGTGAGCTGCGCAAGCGCAGAGCGGTTCAAGGTCTCGTGCATGACATCCGCAGCAAAGCTATCCGGGAAGAGCTGACTGACGGTCAGGCAGATGCCGTTGACGGCGATGCTGTCGCCGATCCTGGTTCCTTCCAGAACCGTTTTTGCACGAACAGTCAGTACGGCGGAATGCTGTCCCCGATTGATGGATTTTATTGTTCCGACTTCTTCCACGATTCCGGTAAACACGGGTACTCCACCTCACTTTCGATCAGGAAATCTTTGCCGATCTGTTCCAATCGGCTGTTCTTCAGGCGGAATGCAGCATCCGGAAGCGGGACACCTGCACCCTCAATGGGTGCTTTGGCATCCCTTCCTCCGAACAGCTTCGGGGCGATGTAAGCCTGTACCTGCTGCACGATGCCGCTTTCCAGTGCAGACCAGTTCAAGGTTCCGCCGCCTTCCAGCAGAATGCTGTCGATCTGCTCCTGCCCCAGCTGTTCCATCAGTTGCAGAAGATTCACATGACCGCAATGCGCTTCCAGACAAAGGACCCGGCACCCGGCCTGTTGATATGCCGCCTGCTTCTCCGGGTCGCCGCAGCAGGTCGCAAGAATGGTCGGAACCTGTTTGGCGGTCATGACCACCTGTGATTGCAGCGGTGTCCGCAAATGTGTATCACAGATGATCCGGACGGGATCACGGCCACCCTCTATCCGGCAGGTCAGCAGCGGGTCATCTGCTAGGATGGTTCCGACTCCCACCATAATGCCGCGGAATCGGTGTCGCTGCCGTTGAACATGATTTCGGGCAATTTCCCCGGTGATCCATTTGGAAACGCCTGTGTATGTGGCGATTTTTCCGTCCATCGTCATGGCGTATTTCATGGAAACGAAGGGGCGTTTTGTGGTGATATAGTGGAAGAACACCTTGTTCAGCGCATCGCATTCCTCTTGCAGAACATTTTCGGTCACATCTATGCCGTGTGCGCGCAGGATTGCAATTCCTTTTCCGGCTACCAGCGGATTCGGGTCAGCGGAACCCACGACCACCCGGTGAATGCCCGCGTCCAGAATCGCATCCACGCAGGGCGGCTGCTTTCCGTAATGACAGCACGGCTCCAATGTCACATACAGGGTCGCTCCCTGCGGATCTTCGGCGCAGGATGCCAGCGCATTGCGCTCCGCATGAGCCTGACCGTATCTCTGGTGCCAGCCCTGTCCGATGATCCTGCCCTCTTTTACGACCACGGCACCCACCATCGGGTTGGGCGATGTCCATCCGCAACCCTTTTTTGCAAGCTGCAAAGCCAGACGCATATAGTCTTTGTCGTTCATCGTGTTGCCTCCAAAAGAAAAAGCCCTGAACAAAAACGTTCAGGGCAAGCCGAAAAAACACAAGGGATCCTTGTGCAAAAAAGAAAGCTCCAGAATGCAAATGCATCCCAGAGCAGCCTCCACAAGCGCAGGACCGTACGGGTTCTGCGCTTGGTATCTTCTTTCATCCAGACTGTACTGTCGGCTTCGGAGTTTCACCGAATCATGCCTTACGGCTCGTGGGCTGTACCACCGGTAGGGAATCGCACCCTGCCCTGAAGATTTCTGATTCAATTACAGCGGCATTATAGCACGACTCCTTTCGGATTGCAAGGGCATTCTGCAAACCGGGACGAAACCGGGATGAAGATGGGTACGAAACTTTTTGACTATTATTGCCTTGTCAAGAGGGTAGGCACCGTCCGGCCCTCTCTCTTTTTGCCAAAGTTTCCCTTGTTTTTTCTTGCAAGCTGCCGAAAGTAGCGCATTCTCGAAACTTTTTGTTGACACGGCTCGATTTTTGTGGTAGTCTATTCCAACAATTGAATATAACATATTTTTACATATTCGTTCAGACCCTGCGGGGCTGAACATTTTGGCTTTCAGCCGTTACATAACCGACTAGCATGACCTTCCAGAAAAAGCGAAGGCAGAGCTGGTCTGTTTTGTGACGGCTTTTTTGTTGCCGTTTTGCCCGTTGAACCTTGAAAACCGCATGACCGTCTGCATGGGATACCCGGCGATGACCCTGAGAAGGAGAGCCGGAAAACGCCGCCGGAAGGGGGCAGGAAATCTATGCAAGGAGAACGGCAGGACGCTAATTCCTCAGTTGCGGAGTAAAGCGATGTACTCAAAATGAGCACATCGTTTTCCGTAACGCCAATGAAAGGACGGAATGCCTATGAGTAATTTTACCCCTGCATGGTTCAAGAAAGGCTTTTTCAACGAATCCCTGTTCTGTGACGATTTTCTGAGCACCCACCAGCTGCTTTACTCGAATGGCGCATTTTTCACCCCGGATGGCAGAATGGTGGACCCCATGCCCCTGCGCTGTGAAATTTTCGAGATGATGCGTGAATACGTCGGGGCAAACCTTGACAAAAAGGTCACCAATGTGGTGGATGTGCTGAAGCTGGCGGCACAGGTGGAGGACTTTCCGCCCGTCACCGACCGTATCGCGCTGGCAAACGGCACCCTGTATCTGGACGGCACTTTTCAGGAGGGCAAGCCGGAGATCGTCCGCAACCGCCTGCCTGTCAAGTATGACCCGAAAGCCCCACAGCCTGTCCATTGGCTGCGGTTCCTGTCCGACCTGCTTTACCTGGAGGACATCCCCACGGTGCAGGAGTTCATCGGCTACTGCCTGATCCCCAGCAACAAGGGGCAGCGCATGATGGTCATCAAGGGCAACGGCGGCGAGGGAAAGTCGCAAATCGGCGTGGTGCTGTCCCGGCTGTTCGGCTGCAACATGAAGGATGGCAGCATCGGCAAAATCTCGGAGAACCGCTTTGCCCGTGCCGATTTGGAGCACACCCTGCTCTGCGTGGACGATGATATGCGGATGGAAGCCCTGCGCCAGACCAACTATGTCAAGTCCATCGTGACCGCACAGGGGCAGATGGATTTGGAGCGCAAGGGCAAGCAGAGCTATCAGGGCTGGATGTACGCCCGCCTGCTGGCGTTCAGCAACGGCGATCTGCAGGCATTGTATGACCGCTCGGACGGTTTCTACCGCCGACAGCTTATCCTGACCACCAGAGAGAAACCTCTGTCTCGTGCGGACGACCCGGACATTGCCGAGAAGATGGCTGCAGAGGTCGAGGGTATCCTGCTATGGGCATTTGAGGGCTTGCAGCGGCTGGTGAAGAACGGCTTTCAGTTCACCGAGAGCGACCGTGCCAAGCGCAACCGGGAACTGGTGAAGCGGGATAACAACAATGTGTTCGATTTCCTCGAATCCGAGGGCTACATCCGCCTGAAGGCGGATGCCTGCACCAGCTCGAAAGAGCTGTATGAGGTTTACAAGATGTGGTGTGAGGAGAACAGCCTGAATGCGATCAAGGCCAGAGGATTCAGCGATGCGCTGATCGCCAACCAGCGCAGGTACAATCTGGAATCCACCAACAACATCGTCAACTCGTCCGGGCGGCGTGTCCGGGGCTTTGTCGGCATTGAAGCCCTTGTGCAGCCCGACCTTACTCCCAACAGTTGGCGAGTATGACCCCCTATAAAGGAGAACTTGGGTGTTTTGCTGCGTACGTGCGTACGCAGCAGTCGGCTTTCTCTGTACGCACGTACGCAGCGATTGACCGAAAACGCGCCATATAAGGGGCTTTGGTTGGTGGTCAAAACGACCACCAACCAACCCCATAGCGTTAAGTGCCGGAAAGCGGCACTTGCCAGCAGCCACCCAAATCCCCAAAATGGGAATCAGGGTGAGATGGCTGTTATCAGACCGTCTATCTGCCTGTTACCATTTTGGGAACAGGCAAAATCAGTGGGTCAAAATGACCCACTGAAAAAGCCGGACGAGTTGCGGGCAGGGATTCGCAAATCGTTGCCTGTCAGCTTGCCCGGTGCAGGAGTGCAGAGGGTGCAGCCCTTTGCCCCAGTGATATGATGCTGTGCGTCATATCCTACTGGGTATTATCTGGCGCAAAACGGCGGCAGATTCAGCAGCTTCGCTGCTGCGTTCTCCCACGCCAATAAGTCGAAACGGAGGGATGTCTATCTGAAATTAACACGGCACAACGGACGAGCCGGGACCCACGGCACCTATAACCCCAAACACAATGACCGGAGTTTCAACCTTGCCAACAGCGAGCACATCGACCCGGAACGAGCCAAAGGCAACATCTACTGGGACTGCTTCCACGGCTTCCGTTTGGCTCTCGATCCGCAAGACCCGGACAATCTGGCAGCGACCTTCTCGGAGATAGAACAGCAATTCTACGAGAACCGCTATTCGGAGTTCATCGAAAAGCAGAACGAGCGCAACGCCAAAATTCGGCACACGGAACGCAACCGCTCCATTCCCGACCTACTGTCCAGCCGCAAGACCTGCCCAGAGGAAACTATCTACCAGCTTGGGACGCTGGATGAACACGCTTCCACAGAGGACTTGCTGAACATCGTCACCGAGTTCATTGACGAGTTCAAGGCCAAGTTTGGCGAACACATTCATGTGCTGGACTGGGCACTGCATCTGGACGAAAGCACACCCCACATCCACGAGCGTCATGTGTTCGACTGCGAGAACCGGTATGGCGAGGTAGCTCCCCAACAGGAAAAGGCACTGGAAACGCTGGGCTTCGACCTGCCCGACCCGGGCAAACCCCTCAGCCGCCGCAACAACCGCAAAATCGCCTTTGATGCCGCCTGTCGGAAGATGCTGTTTGAAATTACCAAGCGGCACGGGCTGGAATTGGAGGAAGAAGCAGAATACGGCAACCGGCAGTATCTCGAAAAGCAGGACTATATCCTTGCCAAGCAGAAGGAGCAGCTTGCTGCCCAGCAGAGCAAGCTGGACGAACTGACCCTCAGGGTCAGCGACATGGAAACGCTGATCGACGAAGTTTCGGCTGCGGCCTACGACAAGGCGGTGGAGGTAGTGGCGGACGTGGTACGCACCGAGACCCGGAAGGAAGATATGCGGATGATCGAGGATACGAAAAAGTGGGTGTTGTCCCCGGAACGCAAGGCTCCGCAGTCCACACGGGAGTACACCGCAAAACATCTAGATAGCGTGCTGGACAAGTTCCTCAAGACCATGCAGACCACCGCTGTCCGCTTGCAGGAGAAGCTCCTAAAGCCGGAAGTCCGGCAGAAAGGCAAGGAGCAGGTCAAGGAGAAAGCACGAGATTCCGTTCTGCAGTTGCTGAACCGTTTGCAGGCGGAGCAGATGCACAAACCCACCGCACAGCCTCGAACGAAGGGAGAGTATTCGGAGATTTGACACCCAATCGGGTACGGTCTGGGGCAGGACTGGCAATTTCCTGCCCGGTCACAGACACCTGGTTACAATGAAGTGGAGGTGCAAGTGAAAGAAGTTCCGATTTGGCAAAAGAGTAATCTGACCTTGGAGGAAGCGGCGGCTTACTCCGGGATCGGTGTCAATAAACTGCGGTCAATGACCGATAGCGATGAATGCAAGTTCGTCCTTTGGAACGGAACCAAACGGCTTATCAAACGCCGTAAGCTGGACGAATATCTGGATAAGGCATTTTCGATCTGATGTGGTGTGAAAATTGACCGTTTGATGTTGCAGGGAGTCTTGCACCATGGTATACTCGTGGTGTAAGGCTCCTTTTCAACATTCTGTGAACGAAAAGGAGAGTTTATATGCAAAGACGTAAAGATAACAAAGGCCGTGTTCTGAAGGATGGCGAGGTGTACCGCAAGAGTGACGGGCTGTATATGTACCGTTGGACTGCGAAAAACGGAAAACGCCATACCATCTATGATGCAACCTTGGAGGGGCTGCGCGAAAAGGAAGAGAAGATACAGCGCGACTTGGCAGAGGGCATCCGCATCCCGGAGTGCAGCCTGACCCTGAATGACTTGTTTGAACTGTGGCGTAAGAACAGGGTGGGCTTGAAAGAGCATACCTTCGCCAATTACGTTTATATGTACAATCGGTTCGTTCGGGATGAGATCGGCAGGATGAAGCTCAAGGATATTCGCAAGTCGGATATCCGCAGCTACTACAATGGCATCGTCCGCAATGGCAAGATGGCACTGAACACGCTGGAAACCATCCAGAATGTTCTCCATCAGGTCTTTGCGGTGGCGGTGGACGATGAGTACATCCGTGTAAATCCCACGGATGGTGTCCTGACGGCCATTAAAGCCGCCCACCAGTACGAAACGCCCAAACGCCACGCTCTGACCTTGCCCCAGCAGCAGGCATTCCTGAATTTCATTAAGAAAACGCCGAAGTTCCAGCACTGGCTTCCGATGTTCACCTTTATGCTGGGAACCGGATGCCGTATCTCGGAAACGGTAGGCCTGTGCTGGAGTGACATCGACTTTGAGAGTGGGTTTATTACCATTCAGCACAATCTGGTCTACCATGACCACGAAGTCGGTGGCTGCTACTTCACCATGTCCACGCCCAAAACTGCCGCAGGCAAACGGGCAATTCCCATATTGCATGAAGTTCGAAAAGCGTTGGAGCAGGAACGAGCCAATCAGCAGGAACTGGAACTGGTGTGTGAGTACGAAATCGATGGTATCTCGGACTTTGTGTTCCTGAACCGCTTCGGTCAGCCGCAGAATCCGCAGACCGTCAACCGTGCTATCAAGCGCATCAGCGTTGCCTACAACGAAGCCGAACTGGAAAAAGCGGAAAAGCAGAAGCGCGAACCCGAACTGCTGCCGCCTTTCTCCTGCCACAATCTCCGGCACACATTCTGCACCCGGCTGTGCGAAAATGAGACCAACCTGAAGATCATTCAGGACATCATGGGACACAAGGACATCAGCACCACGATGGAGATTTACGCGGAAGCCACCAAGGAAGCCAAAGCCCATTCCTTTGAAAAATTGAACGGTAAACTGGGCATTTCCATCTGAGTCGTACTACACCAACCGCTACACCACTTTTACACCAAATCCTCGGTAACTTGTGGAGAGTTGCGTAGGGTAACGTACGGACGGGACAAAAAGGAAGCCGCATGAGTAGGCTTATAACGGAATATAAAGCCTTTCGTGCGTGCTCCTTGACCTGTCCCCACGATGAAGCCGATCGAGCAGTAAATTTCCAATTTAAGCGAAACAAAGCCTGAAACTTCTTGATGAACCGAGAAGTTTCAGGCTTTTTCTTTTGATGGATTTCCGGCGAAAACTACGCCATACGCCAATTTTACGCCAAACGATGCAGGATTTTGTGCAGAGCAATATGAACAACCTGCTTTCCTGCCGCTACAACATGGACACCAACCGGGTGGAAGCCCGGTTCGAGGGTGGCACTCCCCTTGCCATCGACTGCATCGCCATCGAAGACGAGTGCGGCAACACCCCGGCACAGCGGGCAGAACTGGACTGGCTGCTGTACAATAAGCCGCTGGAGTATGCGCAGATGGTGCTGAAAGAGGAGGTGGAATATTATCTGTCACTAGGCTGTGACCATGGCAGGCTGGAAGATGAAGCCCAACATAACAACAAATCCCGGCAGGTGTTCTACAAGGTAGGCACTTGCCGGGATTCGTTTTGTTTGATCTGATTTACTTTTCCCTTACTCCATCCACCAGATGAAAATAATCATAATAGGGTGTAGTATAAGTTTCATACCGTCCCACCACGGTAATGGTTGTGCCTTCTTCCGGGTAATCGCCATCAGTCAGCACGAACTCCACTCCCTGCTGGCAGCAGGCAAACGCATCGTAGATGACGCAGGAATGATACAGTTCACCAGTCTGCTCATCTGTATACTCCTGATACTCGCCCGTCATACGAACAATTTTATCGGTGTAGTTCTCCGGGGTAAAAAGCATATTATACACCTCGGCGTATACGACTGTACTGCTAAGCTGGGTCAGATCGAGGTCTGCATCCATACCGGCGTGAAGATCGCTTGCGCCAGCAGTGCTGCTTTCCGGGAGCTGCACGGGATGTTCCGGGGCAGGTGCAGTAACAGCGCTAGAAGATGCAGACTCCGGCAAAACCGTCACCACGGAAGATGCAGCTTCGGACTTTGCGCCGCAGGCAGTCAATGCAGCGGCGGCACAGAGCAGCAGAACTCCTTTCAAAAGTTGTTTCATGATGCCCTCCCCAGCAGTTTTCCGGCCAGACAGCACAAGCCAAAAGCCACCATGTCAACCGCTACAATGGTCGAGCCGACCGGCGTTCCGGCCAGAACCGAAGCCACGATGCCCACAAAGGCACAGTTCACGGACAATACCGCCGAGCAGATGGTGACAGCGCGGAAATTCTTGCACAGACGCATCGCCGAAAGAGCCGGAAAAATCACCAGTGCAGAAATCAGCAGAGAGCCGACAAGGTTCATTGCCAGCACAATGATGACGGCAATGACAATGGCGATCAGCAGATTGTATCCGTTTGCGTTGGTTCCAACGGCCCGTGCAAAGTCTTCGTCAAAGGTGACTGCAAATATCTTGTTGTAGAACAGCATAAACACCGCGACCACGATGATGGAAAGCCCTATGCAGAGCCATACTTCCGATTTTGTCAAGGTCAGAATCGAGGTAGAGCCGAACAAGGAGCTGCACACATCGCCAGACAGATTCGCCGAGGTCGAGAACAGATTCATCAGCAGATAGCCCATTGCAAGCGCGCCAACGGACACCATAGCAATGGCAGCGTCACCTTTGATTTGGGTGTTTTGTCCGGTATGCAGCAACAGGACTGCGCAGGCCACAGTCACGGCCAGCGTCAGCGGCATATGGTCGGACATTCCCAGCACGGTCGCAACGGCCATGCCGCCGAACGCCACGTGAGAAAGGCCATCTCCGATAAAGGAGAACCGTTTCAGCACCAGCGTCACGCCCAACAGCGAAGAACACAGGGCGATCAGAACGCCCACGATGAGCGCATAGCGGACAAAGGGATAGTTCCAGTAAAAGGCCAGCTTTTCCAATAGGCTCATTTTGCACCGCCTTTCCCAGCCGCAAACAGCCGCCCCTGCGGGCTTTGCAGATACGCTTCCCGTGTACCGAAAAAGATCGTTTCACCAACATGAAGAATGTGGCTTGCGTAGCAAACCGCAGCCTGAATATCGTGGGAGATCATCAGGACCGTAATGCCCTCCTGCTGGTTCAGTTTTTCGATCAGATGGTACATTTCCGTAGTCGCTTTTGGGTCAAGACCGGAAACAGGCTCGTCCAGAAGCAGCATTTTCCGGGTAGCGCAGAGGGCGCGCGCCAGCAAGACGCGCTGCTGCTGACCGCCGGAAAGCTCCCGGTAACAGCGTTTTGCCAGCGACCCGATCTGCATTTTGTGCATGGCATCCTGCGCAAGCTGCTTTTCCTCCCGACTGTAAAATGGGCGGAGTCCACAACGGCTCTGGCAGCCAGACAGCACGATTTCCTGCACCGACGCTGGAAAATCCCTCTGCACGATGGTCTGCTGGGGCAGATAGCCGATTTCGTTCCGGCGCAGGCCATCGCCCATCTCGATTTGTCCGGAAATAGGCTGCTGCAAACCGAGCAGGGTTTTCATCAAGGTACTTTTTCCTGCACCGTTTTCACCAACTACACAAAGATAGCCGCCTGCGTGAATCTCAAAGTTCAGAGGATCCAGAATGGCCTTTCCCTCATAGCCAACGAGAAGGTTCTTACAAATGAGCTGAGACATGACGGTTCCTTCCTTTAGTTCAGAGCCTGTTTCAGCACATCCAGATTGCTTTCCATCACGGAAAGGTAGGTCGTTCCGTTTGCCACATCGGTGGACGTGGTGGATTGCATGGAATCCAGCGTCAGGATGGACTGATTCTTTTCGGCGGTATTCTGCACGATAGTTTCGGCAACTTTGTGCTGTGCGCCCTCAATGGTCAGTACACAGGGCAGTCTCAGTTCATCCACTTTGCCAGCAAGGAAAGAAATGGTCCCAAAGCTGGCTTCCGTTTCCGCAGAGCAGCCTGCAAACGCGGCATAATAGCTCAGACCGTAATCGTCCACCAGATAGCGGAACGGGAAACGGTCGCCGAACAGCACAGTTTTCCGGGCGGCATTGTCCACCACCGTCTGATATTCGCCATCCAGAGCGGCCAGCTTTTCCAGATAGGATGCAGCGTTAGCAGCGTAGGCATCTTTGTTAGCCGGGTCGATCTCTTCCAGTGCATCGGTGATTGCGTTGCAGAGAGTTTCAGCGTTCTTCAGCGACAGCCATACATGCTCGTCATATTCTTTTTCCGCGTGTTCCAGCATATCCTCCTTGATTTCATCACCGCTCATATCCATCGGATAGTAAGTCGGCCAATGCTCCATTTCCTGAGAGAGCGCATCGAAGCCTTCGTTGCCGAAATAAATGTGAAAATGTTCCGCTTTGCCCGGAGCAATGCCATGATCACTGAATTGCACATACTTGGGCGCATCAGCATCACCATCGGTTGCCTCGAAGAAATATCGTACGCCTCTGCTACCAGATTTATAGTCATAAATCTGGTAGCCCTTATATTGATAGGCAGCCTTTGCCTCAACACCGTTTTTCACAAAACACATCGTGTTATTTTCGGCATTGATTGTAATTTTGGAAACATCCGTTTTATAACCCGTTTCGTAATAGGCACGGTATTCTTCCGCCGTTTTGTTCCCGTTTTCTGCTTTACGTTCCATCACTTCGTCCAGAATACCCTCTTGCAGATAAGGATAAACAGACTGCCACTCGCCATCCCAATCGGACAGGCTTCTATCCCGCACATCGCTATCGGCAAAGCGGGAATATCCGTGATGATGTCCTTCCTCTGCCTGCATGCCGGGCATTGCTTCCTCTGTCTTAACAGTATCTTTCAGCACATCAAGCAGATTGATAACCTTCATATTTTTGTTGGTGGCTTCTTTCAGGGCATCTTCCACCCAGCCATCCGATTCGCCGCCAACATAGATGAACAAGTCACAGTCTGAGATTCTAATAATATCATCTGCGGTGGGCTGATAGCTGTGCAAATCCACGCCGTTGTCCAGAAGCATGCTAACTTCGGCATTATCGGCCTTGTCGCCGAGGATTTCGCGCACCCAGTCATACTCCGGGAAAATAGTCGTGACGATTTTCAGCGGCTTGCTGCCACTCTGTGATGCGGATGGTGCAGAAATGGACGAGGAACCGGCCTTCCCACAGCCGCCCAAAATACCAGAAGCCAGTAAAAGGCAAAAAAATACAGCGAATATACGTTTGAATTTTTTCATAGAAATGCGCTCCATTGTTTGATATCAAGAATCATACGGACAAGCATTTCTTAATCCGAAAGTTTTACCTTTAGTCGAATCGGTGTTTTTATCAGCAAAAGCGGAGAGCAAAGCGACAGCAAAGCTGCCAACACAAAATGCGGCGCGAGTGTCCGAATGAACGGCCCGGAACCATCTTTTCCGGCGTGCAGGATATTCTTGCAAAGTTTCAGCTGTGCGCAGATGGCGCAGTCTGCCCCAGTGCAGTCGTGGTCGACTTCTTCCGCGCAGAACGTCAATGAAACCAAAATGGCCAGAAGGAAACCAACCAGCAGCGTCCACGCAGCGCGGCGGCGTTGTTTTGCGGTGCAGTTCATTCCATTGCCCTCCTCTCTCGAATTTGCAAACTGGTTGCAAATTGAATTATAGCAAGGCAATATTGGATTGTCAAGTGGAATTTTTTGCGGACACTACGTTAATCTAAATCGCCGTCAAGAGGGCTGACACCGTCCGGCCCTCTCTCTTTTTGCCAAAGTTTCCCTTGTGTTTTCTTGCAAGCTGCCGAAAGTGACGTGTTTTCAAAACTTTTTGTTGACTCGGCTCGATTTTTGTGGTAATCTACTCCGATAATTTAATATAAGATAGTTACTTGGAGTTCCAGCTCGACTCCCGAAGGAGCCGGAGCAAGTTTTTAACTTTCTTATCGCTGCATAACGAACCCGAACCAAGGCCATCCCGGAGGGGACGGTCAGGTTCAGGTCGTTGATGAAGTGCTTTAAGCAGGCTTCGTGGGCCAGCCGCTGCCACGGCAATAATTGTTCCGCAGCAGAAAATCCTTTGCTTCGGCTTCCTCTTCGATGGAAAGGCCGCGTGAACGAAGAAGCTCGATTTGTTCGTCTATCGTTTTGAAGTCCTTGTCTGCCATGAAAAATCTCCTTTATAAGCAAAACGCCCCCAAGTGTGCATACGCTGTGCGCAGAGGCATGGGGGAGTTGTTATCATTATAATGGCATATCAAGGACGAAATGTCACTGAGCAGAGTGTGAACCTTCGATTTTTCGTAAAAATTTTCAGGAAGGACTTTTTACAGCCTGACTTCCTGTCACACGGAAAGTGTACGGGTGCTGTGGAGGTATGAGCCGTGCCATTAAACGCATCATTGCAGACTACAGTGCGGGCGAGGAAGCAGAAGCAAAGAAGCAGCATCGCGAAGCGGTTCTGCTGCCGGACTTTTCGGCACATCATCTGCGGCACACGTTCTGCACAAGGCTTTGCGAAAAAAGAGACCAACCTGAAGGTCATCCAATCGGTCATGGGGCATAAAGACATTCAGACCACGATGGACATTTATGCCGAGGCGACCGAGGAGAAAAAAGTTGTAAACCGGTTCCGGAAAGTATCCCCACGATGAAGCCGATCGAGCAGCAAAATGTAAAATTAAGACGCAGATACGATGAACTTTTGAACGAATTTCAAGCGGTATCTGCGGAACTACACCCGGGCTGCACCAATTTTGGGACGTTTTTCCGGAAAGGAGCCTTACAAAGCGGTGTGGTGTAAGAATCGAATAGGCGGATTGGTGTAGTAGGGACACCGAACCCAGAATACAAGGATACGGAAGCTATGTTGCGGAAAAACAACATAGCTTCCGCTTTTTTGTTATATCCAAGGATTTTGAAAGGGGAATAGGATTTTCCAGATGGCAGACCAGCCTGCCTTTGACAGCAATCAAAATCCCTGCAATTTTGAATACGCTAAAATTTACGCCGAGCAAAACTTTATAGTATCTGCTCTACCCAGCGAAGAACAGTACAAAAACGTTCGTTCTGCCGGTCATGATGGCCAGTATCATCGAACACGGTTTTAGCTCCGCAGACTGTCCGCAATGCAGTGTGGACGCGCTGAGCGTAGGTAGCAGCTTCACTCAGGCGATTGTTGTGGCCCTCGCCCTCTCGGGTGCCGTTCTGGAGATATACCCGAGCAGAACGGTTCAGGAGCGGGTGTTCCTCGATAAAGTCCGCAACTCCCGGATACCAGAATGACCCACAAAGAGAGAACACCGACGCGAATACCTCCGTTTCCCAAAGGCTCATCACCGCAGCCAGACCGCCCAGCGAATAGCCGCCATATGCCAGCTTTTCCGTGTCAAGGGCGTATTCGTCTATAAGCGCCGGGAGAATTGCGTTGTTCAGTTCTCGATGATATTGTCCTAGCTGCCCGCCAAAATCCGGTGTGCCCGGTCGAATAGCCGGTTCCGGCCACGGGGTATACTCTGAAAGTCTGTTATTGGAGGATACCCCCACCAACACTGCTCGTTCCGTGCGCAGATTCAACTGCTCGATCAGTTCCCCATCGTTGAGCAGGATTGCAGGATTTTTGCCTTTGCGCAGTCCCTTTTCCGGGAACCGGACTCCAATTCGATGTGAACCGAGATTTAGAATTTCCATCCATAACCGCCCTTTTTTTTTCAATTATTACGCAGTGTGGGGTGCTCCCCACATAGACAAACGGTAGCATTTTGTGCTATATTAGCATTAACTAACCGCTTTTGCACAAAGGAGCTCCCAATGAATCAAATATCCGCGCTTCCTAATCCGCTGGAAATTTTATTTCAGGAATACAATCAGGGCCGAATCGAGTCTGTCGGCTTCCGCAGCTTGACCCTGCACGCTGGTGAGAGTAACAGCTACCGCACCCTGAAAAGTGCACTGATTGTTCCGGCGTCGGGTCGGGCCATCTTCTCATTTGAGCACGAACCCTTCATTGCCAAGCGAGGACTGTTCCTGCACGGATGTCCCGACAAGACCCTGACCATTTCGGCCTTGGGCGAGCAGGATTTCCACTACATCAATATGTACTACGAAAACGACCGGCCTTTGCTGTTCTCCCACAAGCTCAAAAATCCGGAACAGACCTTTTCCATTTTGGAGCAGATCCTAAAGCTCCACCCGGACGCTGACATCCGCAGCCAGTACCAGCAAGAAAAGCTGACGGAAGAATTCTTCGCCCAGATTTTCGCAGATTTTCAGCCAGAGGAAACTTACAATGAAAGCCAAATCATGAGCATCCTGCTGGATTTCATCGCAGAGCACTATGCAGAGCCGCTGACGCTGGACGCACTGGCCGAGCAGGTCAATGAGAAGGCTGGGCATGTCAGCTATCTCTTTTATAAGTACAAAAACATCCGGCCCATCGATTACCTCATCAATTATCGTGTCCGAATAGCCACTGAGCTTTTGCGTTCCGGTGACTACACCGTGACGCAGGCTGCCCACGAGGTTGGATACCGGGATGCCTGCTATTTCAGCCGTATCTACAAAAAACGGATGGGCTTTCCGCCCACCCGCATTCTGCCGTAACCGGAGGATTTGCTTTAAGAAGCGCTATACATGAAGCTGTACAGGGTCTCGGCCGCATCGATGACCCGTGCGCCGTAATCCATCACGTCATCGTAATCCATCTCAATGACCTTCTGATTGGCAATAGCAGGAACTTCCTGTACAACAGCGTTGGCGGTCAGCTGCTCCACAGCGTCGGCATCGGTGGCACCAAAGCGGTCTGCGCGGACGTAGACGATGATATCCGGGTTCATGGAGACAAGATTCTCCAGCGTCAGGCCGTTGCCGCCCTTGTCCAGAACATTTTCGGCGTTCAGGGCATTCAGCATACAACTGCTCATCTTGGAATTGAAGGCCACGAAGGTGCCATCGGCGTAGCCAGCCATGAACAGAACCTTCAGGGGTTCGCCACTCTGGCTGCTGACCTTGTCCATCAGAGCATCGATTCGCTCCTGAAGCTCATCGGCGTAAGAGTTAGCGGTCTCTTGCACGTTGAAGATCTCGCCGATGTTCCGCACATCCTCTACAATGTTATCCAGCGACTGATCAATGGAAGCACTGGCCAGTTCGGTATAGACGGGAATGCCCAGCTCCTGATAGGACTGGACAGTGCCGATGCTGCTCTCAGTGAACATCAGGGGACCCTTGCCAAGGATCAGATCCGGCTCCGTGGCAAGGATGGTCTCCTTGGAAACAGACTTCTTATCGCCGAGGCTGTTCAGAGATGCAATTTCATCAGCAATGGCACCCTTCAGGGCATTGTCATTATCGAACACGCCGACGATTTTATCCTTGAGCCCCAGCTTGATGAGCAGCTCAGTCATGGACAGCTGTGTGGACAGCACCTTCTCCGGTGCATGGTCGTAGGTCATATCTACAGCATTGCCATCAGCGTCATAGATCTGCAGGGTCAGGGGGTAAGAGGTCTCTTCGGCGGAGACGGTGCTCTCGGCAGCAGACGAAGCAATCTCGGAGGAGGCAGCAACGGACGATGCCACGGAAGATGCAGTCTGACTGCAGCCAGTGGCCAGCATGACGGCTGCCAGTGCCGCGGCAGCAACGCTCAGGGTTTTCTTTTTCATAAAGGTTCCTCTTTCTGCGGGGTACTCCCGCGTTTTTGTTATAGATATTGAATCATCAGTTTTCCGTTGATCGGGCTGGGGTACACACAGGCTTCTACATCAAAGATCCGGCGCAGATTTTCGGGGGTCATCACCGCTTGAGGCTGGCCCTGCGTTACAATTTCGCCTTGCTTCATCAGATAGAGGTGGTCGCAGAATTGTGCTGCAAGGCTCAGATCATGCAGAGCAGCCAGAACCGTAACGTGCAGGTCCTTGATGATTGAAAGGATTTCTAACCGATAACGGATATCCAGATGATTGGTCGGTTCGTCGAGGATCAGGATCTTGGGCGACTGGGTCAGCGCGCGGGCCAGAACCACCCGCTGCTTTTCACCGCCCGAAAGAGACTGGAAGTTCCGGTCGCGGTAGCTTTTCATGCCAACCTTGTCCAGTGCCTCCAAAGCTATCTCGTAGTCCCTCTCCCGTTCTTGCTCCAGCAGGGAATGGAAGGGATACCGTCCCATCAGGGCGATGTCCAGCACGGTATAGTCAAAATTGATCTGGTTGAATTGTCCCATCACCGCCATGTTCCGCGCCAGCTTTTTGCCGGAAAAATGTGTGATGTCCTCGTCATCCAGACGGACGATGCCGCTGTCCATCTTTTGTGTGCGGTAGATGGAGCGGAGCAGAGTGGTCTTGCCGCTGCCGTTGGCACCCAGCAAGGCCGAGAATTTCCGGTCCGGCACCTCAATGGAGAGATTCCGAACGATGGGTTTTCCGGCAATCGAAACGCTGACGTTTTTCGCATCCAGTTTCATTCAATTGCCTCCAAATCCATACTTTTTACGCACCATCACATAGACGAAGAAGGGCGCACCCACCAAGGCAGTGAAAATGCCCACAGGCAGCTCGGTGTTGGGAATCAGACTGCGGGCGATGGCATCCACCCAGAGCATGAACAGTCCGCCGGATAACGCCGCAATGGGCAGTAGCTTTCGGTGGGCTGTGCCGGCAATGGCGCGGGAAACATGCGGGATGATGAGCCCCACAAATCCGATAGTGCCGCAGACCGATACCAATGCACCGGTCAGCACCGAGAGCACCAGCAGGTAAACCAACCGACACCGGAAGGTGTTGATGCCGATGGTGGAAGCTGCTTCCTCACCAAGCATCAGACCATCCAGCGTCTGCGCCTGCGTCCGGAAAAAGACTGCTGCCGCCAGTACGATCAGTGTGATAGGGCCGATGTTTTTCCATCCGGCGCGGGTCAGGGAGCCCATCGTCCAGAACTTAATGGACATCATACCGTCCGAATCGCCTGCTACCGCAATGATAAAGTTGGAAAATGCGGTCAGCAGTGCATTGACGATCATGCCGGAGAGGATCAGCTTGACTGAGGTGGTCTTGCCATCCGCCGAGGAGAGGGCCAATACGAGGAAGCAGGCACCGCCTGCTCCTACAAAGGCCCAAAAGCCGGAGATCACGCCCAGCCCTAAAAAGAGCGAACCGGTGGCCCCCAGCGTTGCGCCTGCCGACACACCAAGAATGTATGGGTCTGCCATTGGGTTTTGGACAACGGCCTGCATCACACAGCCGCAGAGGGCCAGCCCGCTTCCTGTCAGAAAGCCCAGAATAATTCGGGGCATCCGGATCTGCCAGACGATCTGTTCAAATGCCACAGATACCGAGGTGCCTGTGTCTGTCCCGAACAGGTGCCGAAGCAGGATCGATAGTGTATCTTGTACCGGAATGCGGACTGCTCCCATGCAAAGCGTAATGATTGCAGAAACAAGCGTTAGGATCATCAATAGAATGATCGTCAGTCGTGTCTTTTTCATATAGAAATCACCCTCTCAAGTGGTCCGGGGTTAGCTTTGACTATCCACAAGGTATTTTACAGGCTGCTTACAGATTTGTCTATGGACAATTCTTTAAAGAATGGACGATTCTTCAAAACCGACTCCCAGATCTCCTCGACCACCGGAACACCAAACCCGCGCTCGATGGTATAGACTGTGCGGGCATAGTGGGGATCCCGGATGTCCACCGTGAGCACGGCCACCGTGTGCAGGCTCTTGCTGACCATACCCTGCCGCCGTGTGGTTGTCAGGATGAAGGGAAGACGGTGTACCGAAAAACTTGCCCTTGTTCCCGGAGAGAAACTGGGCTATAATAAAACCACTCAGGCAAAGGATTTTAGCCGGAAGGAGGGGATGCGGATGGAGCTGTTTCGGCGGACATTGGCGGGGATGCTGATGCTGGTGGCTGCGGTGTCAGTGGGCATCTGGGTGCAGGGAAGGTTTATCGACGCGGTGCGTCTGCCGACTCATACGCGGATGATCGGGGCGACGTATACGACCCTGAGTGACCCGTTTTATGAGACCATCAACGATGAGATCCAGATGCAGATCAAGAGCAACGGCGATCTGCTCCTGGTGCGCGACCCGGGGCAGGATCAAGAGCGGCAGAATCAGGAGATCGAGGATATGCTCAATAAGGGCATTGAGCTGCTCATCGTCAACCCGGTGGATTATGTGGGCGTGACGCCTGCGCTGGAAAAGGCGAGGGAAAAGGGTGTGCCGGTCATCCTCATCGACTCCAAGGTGGACGACCCGGAGCTTGTCACCTGCACCATCACCTCCAACAACTACGGCGCCGGTCTGCTGGACGCCCGCCACCTCATCAGCCAGACCAAGAGCGCCCGCATCGTGCTGCTGTCCAACTCGGATTCGTTCTCCAGCTGGGACAGGCTTTCGGGCTTCTGCCAGACCCTGACCAAAAGCGGCAACGACTACCAGATCCTGGAGCTGCGGGACTGCGGCGGCGAGCTGAACCGTGCCATGCGTGCGATGGTGCAGCTGTTGGAGACGTTCCCGCGCATTGACGTCGTGATGGCCGTCAACGAGCAGGCGGCCCTGGGCGCAATGGCGGCGCTGGAAGAAAAGGGCGCGCTCTCGTCCACTTTGGTCTACAGCGTGGACGGCTCACCGGAGGCGAAAGCCCTGATCTCCGAAGGGCTGATGACGGCCACCTCGGCACAGTCGCCCCTCCGCATCGGCCGGATGGCGGCAGAGGTGGTGTACGAGATCCTGGAGGGCAAGCCGTACCTGACCAACATCGTGGTGCCGGTAAATCAAATCACGCAGGAGGATATTCTGCGCTACGGCACGGAGGGCTGGCAATGAAAACTGAAAATTTGTCCATCGGCCTCCGGGTGCTCTACCATGCCATTGAGTGGCTGACGGTATTTCTGATCCTGCTCATCTTTGCGGTGCAGATCATCACGCCGCTCTACGCGGTGAGAGTTGGCCGTGCAGACTCGTTTTTGCAGCAGCTGCAATGGCTGCCGTACCGCCCCGGTGTGCTTGCCCTGGGCGTGATGCTGGCAGCGGTGGGCACCATCCTGAGCAAGTGCTCCCATGAGGTGGACAGCGGCTTTCTCTCCCGCAGCAGCTGGCAGCTATATTTATTGGAGGGCGTGCTGTACAGTGCCTCGGCGCTGATCTTCCAGCAGAACTGCGACAAGATCGCTCTGTTTGCGATCGTGGATATGGTGGACGACCCGCGCGCTCTCCGGCAGAAGCGCTTTCTGAGCGCCATGATCGTGGTGTACCTTTTCTGCAACATGGACGCCGCCATCAGCGCCCTCCATGCCGTGACGCTGAAACAATACCTGGCTTTTTACAGCCTGCACACCCGCAGCGTCCTGCAGCTGGTGATCGAGAGCCTGTCGGCGCTGGAAATGATACTCTTCATCCTGTACATGGTGCTGTTCATCAGCCAGCAGACCAGCGAGAAACAGGAGATCCTGAACCTGAACCGGCAGCTGCAGCAGGCCAACGAGCAGCTGCGCATCTACGCCGAGGAGAGCGCCCACACCGCACAGGTGCAGGAGCGCAACCGCCTTGCGCGCGAGATCCACGACACGTTAGGCCATGTGCTCACGGGCATCACAGCGGGCGCGGACGCCTGCATCCAGATGATGGACGACTCGCCCGAGATGGCACGGCATCAGATGGAGCTGATAGCCGACACCGCCCGCAACGGGATGAACGATGTCCGGCGCTCGGTCAAGGCACTGCGGCCGGACTCGCTGGAAAAAGAAAACCTCTCGGGCGCGCTCAACAAGATGTGTGCCAGCATGGCGCAGAGCAGCGGCGCGCAGATCCAGCTGGAAGAGTCGCTGGCCGGGCTGACGCTCTCGCAGGATGAGGAAGACTGCGTCTACCGCACCGTGCAGGAGGGCATCACCAACGCCATCCGCCACGGCCACGCCACCCGGGTCCAGGTGCGGTGCCATATCGAGGACGGCGTGCTGGAAGTGTCGGTGAGGGACAACGGCATCGGCTGCAAGAGCGTGACGCCGGGCTTTGGCTTGCGGCATATGCAGGAGCGGATGCTCATGCTGGGCGGCACGTTCTGGTATGAGAACAGCGACGGGTTCTGCATCCGGGCAGAGATCCCTCTGCGCAAGACCCCAGGCAGTGAAAAGAGGAAACAGGAGGAAACGGTATGATAAAGGTGCTTCTGGCCGACGACCAGGAACTGATCCGTCAGAGCCTCAGCTTTGTGATGAGCAGGCAGGAAGACATTGAGATGGTGGGTACAGCCGCCAATGGCCGTGAAGCGCTGGAACTCGTGGAGGAAAAGCAGCCCGACGTGGTGCTGCTGGACATTCGGATGCCCGAGATGGACGGCGTGGAGTGTACCCGCCGCATCAAGCAGGAGTTTCCGGGCATCAAGGTCATCATCCTGACCACCTTTGACGATGACGATTATGTGTTTGACGCTCTGCGGTACGGCGCTTCCGGCTACCTGCTCAAGGGCGTCTCGGTGGACGGCCTGACCAACGCCGTGAGGGAGGCCGCGCGCGGCGGCTCCATCATCGCCCCGGATGTGGCGTCCAAGGTCTTGCAGATGTTCTCCCGCATGGCACAGGGCGACGTGCAGGTGCGCGTGAACAAAAAGAATGCGCTGGAGCTGACCAAGATGGAGTGGCAGGTCATCCGCGAGGTGGGCTGCGGCCTCTCCAACAAGGAGATCGCGGGCAGACTCTATCTCTCCGAAGGCACGGTGCGCAACTACATCAGCAGCATCCTGCGCAAGCTGGAGCTCCGTGACCGCACCCAGCTGGCCATCTGGGCGGTGCAGAACCAGAACAGCCAGCCGTCCGGTGGTGCTGCACATCGGCTTCCCGTGTGACAGCTATTGGAAGGTCCCGGGCGAGAACTACTATACCTTTATTGACGCCGTCATTGAAAAGTTTGAGGCAGAGCACCCCAACGTGAAAGTCGAGTACACCAGCGGCATCCGGGTCGAAGACTACACCGAATGGCTCAGCGGCCAGTACCTGCTGGGGCAGGAGCCGGATGTGATGGTGATCCTTCCCGAGGACTTTGTAATTTTCAGCGATACAGCTTCCCTGCGGGAGCTGGATCCGTTCATGAAGCAAGACCCGGAAGCGGATCTGAGCGGCTTTTACCCGGCGGCATTGCAGGCCGGAGCCGACAAGGGGAAACAGTATGCGCTGCCGCTGGAATGCGTGCCGCAGATGATGTTCATCAATAAGACACTGCTCCAGAAAGAGCACATCCGCATCCCGGATAACGACTGGACATGGGATGAGTTTTACAGCCTGTGTGAGCAGCTGACGAGAGACACGGACGGGGACGGCATCGTTGACCAGTTCGGCGTCTACGATTACGGCTGGGAAGAGGCGCTGGTGGCCAACGGCTGTTCGCTGTTCAGTGAGGACGGCCAGCACTGCCTGCTGAACCAGAGCGCGCAGGAGTCCGCCATGCAGTTTGCGCGGCAGATCTACCAGCTCAACGCCGGAACGGATCTGAGCGACAAGACCTTCGACGAGGGCAGAGTGGCGTTCCGCCCGATGCTCTTTTCCGAGTACCGCAGCTATGAGCCGTATCCGTGGCGCATCAAGCGCTCGTCGAACTTTGAGTGGGACTGCATCGCCATGCCCAGCGGCACAAGCGCCGGCGGCGGCAACTACTCCCGGCTGAGCACCCTCATGCTGGGCATCAGCCAGCGCACAAAGCACTCCCGGCTGGCGTGGGAGCTGCTGAAGACCATTGCCTGCACGGAGGAGATGCAGACGATGGTCTACACCGAGTTGAGCGGCGTGTCCGCCCTGCACAGTGTGACGGAATCGGATGAGGTCGCCCGGCTGCTTCAGCTGGACTCGCAGGACACCGCCTCCCGTGGGATGTCTACTCTGCCTGCCATCATGGAGGATACCCTTGCCACGCCCCGCTTTGCGCGGTATCATCAGGCGATGGAGAGCGCCGACCGCCTGATCACCGAGGCCATGTCGGCAGACAAGAACTTTGAATTGCAGCTGCTGCAAATTCAGCAGCAGCTCGACGTCACATTGACAAGCTGACAAAAAATCCACGCGGAAAGCCCGTTTTTGTGCAAACTGCTGCATAAAAACGGGCTTTTATTCGACTATTTGACGAAAGAAGTGACATTTGTCATGCTTCATTTGGTAGAATGTCACATTCCGGTTGTGACATTCTACAGCTGTGAGCAGAACATGAACATGGTATGATAAAGCCATGAAAATCAGATGGGCCTGCGCGAGGCTCATCCGAGAAGAGCAAAATCTGTTTGGAAAAATCAGGAGGAAAAATCACATGAAGAAGATCTCTCGTCGTTCGTTTCTCGCTGTCTGCGGCGCGATGGCTGCAACTGCTGCCCTGACCGCCTGCGGCGGTTCTTCCGCTTCTACCGCCGGCACCGCTGCTTCCGGCTCCACTGCCGGTTCTGCTGCATCCGGTGAGGTCTTTGAGCTGAAGCTCTCCACCACCCAGACCGATACTTCCATGATCTATCAGGGCCTGCAGGCTGCTGCCGACAAGGTCGCTGCGGACACCGACGGCCATGTGAAGGTCACCATCTATTCTTCCAGCCAGCTGGGCGGTGAGGAAGACATGATCGACCAGGCTCTGCAGGGCATGGGCATCGCCGTCCTGACCGACGCAGGCCGTTTGTCCAGCTACGTCAACGACATCGGCATCATGAACATGGCCTACATCGTGGACAACTACGAGGACGGTATGAAGCTGATGGCTACCGACACCTTCAAGGGCTGGGACGCTGACCTGGCCAACAACGGCATCTGCGGCCTGTGCTACAACTACTACGACGGTGCTCGTTCCTTCATGGGCCACAAGGCTTACAACACCCCCGCCGATCTGAAGGGCGCTGTCATCCGCACCCCCGGTGCTGACCCGTACGTTGAGTCCATCTCCGCTATGGGCGCTACCCCGTACAACATCGCATGGTCTGAGGTCTACAACGGCATCCAGACCAAGTCCATCGACGGCTGCGAAGTCCAGTACACCTCCGCTGTTTCCAGCAAGATCTATGAGGTCTGCGAGTACGTCAGCAAGACCGAGCACATCAACCTGTTCAACATGGTCATCTGCGGTCAGGCATGGTTCGACAAGCTGCCCGCCGAGTATCAGGAAGTCATGAAGAAGGACTTCAACGACTGCGCATACAACAATGCTCAGGACATCATCGCTGCTCAGGCTGACATGGAGAAGACCCTGACCGACAACGGCATGACCATCGTCGAGGTCGATAAGGACATCTTCCGTGAGGCTGTCAAGCCCGCATACGAGAAGCTGGGCTGGACCGAGCTGCGCGAGCAGCTGTACAAGGAAGCCGGCGTCGAGGCCTGATCCCTTAAAAAGCTGGATCGACCGTAACGTAAATGTCCTCCTGCATGGCAGCTCGCTGTGCAGGAGGTATTGTGAATAAGGACGACTTTCTATGAAGAAATTTTATGAAAAAGTCTGTAAGCTGGAAGAGCTGATCGCTCTGATCCTGGTTGCAGGCATTGCGGTCCTCGTCTTTGTTTCGGCGCTGATGCGTACCTTTGGCCATCCGCTGAACTGGGCACAGGACGTTGCACTGATCGCCTTCGCATGGCTGATCTTCCTCGGCAGCGACGTCGCAATGCGCGGCTCCGGCCTGATCGGCGTTGACCTGTTCGTCAAGAAGTTCCCCGCCGGGGTGCAGAAGCTTCTGGACATCCTGTTCAAGGTCATCATCGCAGCGTTCCTCTGCGTGCTGATCTACTACGGCTACGGCATGACCACCACCGGCTGGGCACGTCAGATCACTTCTCTGCACGTCAGCTACAGCTGGGTCACGATGGCTGTGCCTGTCGGCTCCTTCTTTATGCTCATCTCCACCATCCTGAACATCATTGAGCGCGTCAAGACGCCCGCTGGTCAGGAAGTCAAACACGAAGCAGGGAGGGACGTCGGCTGATGTTTATTGCAATCGGTATCTTCTTTGTGTTTCTGCTGCTGGGTATGCCCGTGGCATTCTCCATCGGTCTGTCGGGCTTCTCGTTCTTTATGATCCGCGACCTGCCCATGACCGTTCTGGTGCAGAAATCCATTTCCACTTCTCAGAGCTTTACCATGCTGGCCATCCCCCTGTTCATTCTGGCCGGCAACCTGATGAACAGCTGCGGCATCACCAAGCGCCTGATGCGCTTTGCCAACGCCTGCACCGGCCATATGTACGGCAACATCGGTCAGGTCTCCTGCCTGATGTCCACCCTGATGGGCGGCGTCTCCGGTTCTGCGGTTGCAGATGCTTCGATGGAGTGCCGCATCCTCGGACCTGAGATGACCCGTCTGGGCTACGACCGCGGCTGGTCTGCCGCCATCAACGGCCTGTCCGGCCTGATCGTCGCCACCATTCCGCCGAGCATGGGCCTGATCATCTACGGCACCGTCGGTGAGGTGTCCATTGGCCGTCTGTTCATGGCCGGCTGGGTCCCCGGCATCCTGATGTGCGTGCTGCTGATGCTGGCCGTCACCTGGAGCGCCCGCCGCTTCGGCTACAAGCCCGAGCATGACCATCCGGCTCCGCTGTCTGAGATCCTGAAGGCTCTGCTGGATAGTATCTGGGCCATTCTGTTCCCTGTCCTGCTGATCGTCCTGATCCGCTTCGGCATCATGAGCCCCACCGAGTCCGGCTCCTTTGCCTGCGCATACGCCCTGCTGGTCGGCACCGTGTTCTACCACGAGCTGACTTGGGAGAGCCTGCTGCAGACCCTGCGCGACAGCGTGAAGGACATCACCGTCATCACCATCATTCTGGCGTTCTCCGGCGTGTTCGGCTACGGCATCGTGTTCGATAACATCACGGTCACCATTGCAAACGCTCTGCTGGGCATCACCAGCAACAGCGCCATCCTGCTGCTGCTGGTCGTCGTCTTCCTGCTGATCTGCGGTATGTTCATGGAGACCACCGTTATCGCCCTGATCCTGACCCCCATCCTGCTGCCCGTCATGCGCAGCATCGGCGTCAACGAAGTCGTGTTCGGCATGATCATGATGACCACCGTCACCTTCGGTGTCATGACTCCCCCTGTCGGCACCGCGCTGTATGCCGTGTCTGACATCATGGAGTGTCCCATTGAGGAGACCTTCAAGAAAGGCTGGCCCTTCTACCTCGCGATCGTGGGTGTCATCCTGTTCATGATATTCTTCCCGCAGGCGGTGCTCTTCCTGCCGAACCTCGTGTACGGCGCTTAAATCAAGCGTTCCACATCTCTCCGATTCTTCTATCTAATAATAAAGCAGAGTCTGTCTTTCCTGCCTTGGAAAGGCAGGCTCTGTGCCTTTCATGGAGGGTTTTATGAAACCGACAACAGATTTCCCGTTCCTGCTGGACAACCCCCGGGCGTGGCGCACCTATCTGGGAGGCCGGATGCTGGACGCCCTGCACGGTGACTCCAACGGCGAGGACGGGCATTTCCCCGAAGAGTGGATACTTTCCACCGTCGCCGCCCGCAACGCCGGACGGGAGCAATTCCCCGAAGAGGGCATGAGCCACCTGCGCGGCACCGACGTCACCCTGAGATCGGTGCTGGAAAGCGATACGGAGGGCTATCTCGGCAAGGGCGCGGCGCAGCCCACCCTCGGCGTGCTGACCAAGCTCATCGACAGCGCCGAGCGTCTGACTCTGCAGGTGCATCCCGACAGGCCGACGGCCCTGCGGCTGTTCCAGAGCCAGTACGGCAAGACCGAGTGCTGGCACATCCTCAGCGGCCATCCCGTGAACGGCGAAGAGCCCTGCATCTACTACGGCTTCCAGCCGGACATGACCCGCGCGCGGTGGGAGGCGCTGTTCCACGCACAGGATATTCCCGGGATGCTGGCCGGGATGCAGAAATACCCGGTGCATCCGGGCGACACCATCCTGATCGAGGGCGGTATGCCCCACGCCATCGGCGCGGGCTGCTTCCTCGTGGAGATCCAGGAGCCGACGGATTATACGATCCGGGTGGAGCGCACGACGCCCAGCGGCTTTGCCGTGGCCGACAGTATGTGCCATCAGGGGCTTGGCTTTGAAACGATGTTCGAATGCTTCCACTATGAGCCGCACAGCCGCGAGGAGATCCACGACCGCTGGTTCATCGAACCGGAAACGGTGCTGAAAACGGCGGGCGGAAGCATCACGACGCTGGTGGGCTATCGCAATACGCCGCTCTTCCGTCTGGACGAAGTAAACGTCTCCGACACCCTGACGGTGGACTGCCCACCGCGCGGCAGCGGCATCTATGTGCTGGAAGGCGCAGGGACCCTGAGCGCAAACGGCCGCAGCCTGCCTCTGAAAAAGACCGACCAGCTCTTTGTCCCCGCTGGAACGGGAAGATTTACACTGGACGCGGAGGCTCCGCTGAGGGTCCTGCATTTCTTTGGCCCTGAACAGAAACAATAAATTCCAATGTAAAAAAGACCTCCGCAGCCCTGAAAGGCGGCGGAGGTCTTCTGCGATAGGGGAGAGGTCACTTCCGTGCGATCATCTCGGTGTAGGCCAGCACTAGCGGGCCGACGCCCTTTGCGTCGTTGCAGACCACCGGCTCACTGAAATAGTAAGCCAGCGAGCCGTCGCGGTGGTCCTTGCCGCCGAGGCCGGCCACGAGGCAAATGCCACCCAGCTGCAGGCTGCCGTCCGGGTTCTTGCTCAGATACTTGTCACAGGTGCCGTAGAAGGCTTCCTCAGCCCATGCGGCCATCCGCTTGGGCAGGTAGCCGAGACGCACGCCCTTGAGCACAGCGTAGGCGAAGAGGGCCGTGCCGCTGGTCTCGAGGTAGTTGCCCTCGACGCCGGGGTGGTCCATCACCTGCCAGAACATGCCGGTCTCCTCGTCCTGGAACTTGTGGACGTCCTCAATGGTCTGCTTGAACATGGCCATGATGCCGCGGTACTCGTTGTAGAGCTGCTCATCCATCCGCTCCAGCACGTCCACCATCGCCACCATGAACCAGCCCATGGCCCGCAGCCAGAAGTTGGGGCTGCAGCCGGTGACGGGGTCGGCCCAGTACATCTGGCGGCTCTCGTCGTAGCCGTGGTAGTACAGGCCGGTCTTCTCGTCCCGCATGTGCTTTTTGATGTTCATGAACTGCTTATAGCTGTCGATGCAGCCCTGCATCTTGTTGTAGCGGGTCTCGTACTCCATATAGAAGGGCTGGGCCATGTAGGTGCCGTCCAGCCAGACCTGCCACGGATAAATGTCCTTGTGCCAGAAGTTGCCCTCCCTGGTGCGGGGCTGGGTGAGCAGCTGGCTGCGGATGGTGTCGATGGCCTTGCGGTACTTCTCGTCGCCGAAGATGTCGTAGAGGATGAACAGGTTTTTGCCCTGATTCACGTTGTCGAGGTTATACTCCTTCGGGTCGTAGGTCTTGATGGAGCCGTCTTCCTGCACGAACCAGTCGATGAAATCCCTGGAAAATTTCAGATACTTTTCGTCGCCGGTAGTTTTATACAGGCTCAGGCAGGCGGTGATCATGCAGCCGTCGATGTAGTTCCACTTGTTGGGCTTGCCGCTGCGGACCTTCTCGATGTTCCACATGGGGGCCTCGGCGCTGGAATTGGCGATGAGGTAGTCCACATAATCGCCCAGCATGGACAAAATCTCTTCATGAGTCATGGCTTAGTCCTCCTCAAAATGGCCGACGTTGGCAAAGCGCAGGCGCTCGCCCTCGTAGCCCTCGATCCTGACGTTGTGCAGCTCGATGTTCTTGACGTTTTCGGCGTAGATGGCCAGCTTCTTGACCAGCGGGCGGTTGTCGGCCATGGCAGCCTGACCCTCCTTGGCGTTGGGGTCGAAGGTGATGGTGACGTTCTTCATGGAGACGCCCTCGATGGGCTGCTCGGGCAGGCCGTCGAAGTAGCAGCCCGCAAACTGTGCGTCGGTGGCCACGATGTCTTCCATGGTCAGGGTGCCGAGCTTCGGGGTGTACTCGTCCACGGGCAGAGCCTCGCGGCACTGGACATAGGGGCTGTGGCCGTCCGGGTCGCAGAAGTAGAACATATTGATGACGAAGGGAGCCTTGACGCCCCGCATCTCCACGTTGCGGAACACCAGACCGTCGATGACGGCGGTGTTGCCGCGGCCGCGGCGGGTCTTGACGCGGAGGCCGCGGTCGGTGTGGTCCATGAGGCACTGGGTGACCACCATGTCCTTGACGCCGCCGCTCATCTCGCTGCCGATGACGATGCCGCCGTGGCCCTTGTCCAGCAGGCAGTTGCGGATGACGGTGTGCTCGCAGCTCTTCCTGAGCTTCATGCCGAGGAAGACCTTGCTGGCCTTCATGGCGATGCAGTCGTCGCCGACGTGGATGTTCACGCCGATGATGCGGGTATACTCGCAGCTCTCGGGGTCGATGCCGTCGGTGTTGGGGGCGTTGTAGGGGTTGTTGATGTTGAAGTTCAGCAGGTCGAGGTGTTTGACGAAGATGGGGTGGATGGTCCAGGAGTAGCTGTTCTGCACGGTGATGCCGTGGAGGCAGACGTTCTCGCTGTCCACCATCGCCACGGCGCGGGGACGCCATGCGATGCGCTTGACCTTGGGGTCGATCCACCAGTCGCCGTTCTGGGCGTCGCAGTCCAGCGTGCCTTCGCCGGTGACGACGACGTCATGCACCTGGGTGATGTTCAGCAGGCCCGCAAAGCTGTTCAGCGGGTTGCCCTCCCAGCCGGTGAGGTAGTATTCGTCCACTTCGTTCTCGCTGGGGATGACGCCGGGCAGGATGGGGTAGTGGGTGCGGTCGTTATCGCCCAGCAGCACAGCGCCCTTCTCGAGGTAGAGGGTGGTGCAGCTCTTCATGAAGAGGCTGGCGGTGCGGTAGCGGCCAGCGGGGACATATACCGTGCCGCCCCTGGGGCAGGTGGAAAGAGCAGCCTGCAGCCTGCCGGTGTTGTCGGTCTCGCCGTCGGCGACGAGGCCGTAGCGGGATGCGTCCACAAAGAAGCTCTCGGCCTCGGTGGTGAAGTCCAGCTTCAGGTGCTCACCCTCGGCGTCCACCTCCACAGTGTAGGCGGTGGACGGAGTCAGAGAGAAGAGGGAGAACACGTTGGTGTTGCAGCTTTCGTAAATGGTCTTGCCGTTCAGAGCCACGGCGAAGGGGTGCTCCGGGCGGAAGCACTTGCCGTTTTCCAGCTCGAAGACGGCGCTGCGGGTCATGGAACGGATGAGAGACAGATTCATTTTTACAGCCTCCTGAGTTATTTGCGTAGATTTGCGGCTTGCCCGCAGAGGGCGGGCATGGTACACTGGGGATAAGAATATCAGAGCACTGCCCCGGCGGGGCAGGCATAGCAAGAAGGGGGAAGGGCGGATGCGCGCCGAACGGGAAAAACTCAACGCGAAGATCACGGCGGGAGCGCTCAAGCTGTCCGGCGGGCGGCTCGAGCTGCCTGCCGAGATGTGCCATATCGTTCTGTTTTCGGGCGGCAGCTGCACGGTCCAGTGCGGGGATACGGCGCTCTTGGTCAGCCCCGGCTGCGCACTGCTGCTGGGGCCGGGGGCGTGGGCGGTATCGCAGGCAGGCCACACCCAGCCGGAAATGCTGGGATGCAGTTTCCCACAGGCGGCCCTCCACGAGATGAAGAACGCCACCGGCGAAGATTTCCTCCGCCTTTTTGCACCGGGCAGCCAGATGGCCCTTTACGGCAGCATCCAGTGGGCCAGCCGTCTGCGGACGCTGCTGGAGATGATGCGGAGCGCCATGGGCGAGCCGGAGTATCCCGGCGGGCTGTATCTGGCACTGACGCTCCACTATGTGGAGCAGGAGCACCGGGCGCAGAGCGCCGCCGACGCCCGCCCCCGCAACGAGACGGTGGAGCAGATCTGCGCCTATCTTGCGGCAAACTACCAGCAGAAGCTTTCTCTCACCGAGGTGGCGGCGCGGTTCTACATCTCGCCCTACTATCTGAGCCGGCTGTTCCGGCGGGTGACGGGGCAGTCCATCGTGGACTACATCAACGCCCGCCGCATCGAGGCGGCACAGAAGCTTCTGGAAACGACAGAGCTGAGCATCGGCAGCGTGGCCGAGCAGACCGGTTTCGCCTCTGCGGCCCACTTCCGCCGCGTCTTCCGGGAGACGATGGGCGTCGGGCCGCTGCAATACCGGAAGAGCAGAAAATAGAGTGCCACAAAAGCCTCTCCCTTTGGGAGAGGTGTCACCGAAGGTGACGGAGAGGGCAAGCCAGCTTCAACAAAGCCGCTGCGCAGCGATAAGCAACCTCTTTGTCAGAGCAATATTATCGCAGCGTCCGTACATCTCTGTCGGCGTCCTTGCCCTCTCAGGCGCTCACGCGCCAGCTCTCCCAGGGGGAGAGCCTTTGACATTGGAAATGCCCCCTGCGTCCTCTCTACGGGAAGAGGCACAGGGGGCATTCATGTTTGTCGGGATGATCCGAGCGGCGGGGGCTTCAGCTCAGCCCTTGACAGCACCGGCGGAGATACCTTCGACGAACTGATCCTGTGCGCAGAAGAACACGATGAGTTGCGGCAGGATAGAGATCAGGGACAGGGCCAGAATGCGGTTCCAGGCAAAGCCCGTATCACCGTCCATGGACAGCTTGACGAACAGGGACATGGGGTACTTTGCAGGGGTCTGGACGTAAAGCAGGGGACCCATGAAGTCGTTGCAGCTCCACATGAACTGGAACAGTGCGCAGGACACCAGAGCGGGCATCAGCATCGGGACGATGACCTTGTACAGGGTCTGGAAGGAGGAGCAGCCGTCGATGGCGGCAGCCTCGTCCAGGTCGCGGGGGACGTTGCGCATGAACTGCACCAGCTGGTAGACGAAGTAGGTCTCAGTTGCGAATGCGCAGTGGACCCAGATGGCCAGATAGAACGGGCTGTTGACCCAGCCGAACTTGGTGTACAGCAGGAACTGAGGCACGTTCAGAACGACCTGAGGCAGGAACAGGGTGGCCAGCATGATGCTGAACAGGAGCTTCCGGCCCGGGAAGTCGAAGCGGCCAAAGCCGTAAGCTGCAATGCAGGAGGAGACCACGGTGCAGATGACCTTGGGCAGGACGTAGCTGTAAGTGTTCAGCATGGCCTGCAGGATGTTGATGGAACCGCCGAAGTTGTTCAGCGCGTTCTTGTAGCCCTCCAGAGTGGGGTTCTTGATCCACAGGCCGATGCCTGCAAAGATCTCGCTGTTGTCCTTAAAGGTGGCGCTGATCATCCACAGCAGGGGATAGATCATGATGAGGCCCACCAGGATCAGGACGAGGTACTTGAAAAACGTCGCGATGGCGTTAGAAGCTTTCATTCCCATACTGTCACACCTTACCTTTCATCCGAGTAGTAGACCCACTTCTTCTGGCTGGTGAAGGCGATGATCGTCAGGATGCAGACGATGACGAACATGATCCATGCCAGTGCGGAAGCCATGCCCATCTGGTTGGACTTAAATGCGTAGTTGTAGACCAGAATGGAGATGAGGGTGGTGGAACCGCGGGGACCGCCGTTGGTGATGATGAACGGGCCGTTGAACTCCTGGAAAGCCTGGCAGATCTGAGTGACCAGGTTGTAGAAGATGATGGGGGTGATCATCGGGACGGTGATGGAGAAGAACTGACGCCACTTGCCTGCGCCGTCGATGGTGGCGGCCTCGTACAGGTCGGCCGGCACGCCCTTCAGAGCGGCGAGGAACAGCACCATGGCGGAGCCGAACTGCCAGATACGCAGGAAGCAGATGATCCACAGTGCGTAGCTGGGGTCGCTCAGCCAGGAAGGACCCTGGAAGTGGCCGAAGGTCAGCATGCGGATGAGGGTGTTGACCAGACCGTCATCACGGAACACGGCCTTCCACAGCACGGCGATAGCAACAGAGCCGCCGAGGATGGAGGGGATGTAGTAGACGGTGCGGAACACGTTCACGCAGGCGATCTTGAAGTTCAGGATGTAGGCGATGAACAGTGCGAAGACCAGCTTCAGAGGCACAGTGATGAAGCTGTACTTGAAGGTGGTGATGAGCGCCTTGGTGATCTTGGGAGTGGTAAAGGCGTCCACATAGTTCATGATGCCATACTGATGGATGCCGTTGAAGAAGTCCATATCCGTAAAGCTGTAGTACAGAGACTGGCCGAACGGAATGGCCTTGAAGACGACGAAGCCGATGATCCAGGGGATCAGGTAGAACAGGCCCTGCCATTTGTCAAAAAACTTCTGGGCCGGGGTACGCCCGAGAGAGGGCGCTTTGCTTTCTTTCATCCAGGGGTCCTCCTTTTATAAGGATATGTCTTGTACGCCGCACAATAGTTTGGACACATTTTTGTCAAAAAAATGTCATCACCGTCTTGCAAAAAAGGGGCATCCGTCCGTAGGTGGAAGGGATGCCCCTTGCAAGACTCCTTTATGCGGGGCGGCCCGTGTCAACACCGCGCGTGTGCGGGCCGCAAAAAGTCCATGAGGCGGAAATCAGACGGTGTAGCCGACAGACTCCATGCCGTCCAGCAGGGTATCGACCAGGTCAGCGCCGGAAACATTGTCGTAATCCAGAGTGTCGAACACCTCCTGATAGACGCCGGTGCCGGTAGCCTTCAGGTCGTTGGACTCGAACAGGGGGTCGAGCTGGTTGGAAACGAAGGCCATGACCTTGCCGTTGGCCTCAGCCACCAGCTCCTTGATCTTGCCGGCGCTCTGAGCAGCAGCCAGACCAGCCTTGGAGGCGGGGATGCCGCACTCGGAGCCCATGATCTCGGCACCCGCGGTCTCGTTCAGCAGGAAGTTGATGAGGGTAGCTGCCTCTGCGGGATGCTCGCAGGTCTTGGTGATGGCCAGACCCATGGAGACCTTGGAGAAGCCGCCGTTGTAATCGCCGAACTTGATCTCCTCGCCCACGGTGAAGCCAGCCTTGTTCTCCTCGTCCAGAGCGTCAGCGTACTTGGTAGCGGAGGAGTCCCACTCGAAGCAGCCGGCCAGCTTGCCGGTGATCCACTCGGTGGACTGGTGAGCGGCGTTGTCGCCGTTGGAGCCGTAGTAGGTGGGCAGGCTCATGATGACGTGGCCCTCGACCAGGCTCTTGATGAAGTCGATGCCCTCAGCGATCTGGTCGGCATCGTAGTTCAGGGTGGAGGTGGCGGGGTCTGCCCAATCCTTGCCGTACTTGCTCTCGAGGTAGAACACCATCAGGATCATACGGTCGTATGCGCCCAGGTGCAGGGGATAGTAGTCATCGCCCAGCTTCTCCTGGAAGGTCTTGCCGGCAGCCATCAGCTCGTCCAGAGTGGTGGGGAAGGAGATGCCGGCCTTGTCGAAGGTGGTCTTGTTCCAGTAGAAGATACGGCCGGTCATAGACACGGGCACGCACTGCTGAGAGTTTGCCACGTTGCAGGCAGCCAGCTTGGCCTCATCCCACTGGGTCAGGTCGAGGTACTCGGAGACGCTGTTCAGGTCGATGAAGGTCTGGCCGTTCTTGGAGTAGTTGTACAGCCAGTTCCAGTTGATCTGGCAGACATCCTCAGCGACGCCGCCAGCGAACTTGGTGGACATGGTGTCCTCCCAGCCGGACCATGCAGCGAAGGTGGGGTTGACGGTGATGGTGCTGTGCTCAGCAGAGAAAGCCTTGATGGCCTCCTGGTAAGCGTTGTGACGGGACTCGCCGCCCCACCAGCTCATGGTCAGGGTGACGGGGTCAGAAGACAGACCGGCCACGGAAGCTGCTGCGGAAGAAGCGGCAGTGGAAGTGGCGGTAGAACCAGCATTGCCGGAGCCGCCGCAGGCGGCCAGCAGGCCGGCAGCACCCACAGCGCCAGAGACCTTCAGAAAGTCACGACGAGAAATTGCCTTGCTCATTTTCGTTCTCCTCCTATGTAGAAAACATCTTCTTGCATGGATGCCTCTGCAAAGCATCCGTTGTATACAAATATGATACCAAAAGCAAGAAAAAAAAGAAAGATGCAAATTGTAGTGATAGCGGCAGAAAACGTACAAATATTGCGCTTATTTTTTGCCCGCTTTTGACGTCATTGCCAGAATGAATAAACTTGGACCGAAAAACTGTGCAACTTGTATACTTCAACGATTTGCATAGAAAACTGGGATGCAACAGGGGGAGATTGGCCTGAATTGCAAGAATTTTGTAGCCGAGGCAGAATTTGTTGAAAGAGCGTTGTATACATTAAAAGCAACGATAACAGAAAGTTCCGGCCCTGAGCTGATATATCAATAGCGCAAAAAACGCGCGAATCAGGCCCCGACTGATATATCACGGATGCAGAAAAGATACAAAAATGCCGTCCGGCGTGCGGACGGCATAAGATCAGGAAAAAGAGTCACCGGCGGGCGGCGTAGAAGGCGCTGCGCTCCCGGAAATAGCACTGGGGACACATGCTGACGTACTGGACGTCATTCTCAAGGTCGATGGCTACCTGTTCGCCCTCAAAGACGAAGCGGCCGTTGACCTTGCGGCAGTTGCAGGTGGCCTTGCGGCCGCAGGTGCAGATGGTCTTCATCTCCTCGATGGTGTGGGCCAGCTCCAGAAGCCGGGTGGAGCCGGGGAAGCCCTTGAGGGAGAAGTCGGAGCGCAGGCCGTAGCAGATGACGGGGATGTTCAGCTCTACCGTCACCATGAACAGCTGCTCAGCCTGCTCTGCGGTGAGGAACTGGCTCTCGTCACAGAGCACACAGGCCAGAGGCCGTCCCTCGCTGCTGGCGGCCCGGACGGCCTCCACCAGGTCCATGTCCGGCGGCACCAGCAGATCGGCAGGGCGGCGGACGCCCAGACGGCTCACGAGGTCGCCGCTGCCCTTGGTGTCCACCCTCGGCTTGAGGATGAGCACCCGCATCCCCTGCTCCTCGTAGTTGTGGGCCACCTGCATCAGCGCGGTGCTCTTGCCGCTGTTCATTGCGCCGTAACGGAAATAAAGCTTTGCCATGTCGAAAAAGTCTCCTCATGAAAGGACTCTCTCAGCCAAAGCCTGACGGAGAGGGCCTGTATTATCGATAGTATCTGCTCAGTCCTGATTGCGCAGCCGGTAGCCCAGGCTCATCAGGCTGTCGCCGAGGTGGACGTTCTCCACCACCGCGTCGGGGTAGGAGACAGACAGATCGTAGTGGGAGAAGTTCCAGAACCCCTGAATGCCCAGAGCCACCAAGCGGCCGCTGATCTCCTCTGCGCCGCTGCGGGGCAGACAGAGCACAGCCACCTCGGGGTGGTGCTCGGCGCAGAAAGCCTCCAGCTCGTCGATGTGTAAGATCCGGATGCCGTTGATCTCTTTGCCCACCTCGTCGGGGGCGTTGTCGAAGGCGGCGATGAGCTTGTAGCCGTTGGTGTCGGTGGTGATAAAGCGGCTCACAGCCTTGCCCAGACGGCCGCAGCCGATGAGGATGGTGGGCAGGAGGTCGCCGTTGCCAAAGAGCAGATGCTCAAGGATGCTCAGCAGGTTCTCCACCGAGTAGCCGATGCCCTGACGGCCATTCACGTCGCCGATGCAGTTGAAGTCCTGCCGCACCTGAGAGGCAGTGGTACCCATCTGGGCGGCCAGCTCACGGGACGAGATGCTGGTGATGCCGTCGTTCTTCAGGGTGCGCAGGTAGCGATAGTATTTGGGCAGGCGCTTGATGACGGGCAGAGAAGCTTTGCCGGGAGTGTTCATAGGGGGTTCTCCTTTCTTTTTATCCGCAGCATTGCCGGGGAGAGGTGCGCAGCGGCAGGGCGCTCCGGCAAAAGATTTGTACTTTCTTGTACAATAATGATACATATTTGACAATCTTATCTCTAGTATAAAGTATACAGCGCGAAGAGAGAATGTCAAACCATTTGGCACATTTTTTTGAGAAAGAAAAGAAATCTTTGCCGAAGTATAACCGGCAGGAATGACGGACAAGCTGAAATGAAGCAAAAAGGAGGATGCGCAGAATGTCACAGGAAGAGAAGAACGTCCCCGTGGAGCAGCAGCGGCTGGAAAAAGAGCAGATCGAGGATATGGGCAGCGTTTACCGCACCCGGGGAGCTCACGCCATCCACTGCCTGACGGTCATCGGGCAGGTGGAGGGCCATGTGGAAGCGCCCCAGGGCCAGAAGACCACCAAGTATGAGCACGTCATCCCCCAGCTGGTGGCCGTGCAGGAGGACCCCGCCATCGAGGGCCTGCTGGTCCTGCTCAACACCGTGGGCGGGGATGTGGAGGCGGGGCTTGCGCTGGCGGAGCTCATCGCCAGCATCTCCAAGCCCAGTGCGGCGGTGGTGCTGGGCGGGGGCCACTCCATCGGCATCCCGCTGGCCGTCAGCGCCCAGCGGAGCTTCATCGTGCCTACCGCCACCATGACGGTCCACCCCGTCCGCCATTCCGGCATGATATTGGGCGTGCCACAGACCATGCGCTGGTTCGAGCAGATGCAGGAGCGGATCACCGGCTTCGTGGCGTCCCACAGCGGCATCTCGGAGAAGCGGTACACCGAGCTGATGATGCGCACGGGCGAGCTGGTCATGGACGTCGGCACCGTGCTGGATGGCCGAAAAGCCGTGCGGGAAAAGCTCATCGACGAGCTGGGCGGGCTGTCGGACGCGCTGGCATGGCTCTACCGAGAAATCGAGGGGAAATAAATTGCCATTTGACTTTTCCCGTGGTACAATGAAAGAATCGAGTCGTATCGAAATTCTTCCATCGTCACCGACAGAGCCGCCCTGAGCGCGCCCTGCTTCATGATATAAAATAAGGAACGGGTTTTAGGAAACATGGCAAAGAGAAAACGCAAGACCTCCGGGCGCAGCACAGCCTCGCGCCGCAAGAACCGGACACAGGACCGGATGCCCGCGGGGCTCATCACCCTGTTTGCGGGGCTGGTGCTCATGGCGCTGGCTTTCGTGCCGGGCAGCTCGGCCTGGCGCACGATGCACGATGTCCTGTTCGGCGTGTTCGGCTGCGGAAGCTTCGTGCTGGGCGCAGCGCTGTGCTATCTGGCCATCCTCTACACCCGGGGCGAAGACCTGCTGCCCCACATCGCAAAGCTGGCGCTGGGGCTCATCTTCGCCAGCGGCACGGTCATCGTCTTTTCTGACATCTCCACCGACCAGACCGCCGCGCAGATGACCGCTGCCTGTTATCAGAATGGGATGAGCGCATGGCTCTCGGGCGGTGCGCTGGGCGCTGTGCTGGGCGGGACGCTCCTGCTGCTTTGCGGCAGACCCGCCGCCAATCTGGTCATGGCGGCGCTGGCGGCCTGCGCCAGCCTGTACATTTTTGACGTTACGCCCGCCGAGTGCTGGCAGTGGCTCTGCAACGTGGGCGGCAGCGTCCACGAAAAGGGCCTTGCCGTCCACGAGCAGAATGCCGCCCGCCGGGCCGAGCGTCTGGCAGAACGCGCCGCCGAGGAGGCCGCGGCGGAGGAATATGAGGACTATGACGACGACCTGCCGGAAGACGAAGTGGGCGAGGACTGCTGCGGCGGCGAAGAGCCGGCCGCGCCCGCCTTCCATATCCAGCCTCCCGGCTGGCTGGCTGGCGTCTTCCACTGGGGCCATCAGGTGATGCAGGGCGGCGAACAGGCGGAGACTGCCCCTGCGCCCGCACCGGAAGCGCAGACCCCGCCTCAGCCCGAGCCGGCCCCCGTACAGGTGGAGAAATCCCGGCCTCGTGCGCCCTTTGATATTGATCTAGGCCCTGACCATACCACCGTCACCGAGGGCGGCAGTGAGCCCATCGAGCCCATCATCCTCGGCCCCGGCGGCACCTTCGGCATGGACCCGCTCCGCCGTGCGCCCATCCGCCCCACCGTGACGCCCATCGTCCCGGACGCTGTGGATACCGCCGCCGAGGACTTCTTTACGGCCCAGCCCGAGCCGACGGTGACGCCCACCGTCACGCCCGCCGCCCCGGCAGAAGAGCCGGAACAGCAGCCCGCGCCTGAGCCGCCGCTCTCCTTCGGCATCCCGCTCTATGATTTGACCCCGACTCCGGAACCGGCCCCGCAGCCGGTCAGCGCCGAGAATGCTGCGGCGTTCCGCTCTGAGCCGGATGAGGACGGCTGGATCAGCATCACCAGCGACCCGGTGGAGGAAAAAGACCTCAACACGCTGGTGGCAGCCGCCATGGAAAAGCCCGCTGTCTCCGAGGAGCAGGCCGCGAACGCCCCCGCCGAAGAGGCGGAGACAGAGGAGAGCTTCCAGTATCAGTACCCGTCCATCGAGCTGTTCGAGCGCGCCCCGGAGGAAAGCGACTCCGGCGCGGAAGACGAGCTGAAAGCCAACGCTCAGAAGCTGGTGGACACGCTGGAAAGCTTCGGCGTCCGCACCCGTGTGCTGGATATTTCCCGCGGCCCGTCGGTCACCCGGTATGAAGTCCAGCCCATGGCGGGCGTCAAGATAAGCCGCATCACTTCGCTGGCGGACGACATCGCCCTGAACCTGGCGGTGGCCGATGTCCGCATGGAGGCACCCATCCCCGGCAAGCCTGCCGTGGGCATCGAGGTGCCGAACCATAAGAAAACGCCGGTCTACATCCGCAGCGTCTTCGAGAGCCAGAGCTTTTTGCGGATGACCTCGCCGATGGGCATTGCGCTGGGCAAGGACATCGCCGGCGTGGCCCAGGTGGCCGACCTGTGCAAGATGCCCCATCTGCTCATCGCGGGCAGCACCGGCAGCGGTAAATCGGTCTGTGTCAACAGCATCATCATGAGCCTGCTGTTCCGCTCCAGCCCCGAGGACGTCAAGCTCCTGCTCATCGACCCCAAGGTCGTCGAGCTGGCTGAGTACAACGGCATCCCCCACCTGCTGATGCCCGTCGTCACCGAGCCCCGCAAGGCGGCCGGCGCACTGGGCGGCGCGGTGCAGGAGATGGAGCGCCGCTACCACCTCTTCGCGGAGAACAACGTCCGCGACATCAAGTCCTTCAATAAGCTGGCTGCAACAGACCCGAACCTCGAGAAGATGCCCTATATCGCCATCATCATCGACGAGCTGGCCGATCTGATGATGGTCGTCGGCAAGGATGTCGAAGACTCCATCTGCCGCATCGCCCAGAAGGCCCGCGCCGCCGGTATGCACCTCATCGTGGCGACCCAGCGCCCCAGCGTGGACGTCATCACCGGCCTCATCAAGGCCAACATCCCCAGCCGCATCGCCTTCGCCGTGTCCAGTCAGGTGGACAGCCGCACCATCCTCGACGGTGCCGGTGCCGAAAAGCTGCTGGGCATGGGCGATATGCTCTTCATGCCCGTGGGCGCACCCAAGCCCACCCGTATCCAGGGTACCTTTGTGCGGGATGAGGAGATCAGCCGTGTGCTGGACTTCATCAAGAAGAGCGCCACCGTCCAGTACGACGAGGCCATGATCGAGGCCATGGAAAAACACGCCATCCAGGACGGCAAGAAGGGCGGCAGCTCTGCCGACTCCGACGAGGAGGGCGGCAGTGACCCGATGCTCAAGCAGGCCGTGGAGGTGGTCATCGACGCCGGCCAGGCGTCCACCAGCCTTTTGCAGCGCCGCTGCAAGCTGGGTTATGCCCGCGCCGCCCGCATCATGGACGAGATGGAAGAAAAGGGCATCATCGGCCCCTACGAGGGCGCAAAGCCCCGCGCTGTCCTCATCAGCCGCCAGCAGTGGCTGGAAATGCAGATGAATCAGCCGGATGAATGACCTCTCAGTCAAAGCCGGACGGCTTTGCCGGCTCCCCCTAATAGGGGCAACGATTTCGACCGCCGCCAGTGGCGGAAACAGGGAGAAATTGTTGGGGCTGCGGCCAGCGGGATGCAAACGAAAGTGAAGCAGCCGCTGGGAGCCGCAACCCGGGGTGCGGAGCACCCGCTGGCGTACCGGACAGGCTCACGCCGGATGAATAGAATGTTTGATTTCGGAAGCAATAGAGCCCTGCTGCATAGGGCAGGCATAATGAAAGAAAAAGGATAACTATGGAACATTACACCGAATTTCTCCCCATCAGCCGGGCCGACATGGAGGCCCGGGGATGGGACCAGCTGGACTTCGTGGTGGTGGGCGGCGACGCCTATGTGGACCACCCCAGCTTTGGCACCGCCATCATCAGCCGCCTGCTGGAAGCCGAGGGCTACAAGGTGGGCGTGCTGGCCCAGCCCCGCTACACCGACTGCGAGGACTTCAAGCGGTTCGGAAAGCCGAAGTACGGCTTCTTCATCGGCGGCGGCAATGTGGACAGCATGGTGAGTCACTATTCCGTCGCAAAGATCCCCCGCGCGGAGGACGAGTATTCCCCCGGCGGCAAGGGCGGCGCACGGCCCGACCGCAGCGCCACCGTCTACACCAGACTTGCCAAGCAGGCATACCCCGACCTGCCCGTCATTCTGGGCGGTCTGGAAGCATCGCTCCGCCGCTTTGCCCACTACGACTACTGGCTGGACACCGTCCTGCCCAGCATCGCCGAGGACTCCGGCGCGGACATCATCAGCTTCGGCATGGGGGAACACCAGACCGTGGAAATTGCCCGCCGTCTGGCGGCAGGTGAGCCGGTGGAGAGCATCACCGATGTGGACGGAACCTGTTACCTGACCGACTTCGATCACCTGCCCGAGCGGTATGTGGAATGCGCGGGCTTCAAGAAGGTCGCCTCCGATAAGGTGGCCTATGCGAAAGCCTGCCGCATCCAGATGGACAATCAGGACGTCGTCAGCGGCAATATCATTGTCCAGAAGCAGAACGAGAGGTACCTCGTGCAGAACATCCCCGCAAAGCCTCTCGTCCGCTGGGAGCTGGATAAGGTCTACGCCCTGCCTTACACCCGCCGCTGCCACCCGATCTACGAGGCCATGGGCGGTGTGCCTGCCATCCGCGAGGTGCAGTTCTCCATCATCCAGAACCGCGGCTGCTTCGGCGGCTGTAATTTCTGCGCCATCCAGCTGCATCAGGGCCGACGCGTCACCAGCCGCAGCGCCGACAGCATCGTGGCCGAAGCAGAGCGGATGACCCACGAGCCGGATTTCAAGGGCTACATCCACGACATCGGCGGCCCCACCGCCAACTTCCGTTTCCCATCCTGCCGCGAGCAGATGCTGCGAGGGATGTGCAACGGCGGCAAGCACTGCCTCGCCCCCACCACCTGTTCCCACATGATCGTGGACCACAGCGATTACCTGAAAATCCTCCGCCGCGTCCGGGAGCTGCCCGGCGTCAAGAAGGTGTTCATCCGCAGCGGCATCCGCTTCGATTACCTGATGGCCGACCCCGATGACACTTTCTTTAAGGAGCTGGTGGAGTACCACGTTTCCGGCCAGCTGAAAGTCGCGCCGGAGCACTGCGCCCCCAACACCCTCGCCTACATGGGCAAGCCGCCCATCGAGACCTTCAACAGGTTCAAGGATAAGTTCTACGAGCTGAGCAGGAAGGCGGGCAAAAAGCAGTACCTCGTGCCGTACCTCATGTCCAGCCACCCGGGCAGCACCCTCAAGGATGCCGTCTATCTGGCCGAATACCTCTACAAGAACCATATGCGCCCCGAGCAGGTGCAGGATTTTTATCCCACGCCCGGCACCGTGAGCACCTGTATGTTCTACACCGGCCTCGACCCCTACACCTTGAAGCCGGTGTTTGTGGAAAAGACCGCTGAGGGCAAGGCACTTCAGCGCGCCCTGCTCCAGTATTATGAGCCCCGCAACGCCGAAAAGGTCATCAAAGCGCTGAAAATGACCCACCGCGAAGACCTCATCCCCCTGCTGGTTCCCGCTGAGGGCCGCATTGCGGTCCAGCGTTCGGCCCGCAGAGCCGAGGCCGCCGATGTGACCATCCACGGCGACGGCACCTACACCGTCCGGCCCAGAGGCAAGGGCGGCAAGCCGCAGAGCCGCTCCACCGCCCCGGCGGGCCGCAGCCCGGCAGGCCGTCAGCCCAGCCCCGGCGCGCGTTTTGCGCCCCATTCGGCTCCTGCGCATAAACCGAAAAGCAATCAACAGAAAGAGAATACATCGTGGAAAACTTCAAAAAAGAAAAAGTGACCGCTCAAACGCTCATGAGCCGCCTCGCTGCGCTGGCACTGGCCGCAGCCCTTGCGCTGGGCCTCGTGGGCTGTGATACCTCTTCCATCGTCCCGGGAGGCAGCGGCGACGTCATGCCGAACCCGGCAGCTTCTCAGACCGGAACGACGCCTTCCGACGGGCAGGACGCCGCCTTCCAGATGCACTTCATCGACGTGGGGCAGGCGCTGAGCGTGCTGGTGGAGTGCGACGGACAGTTCATGCTCTACGACGGCGGCAATGTGGACGACGGCAGTCTGGTGGTCTCCTACTTGCAGAGTCAGGGGGTCGAGCAGCTGGAGTATGTCTTCTGCTCCCATGCTCACGAAGACCATGTGGGCGGTCTGGCCGCTGCGCTGGCCTATTTCCCGGCCTGCCACGTTTACAGCCCCGTGACGGAAGCCTCCACCAAGTGCTTCAAGGATTTCGTCAAGTACACCCAGCAGCAGAACCTACAGGTGGAAGTACCTGCCGCAGGCACCCAGTGGGCGCTGGGCAGCGCCACTGTGACCATGCTTGGCCCTGTGGCGCAGTACGATGACACCAACGATACCTCCATCGTCCTGCGCATCGACTACGGCGCGACGAGCTTCCTGCTTACTGGTGATATGGAGGCCGACGCCGAGCGCGACCTTGTGAACAGCGGCGCGAACCTCAAGGTGGATGTCTTACAGGTGGGCCACCACGGCTCCAGCACCTCCACCAGCTACGTCTTCCTGAACGCTGTCCTGCCCGAAATGGGCATCATCTCCTGCGGGGTCAACAACAAGTACGGCCACCCCCACGAGGAGACCCTGAGCATCCTGCGGGACGCCGGTGTGGACGTCTACCGCACCGACCTGCTGGGGACGATCACCGTTTCCAGTGACGGCCAGAACTACACGGTGGCCACCGAACACTTTGCCACCGACGCTGAGCTGAACCCCACCGACCCGGCAGCGTCCAGCACGGCCCAGCAGGCCTACATCGGCAACGTGAACAGCAAAAAGTTCCATCTGCCCAGCTGCCCGAATCTCCCGGCGGAGAAGAACCAGATTTTGTTCTCGAGCTATGATGAGGCCGTGGCCGCAGGCTACAGCCCCTGCTCGAGCTGCATCAAATAACAAAATAGACAAAAGGGAAGCCCCACCGTCAGATGGGGCTTCCCTTTTGTCATACTATCAGCGTCCGCGTCCGGCTCCGCCGCCGTGGCTGCTGCCGCCGCCCATGCCGCCAAAGCTGCCGCCGCCGCGCCCGGCTCCGCCAAAACCGGAGCCGCCGCCCATACCGCCAAAGCCACCGAAGCCGCCGCCGCGGGGAGGACGAGGCCCCCGGGGGCCTCTCGGGCCGCGAGGGCCGCCATAGAAACCACCGCCGGGGCCGAAGTCATCGTAAGGGCCGCGGGGAGGGCGCGGGCCTCTGTGCCAACGCCGTGCGCCGAACCAGCCAAACGGCCCCCAGAACCAGCCGAAGGAGTGGCCGAGAGGGGTGATAAAGATAAAGAAAACTGCGATGAACAGGATGATATAAGCAAGCATGGAGAAAATGCCGCCGATAAAGCTTTCCCAGATGGAGTAGTGCTTCTGGGGCGGGACAGGCTCGACGGAGGGCCGGGTGGTCTGGGTGTCAGAGCCGTCGGAATAGATGGTCCCGCCGCTCAGAGTGACCCCGTACACCTCCGCGATGGTATTGGCCACATTGGTGGCGCAGGTGAGGACGGCGGCGTCGTACTTCTTGGCGGCGAAATCGTCCTCCATGGTCTGCACGAGGGAGCTTGCCTGGTCGGCCAGCAGGGTGCTGCGGAAGCCGTCGCCGTAGGTCAGATAGTAGTCGCCGTCGGCGTACTGGTCCGACTGCATCACCAGCAGGATGAGCACGCCGTTGTTCTTGCTGGAACTGCCGATGCCCCAGGTGTTGAAGGCTTCAGTGGCGTAGTCCTCGGTGGTGGCGCTTCCGGTGTAGTCCACGGTCAGCACGCCGATCTGTGCGCCATCGCAGCTGGAAGAGAGCTGTGCGTTGAGGGTCTCGAGCTCCGAGGTGGTGCTGTCGCTCAGCACGCCGGCGTCGTCCACCACGCATTGATCTTTCGGCAGGCTGGGCAGCTGGATGCTGGAGGCCGAAGCCGCCGGTGCCAGCGCCGTGATGCCGACGGTCACGACAAGAAGCAGTGCCGCAATGCGGCGGGAGAATGTTTTCATCGTCTTCATGCGAAAAGTTCCACCTCCTGTATGCCGAACAGCTTGCCCAGCACGCTGGCCGGGAAGCCGCCGACGTCTTTCTGGTAACTCTGGACCGCATCGTTATAATGCAGGTTGCTGATGATGGTCTGCGCACCGTTGAACTGGCTGTACTGCCCCTGCACCGCGCCCATCTTCATGGGGTCTGCGGCCTGCTCCTGCAATTTGGCGTAGAGCTGGCCGATGGCTGTGCCAAGCGTCTCGTTCGACTGGTAGAGCATATGCATCCTGCCGCCGGTGTAAACACTCAGAGAGTCCGGTGCGTGGATCCTGCCATCGGACTGCACCGCCCCGAGGCAGGCGGAAAAGAGTCCAGCGCAGCCTGTGCCGTCTGCACTTCGGCGCTGTCTGCACCCAGTGTGTTGGACGCGGTGGTGATGATGTTGGCGGCCGTGTTGAGCCGTGTGGTCAATTCCTCATTCAGGGCATAGCCGCTGTCTGCGGCCACGCCAGTGGTGAACCCGTTCTTCACCGTGTCGTACTTTGCCCGGAGCTTCGCCCCGCCAAAGCCGAAAAAGCAGGCCAGCATCACCACGATGCAAAGCGCCACGGCCGCGGCCTGCTTGCCCAGCGCGGCAGGCAGGGCCTTTTCGAGGCCTGCCAGCTTCTGCTGGAAGGGCGTCAGCCGCACTTCCTCCTCGGCGGGCGCTGCGGCGCGATAGCTGGAAGCGTCAAAGCCGCCGGTGGGTCGATTCTGTTGTCTGGAAAAATCTGCGTTTGCCATTTCAGCTCCGGATCTCCATCATCTTCTGTTTCAGCTCGTCTTCGATGCGGGTGAGCTCCTGCTCGGCAGCGGCACGCTTTGCGCGGCCCTCGCTCTGGATCTTGTTCAGCTCGTCCAGCGTCTCGATGAGGCTCTTGTTGGTCTGCTGCAGGGTCTCAATGTCCACGACACCGCGCTGGGACTCCTTGGCCGTCTCGATGGTACCCATCTTGAGGGCGTCGGCGTTCTTTTTCAGCAGCTCGTTGGTCATGTCGGTGACGGCACGTTCGGCCTGCATGGCCTGCTGGCTGTGTGCCAGACCCAGTGCCAGCACCATCTGGTTCTTCCACAGGGGGATGGTGTTGACGATGGTGGACTGGATCTTCTCGGCCATCATGGAGTTATTGTTCTGCAAAAGCCGGATCTGAGGACCCATCTGCAGGCTGATGGTGCGGGTCAGCTCAAGGTCGTAGAGCTTTTTCTCAAAGCGCTCGCACTGGTCGGCCAGATCGCGTGCGGCCTGTGCGTCCTCAGGCAGGCCGGAAGCCTTTGCCTTGTCCATCGCCTGCTGCAGCTCGTGGGCGCGGAAGTCGGCCAGCTTCTTCTTGCCCGCGAGGATATACATGCTCAGCTCTTTGAAATAGGCCATGTTCAGCTCGTACATCTTGTCCAGCATCGCAATATCCTTGAGCAGCTGCACCTGATGCTTTTCGAGGGCGGACTGGATGGTCTCGACGTTCGTTTCCGCTTTGCTGTACTTGGTCTTCATGTTGTCGAGCTGGCTGCCCTTTTTCTTGAAGAAGCCGAGGATGCCCTTTTCCTCTTCGGCGGCGTCAAAGTTCTTCAGCTCCCCGATAAGGTCGGTGATCATGCCGCCCACTTCGCCGAGGTCTTTGGTGGACACTTTGGAAAGTGCCGTCTCGGAGAAGTCGCCGATCTTCTTCTGGCAGGCGGAGCCGTACTGCAGCACCTGCTGGCTGTTGGTGATGTCGATCTTCTGAGCGAAGGCGTCCACCATCGCCTGCTCCTCGGGGCTGAGCTTGACCTGTTCGGCCTCGGGGGCCGCAGCGGGTTCGGGCTGCTTCTCCTCGGCGGCAGGTGCTTCCACCGGGTCGAGGGTCAGGGTGGGAACAGCGGGTGTGTCTAAGTCAAAATTGAACGTATTATCAGCCATGAGAGATTCCTTCCTTTCCAAATCGATACACGGCCTTGCCCTCTCCGTCAATGCTTCGCATTGCCGCCTCTCCCAGAGGGAGAGGCTTTTCCGGGGGCCGGTATGCTGCAAGTTTCCTCCAGAGGCTCTCCCTTTGGGAGAGCTGGCGCGTCAGCGCCTGAGAGGGCAAGCCAGTTTTAACTCAGTCCCTGCCCCTTCATCATATTTTGAAGCACCGTCAGATCCGCCGAGAGGTCCATGCTTTCAGCGGCATACAGTGCATCCAGCTGGTTTTCGAATGCAGTGGCGATGGAAGCCGCGTTCCGCTCCACCTCTGCCCGAATCGAAGCGGCATTTTCGCCCCGCACGCCCTGACGGGCCAGTTTTGCGTACTGCTCCAGTACGTTCACCGCGTCGGGCAGATAGTAGTTCGCAAAGCGGCGTACCTGCTTTGCCTTGGCGGGGCTGGCCTCCACCGTTTCCATGATGGAGCGGCCTGCCTTTTCCATCCGGGTCATGGCGGCGGAAAGCTCCGGGTCGGGCAGGGCCTCGTTCAGCGCGTGGAGGGCATCCAGCTTCTGCTGGATGTCGGCCAGCATCTCGTCCACATCGCCGCTGCCGGTGTGGAAAGGCACTTCATGCTCCACCACCCGGGGCGGGCAGACCTTCTTTGCCGCGCCGAACATCACGGCTGCGCCGCCCAGCGCTAGCAGCAGCGCCCACAGCTTATATGCTGGCAGCGCCGCGCACAGCACCGCGAACACCAGCGCCGCCGCATACCACGGCAGGACGCTGGGCTTTTGGGTGCGGATAACTTTGCTCATGCATTTTCTCCTTTCCCGAAGGGGCGCACCGCCCCTTGCACTCTTCCATAATAAATCCTTTTATCCACAAAACGCAAGTGTTTCATGAATAATTTACAGGTTGGAAACGGTTATATAATCTTTGAGGGCCTCGCCCCAGACCTTGCGCAGGGGTTCGGGGCGGCAGGCGGCGTTGGCGGGGCTGGTGCTGGGCAGCTTGACCGCCGAGATGCCGGAGACCGGCAGCAGATACTTTGTATAGATGCGGTAGGCCGTGGCCCCGTTGCAGAACACTGCCTCAATGGGCGCTTTTGCCAAAAGAGATGCAATGTCGTTCGGCACCACGTCCCGGATAGAGGCGTCCGACGCGCCGGTGATGGTGCAGCTTTCCAGCGTGTCCCACAGGGCGAGGCCGTGGCGGAGGATGATGCCCTTTTTGGCCTCGATGTCCTCCCGGGCGGGGACAGGCTCGCCGGTGAGGGCCGCCATCATGGGCCAGAAACGGTTCTGCGGGTGGCCGTAGTAGAAGGCCATCTCCCGGCTTTTGGGGCTGGGCCATGTGCCGAGGATGAGGGCGCGGCTGTTTTCAGAGTAAACGGGTGCGAAGCTCATCGTTCCATCGTCTCCCATGCAGAGCCGAAGCTGCGGTCGGAGGGCTCCGCCTTCGGGCCGTCGAACCACAGCTCTTCAATAAGGGCAGCGAGCCCGTCCTCCCGCACGTCGCCGATGACGCGGTCAGCGGCGGCTTTGGCTTCGTCGGTGCCGTTGGACATGCAGCAGCCGAGGCCGGCTGCTTTCAGCATCCCGACATCGTTGGCGGAGTCGCCTGCCGCCACGGCCTCGGCGAGGGAGAGGCCCATCTTTTCGCAGAGGTCTGCGAGGCCCGCGCCCTTGTCGATCCCGCCCCGCACGATGTCGTAGAAGTGGGAGCCGTCGGGCAGCTGGCCGCCCGCCTGCACGAAGTGAAGGCCGAGGTGGCCGTACTTTTCGTGGAACCGCTCCAGCGCCCCCTCGGGGAAGATGCAGAACGCCGCGTGAGGCATATCGATGAGGTGGCGGTCCTGGTCTTCGCCGTCCACGCAGTCCAGACCGACGCTGTTCATCTGCTCGTAGTACTTGTGGAGGATGTCATACTCGCAGTAAGCGTAGGATGCATCCTTGAAGTCAAATTGCAGGGGGTAGTTGTAGTCCTCACAGAAATCCACCAGCGCGTACATCTCTTCACTGGTCATGGGGTGCTCTGCCACGATGGCACCGTTCATGTCCACGACGCAGGCACCGTTGCAGGTGATGGCATAGTCGAACCGGATGCCGCCCAGCTGGCCTTTCCGGTTGATGGCAGACCAGGCCCGGCCTGTGCTGAGCACGAATTTTCCCCCGGCGGCCTGAAGCTTCTTCACGGCCTTGACCATGGCCGGACGGGGCTGGCTCTCCCCGAAGGGGACGAGGGTGTTGTCGTAATCGCTTGCGAGAATTTTATATTGCATGGTGTTCTCCTTATATCTGTATATAAGCTGAGTATATCACAAAATAGAGGCTTTGTCTCCAAAATAAAAAGCACCTGCACGCTTCTCCGAAGAAAAGGTGCAGGTGCTTTGCAAATACTCAGGCGATGAAGGCCACCACGATTTGGATGCCCACGCCCACAGCGGCGCCGCAGGCCCAGGTCAGGCCGGTGATGAAGAGGTTCTGCTTCCAGGAGGGATTCGCCCGCCACAGCACGGCGAGGCCCACGCCCGCGCCGGTGCAGAGACCGGCCACAAGGCTCGAGAAGCGGAGTGCGCCCTCGACGTAGAGTTGGGTCATCAGGACGCTGGCGGCACAGTTGGGGACAAGGCCCACCAGTGCGGCCACCACCGGCTGGAAGAAGCCCATCCGGCCCAGCACCGAGGCGAAGACATCCTCGCCGACGCATTCGACGATGAGGCCGAACACGAGGCTGAACACGAAGATAAAGACAAAGATCTCGAGGGTGTGGCGGAGCGCGGCCTTCCAGATAGGCTGGGGGTGGCCCTCTTCGTCGCTGTGCTCCTCGTGGCAGTCCACCTCGTCGGCGTGGCCGGTGTAGCCGCCGCGCAGGCTGCGGGGCAGGGCCTTGCGGAGGACGAAGTCCAGCAGAAAGCCCACGAAGACAGCGTACACGACTTTGATGACCAACAGCAGGATCAGCTTATCCCAGTAGGCGGGCATGGACACCAGCAGGGGGATAGCCTCGTCGCTGGTGGAGAGATAGACGGCCATCAGCGTACCCAGCGTGATGACGCGGGAGGCGTAGAAGTTGGAGGCGATGGCCGAGAAGCCGCACTGCGGCACACAGCCCAGCACCGCGCCCGGCACCGCGCCCCAGCGGCCGCCGCCCGCCAGCAGGGTCTCGATGCGCTCACCGTGGCGGGTCTCGACATATTCAATAAAGAGATAGGCTAAAAACAGGAAGGGGAGCATCTTGGCGGTGTCCACCAGAGTTTCGCTCAGTACATCCAGAAAAAGTTCCATTGTGATACCTCGTGATATAAAATAAAGTGAAGATAAAGTTTGTTCTCGCGCCTGTGCGCGGGGCAGAGCGCTTTTTCATTAAGGCTAATTGTTCTCTTTTGATGTCAAAAGAGAACCAGAAAACCACCAGCGATTTCGAC
>ENA-UERQ01000209-UERQ01000209.1-human-gut-metagenome-genome-assembly--contig:-NODE-209-length-56835-cov-9.961856_pt1 | contig 56835 bp, 51 predicted proteins | sample MGYA00242986_ERZ507987 | MGnify/ENA primary metagenome ERZ507987 (study PRJEB26167, sample SAMN06115429) | human gut metagenome | host: Homo sapiens | place: China:Chongqing | collected 2015-04-15...
CCTCCTTTAAAATATTTGCGGTCCGCCGGTATGCCTGCCGCCGGGTCTGAGATTCGTGTGGGGGCTAGCCAACCAACTTGTGTCGGCCTACACCAACCACAGAGCCGGCCGCCAGTGACACTCCCGCCGTCCGCAACGCCAATGTAAGGGAAATTTTGGCCGCTGTCCAGCGTTTGGCGACTCTTTTAACTTAATTGAAAAACGGGGTGCCACTTGCCGGGAGATGTTTGTTTCCCTGCTGTAACATATCCAGAGTTTGTAAGTTTTGGTGAAAACGAAGGTGGGCCGACAGACCCACCTCTCGCCACTTATAAAACCTCCTCCTGCTCGGGGAGATAGTACTGTTGCCCCACACGCACCAGACGGCCGTCCTCTACCATGTGCCGCAGAATCAGGGCGCATTGGCGGTTCCCGATGTGCAGCAGGGCAGCCAGGTCCTGACGGTAGGCACTGCCGCATCGCTCCAGAAATACTCGGATTACATCGTATTGTCGGTCCGGCGGCACCACCTGGCCGGCAGGGTAGTACTTCCGCCCCACACGCACCAGACGGCCTTGGGCTGTTAGCTGCCGCAGCCGCTCATAGGCCGCCGCCTCAGAGAGGTTCAACAGGCTCATAGCGTCCCGCCGGGTGATGGCGTCCTGGCTTTCGGCTAGTTCCAGCAGACGGGCATTGTCGACTTCCCGGCGTTCCTGGCGGCATAGATCCCCCAGGCCCACGTGCTCAATGCCGCCTCGAATCAGGGCCGTCCGGACCAGCTTGGAAAGGCGCGGCTGGTCTACCGGGCGCCGGGAGTTGGGAGAAAGCAGCACATGGGGATCGTCGCCGGGACGACGCCGGTTCCATGTCTCTCGCAGCAGCCGCCGCAGGGTTACGCCCAGAGACAGGTCCCGATCCGGCAGATGGATGACACCCTGGTCCAGGTCCACCTGGGACCATGTAAGAGCTAAGATCTCCCGGGCTTGCATCCCCAGTTTCCAGCCCAGCCACAGGGCCAGTCCCACCAGGGAGCTCCCCTGGGACTGGAGGACCTTCCACAGGAGAAAGGCATAGGCCTCCGGCGGATCCTCTGCAGGAGCGGGCTGTGTCCGGGGCAAATAATCGGAAAAGGTGGCATAGAGGGTATGTACAGCGATGCCGCTGATCCGGGCCACGTATGGCCAATCGTGCGCCTCCAGCTGGCGGATGATGAAATCGTGGCGAAGATCCATCAGGCTGATGCTGGCGATGCCCGCCCGGTCCAGAGCCTGCCGAGCCAGCCGGGAGATGGACTCTCGCGGCATCTGTTGCCGACGGCGGTCCGATACCACTACATACGGGGTGACACCATCCAGGAAGGCGTATCGATCCAGCAGGCAGGACGCAGTTTCCTCCTCCAGCGGGACAGTCCGATCCGGCAGGTGAATCCCGCCCTCATCCGGGGCGATATCCGCCCAGGTTAAGCGTTGCATCTCCTCTCTGGTCAGCCCTTGCTTCCAGGCCAAGCGGAGGATGATGCCTGCCGCCGTGTGCCGCTCGTCTGCCAGAAGGCGAACCATGGCCGGTTCGTCCGGTCGATTGAAAGTTATCTTTCCCATATGCGTCTCCTCACGGCCGGGCTCAGAAAGTGTTATCATCGTGATACATATGAACGAGTCCTCTTTTCTCCGGCACTCCCCGACAGGAGCGCCACCCGGTCAGATGCGGCGGTGCCCCGCCGCAGACGCGCCTGTTGTTTTCGACTTTTCCAGCGCTTCTCTATGCGCTGTTTGCCGCCATTTTGTGTGTTATGTATTGGCTGCGGACCTTCACTGGACTGTTGTCGAGCCATCCTCATGCATAGGTCCATCAGGCCCTGAAGCACAGCGCTGTACCAGTATTTTCTCTAGACTTCCCCACATAGCGCCTGCCGGTCGGGGGCCTGGACATTCCCCCGTATGCCGCTGGTCTTGAATCGCTCTCAACAGGTGGTTCATTCCATTTCGTCACAGAATCAACATTCCATCCCGTGCCAAGCTAAATCGGATCGAGAAGATCGGTGGTAAAAGCGCAAAAAAGAGCCCGTGCGGGGAGCACGGGCATGAAAAATGGCACAAGGATTCAAGCCGGATAAAATTTGACGTTTTTCCGGCTCTGTTCTGCTGCCCAAAGGGGCGAATCCCTCTTGCAGGCAGGTGTCCTTCGTGGTAAAATTTATTTACAAATATGTAGAACAGGTTATTTTTTTGCGATCATCTTGTCGGAATGTTGATTCTGAGATTATGACACAAGCCCCAGCCGGTCCAGTGCTCTCTGGTGCTCCGAGCCGGAGGTCACCAGGTAGATGCGGGTAGTCTCAATGCTGCTGTGCCCCAGCAGGTCCGCCAACTTGACGATGTCCCGACAAACCTGGTAAAAGACTGTGGCGAACAGGTGTCGCAGGTTATGGGGAAACACCTTGCTTGGCTCCACACAAGCGTGCTTGCACAGCCCTTTCAGTTCTGCCCAGATCTGACGGCGGCTCAGCTCTCTTCCGCTTCTGGTGCGAAAGATCGCGCCAGAGGCGATCTTTTGTTTCTGCGCGTATTTCAGTAGCTTGCGGCGGAGCTTTCCCGGCAGCAGGATGGTGCGGATCTTGCCCTTGAGGGATATCTCCGCCTTGCCCTGACGAACGGCTTCCACTGTGATATATTTTACTTCGCTGACCCGGATGCCCGTGGCTCCGATGGTCTCCACTAGCAGCCCCAGTCGGTCCCGCCCAAGCTGATAGGCCGTGTTCAAAAGCCGCTGGTAATCGTCTTTAGTCAGTTCCCGGTCAGCGTCCCGGAATAGCCGACGCTGAACCTTCAGGAATTTTACCCGGCAGTCGTTGAGTCCAAGGAATTCCAGCAGACTGTTTAAAGCGGAGAGCATGGCGTTGATAGAGGTGGGCGCGTAGTGTTGCTCTACCAGGTGGTTTTTCCACTCCGCGGTCAGCTCCTTGCTGATCTTCTGCCCGTTCGCCCAAGCAGCGAACGCCCGAATGTCCCGGAGATGCTTTTCCAGGGTGGCTTCGCTCTTCTCCTCCAGCTTGAGGTGCTGGGCATATCCCTGAATCTGATACCCTGTGAGTCTTTGTTCTGACATAACAATGAATCCCCCTCGATTTTGCATATTGATATTGTACAGGAAAGGCGGAAACAACGAAGCCCACAGCGGCTATTACCGCTGTGGGCTTCGTTCCCATTGCGCCGTAAAGATAGGATTGCCACCGGTGCCTGGGAGATATGCGAGCTTTTAGCTTTTCTTTTCATAATTATTCGGTGCGCCCTTGTGTCAGCGCGACTTCGCCTGCGGGAAACGGTGGGGTTCCGCCACGCACTGATCCAGCACCGCCCCGCAGCGCCGACAGATCAGGTATTTCAGCCGGATCTCCAACACTCTATGATATTTGAAGGTCACCAGGGCCTCTCCATGCTGCCAGCCATCTCCGATATCCTGTGACCACCAGTACTGACATCTTGTAACAGGAACTTATGCCATGAATATCTGCTCCTCTCGGCTTCTTATGGCAAACACACAATATCGGAAGCTACCTCATAAGCCGAGTGAACTCTTGTAAAGCGCCGGATGCGGCGTGTAGAAAACCTTTTTATCTAATTATTTATTATCAACAGGTACTTGGAAAATTTTACCTGCAACACTTTGACAGCCAAGTTGTGCCGCGATTATAATGACGCAAAATAGAGTGAGAGATGATAGAGATGCTGGAGGAAAAGAATCTGCAGGCGATTTCCCATCTGATGGCCCAGTAGAAGTAGAAAATGGTTCTGGAGATGGCGCAACAGAAAAGAACTATCAGTGAGACAATGGTACTCATGGAGGCCTATCTTGATCCAAAGTTCAATGCGCTTTCCGAACGGCTGGACAGTATTGAGCGCAAGAGGATGCCATGGACATTATGGAAGATCGCATGGATGATTTGGAAAAGACAGTTGATCCCCACACCTGGCAAATCAGCGAACTGAAGAAACCCAGTAATAGCTTCTGCTCGAAAGCTCTCTCTTGTCTTTGATATAGCGCATATCAACATTTGATTGCCCCCTGTTTGGATAAGGGGATAACAGCATCAGAATGGCAAAAAGTGAACCGATGCAAACTAGCAAGCGTTTGGGACACTAAGGAGAAGTTTATATAAAGTGCAGATATCCACAGCCACCCAAAACTGCGTGCCGAGGGTTCGAATCCTTCTGCCCCTGCCATTGATTATCCTGAAAACCCCGAGAAATCGGGGGGGTTGTTGTTTTTCCGTAGAAATGATTGCAAACGTCAAGCAAAAAGGCGTAATAAAGGAGCGTGGCCAAGCCACGCCCACGCTGGGAGAAGGTGTCAGGACAGTGCATCCAACACCGCATCAAGCAGGTGCAGAAGATTCTCTGCCCAACAACCGCCTTGGCTGCCAGCCGGGGGCTTCCGTCAGCACATGAATGAAATAGCGGTAGGGAGCAAGGCCGTTTTCCTTTGCGGTTTCAATCAAGCTGTAAATCATTGCGCTGCTCTGGGCCCCACCTTCCGTATTTGCAAACAGCCAGTTTTTCCGTCCCATTACAAAGGGTTTTACACTGCGTTCCACACCGTTATTGGAGATCTCCAGCCGCCCATCTTCCAGAAATCGGATCAGGTATGGCCACTGTTCCCGCAGATAATACAGTGCCCTACCCAGCGCGGACTTCGGCGCAGCAGCGCTCTTCATCTCAGCCCATACCAATAAAGCGTCCATCACCGGCTTGGACGGGGCCAGGGGCTGTTCATATCGTTCTTCCGGCGACTGTCCCGCCAATTCCTGTTCAATTCCAAAGAGGGGGTTGCAGTACTCCGGCTCCTCCAGTGCCGCACAACCTGCGGGTTGGTCCTTCGGCAGGACATTCACCATGCAGATACGCCCAGCAGCCAACTGCCCGGATGTTTTCAGGCAACCGGTGGTAATCAGCGCAGCCATCCGAGTCACCCGGAGAAACCCTCCAGAAAGGCAGCCGCGTTCTCCGCCTTCTGGGTAGGTACAGCACAATGGGGTACTTCGCGTCCCCCGCCGATGTGGTACAGCCACATATAGCATTTGCTCCGGGCTGTTCGGCCCTCCAGCTTCAGCACCTGCAGCGTGGTTTCATCCGCGTGGAGCACCTGCCGTTGGATGAGCCGCCTGTGCAGTTCCTCATATACCAGTTTCAGAGCCAGTCCTCCGCCACCCGCAGCACTCAGTTGCTCATGGTCTGCCGGCTCAACTGCACGCCTGCCCGGTTCCACTCCTGCTCCTGCCGGTACAACGGTGCATACATCACAAATTTCTGCACCATGATGTGGGCGACCGCCTCCGGGGAGGTATAGCTGCCGGGAATCAGGGCGGGGAACCTTTCCGCCTTGTGGATCGGTGTCTCTGTCCCTTCCTACTTGCATTTGGGGCAGGCGTAGGTGAAATAAATGTCTTCCCGGATCCTTACCTGGGCCGGGATCATCACCAATGTGCGTCGGACGTCCCTTCCAATCTCCATCATGGCTGTGCCACGGACGGGACAGTTCAGTTCGTTTCCCGGGATGCGGTGTTCCACTACCTCCACAGGCACATTGTCCGGCAGACGCTCCTCCAGCCAGGAGGAGCGCCTGGTATGGGCGGCTACCCGCGTCTCTATTAACCCATCAGCTCTTCTTCCGGCCGCTCTGAGGACACCCCATAGAGTTTCTTCCTGTTCAGGCGAGCCCGTTTCAGAAGCCAGTCCAGTTTCTGGTTCAGTTCGTCTCTTTCCGCTTTCGGAGACTCATATTCCGCCCGTGAAATAGTTACCATCTCTGGGGGCGCTTGTCCCATAATTTCTTTCATTTTTCACGGGTTAATCATACTATACTTGAACCCAAAATTGAATTTCCAGTGATTCCAGATGTTTTTCTGACTAAATTATATGCAGGTCATCCCCCGGCGGTGGGCCTTTGGCTGCTCTACCTTCAGCCCCTCCATCAGCCAGCGGTACTGCTGCGGCATCAACTGCCGTGCCTCGTTTGTAGAACCCCTTGATCCGATTCCGCCGTCTGTCGCAGAACAGAAACAGCATATTGGTGCAGGGTCCAGTTTAAACTGCCCCCTGCACCATAGCCGCCGACCCATCGATCCCTTTCCGCAGATCCGTATAACCGCAGGCAATACATACCTTGTCTGCTCCGGTGAAGTTACTCAGCATGATTTCAGCACCTGGAAAATCTCCCTCACTACAGCCGTGTCCGCACCTCCTCACCTGAATAGATGTCTGATTTCACTTTTCCAATCTGGATACTGACAACCACTCCACCCATCGTCTGCCGCTCAAGCGGCGATGGGAGTTCTGCAAAGGCTACCGGTGGCTGTGGTACTGAAGTTGCGGACATAAGTTCCGTGGCTGCCGACGAAAGGCTCTTCCTTTTCCCAGCGGTAGTAGGTCCCTGTCGAAATATTGTGTTCCGCATGCCATCCCCTTACGCTCATGCCGCTGCTATGGCAGTCTATGAGCTGTGTCCTCTTTCAAGGCACCTCCCAAAATGAGAATTAGTATCTCATATCTTCTTCAGCTTTTTAATCCGCCTTCAGCCCTTGCCTCAGAGGCCTCAGAGAGCGAATCCTGCCAGGATCCCTGCCAGGCGGGAGGTATCCTTTTTCACGTAGTAGAGTTCTGCGATCTCCGAGGTAGAGCGGCCGAAGAGGTCAGCGACCTGCCGGGGGAGAGCACGCGGATCGTCCCATCCGGTTGTCTGATGCCGTCGACCAGATTGGTGGCGAAGGTGCGGCGGAGGGTATGGAGCCTCCTCTGCTTTAGATTAGCCGCTTCCAGGATGTGGTAGTACCGCTTCCGGAAGTTTACAGGACGCATATGGCCTCCGTCTTCATCAGAGATGAGCGGATTGTCTTGACCGAAGTACCATTCTGCTCTCAGAGCCGGGATGGCATACTGCTGCCTGGTCGAGGGGTATATCCAGCTTGCTGGAAGAGCTCTTCAGTTTGCCGATTTTGACCTCCCGACCGCTGGTGGATTCGCCCCCCTCCCGCCGGGAGATCTCCTTCACGCCCCGCTGGAGGTGGATGACCTGGTTCTCCAAGTCGATGTCGCTGTTCAGCGGGCCAAGGGCTTCCCCTGTGCGGAGGCCGGTGTTCAGCATCAGCGTGTAGGCGGCCGCCTGCTGGTAAATGCGTGTTCCGTTGCCCCAGATGCGGAGCGCCTCGGCTTTAAACTTTACGATTTCATCTGGGGTGGAGATAGAAACAGTTTCGAGGATTGGCAGATCCTCTTTGCCTTGACTGGCTATGAAGTTTAACTTCTTGATTATGAGAGCCGCAGCCATAGGGCCTTCGGGATGTATTCCTGCTGGGTCAGATAGCGGAAGTAGTCGGTGAGGATGTTGTAGACCTTCTTGACCGTGGTGTAGGCGTAGCCCTCGTTCATCCAGTGGTTCAGCAAGGCTTTGATGTCCGCCGAGGTGATGTCGCCAACCACCTTACCGCCGATGATCGGGTAGATCTGATGTATGGCGGTACACGCCAGCCAGTCGTAGGTACCGCGTTCCGCGAAGGGAAATCTGAATACCCAGAGCCACCTGCTCATGCTTTCCTCCCTTTTGGCTTTGTCTCATCTGAGGCCATGAACTGCTGGTCGAAGTCGGTGAGGTGGGCAGTAATCTTTTCTCTTTGACTTCTTGCTTCGTGGTCCCGTAAAAGGACCTTCGTTTTTTCGCTCCCTGCTCGTCCGAGTACCAGACCACGCCGTTCCAGCGGCCGTTCGTTTGAAGATGCTTCTGTTTGTCAATAGGTTTCGCTGCATAGTTCAGCACCCCTTTCTCAGCTACACACAACACCGACATATAATCGCCGATGATCGCTTTTGCTTCATCAAAAGAGAGATTGCCCGTCAAGTTAATTAAATCCTTCATATGCCCAAGAAGCTCTCCTGCGGCGCATTATACCAGCAACTTCCTTTGCGCGATATAGAGCGGCGAATCTCGTTGTATTCAACGAGTTCAATAAATTTGCAGCTGGTATAATGGCAGCCTTGGTCGCTGCGGATCACAGTCTCTGCGCGGAATGAGACGCCATGCTCCCGTATCAAAACATTGACTGCGTCCAACACAAAGTCAACCTCCAGGGATGGACTGAGGGCGTAGGAAAGCACCTACTTTGTGTAGGTGTCCATGATTAGGCAGTAAAGGAAAGATCCGCCCCAGGGGATATAGGTAATGTCTGTGAGGAGTACAAGCCGTGGGCCATAGCTCTCAAATTCACGATCCAGAAGATTGGGCGCGTAGTTGTTCGTTTTCATCGCGTTCTTCATTTTTCGGTAAGGGTTTGCCCTCCGGATCGGACAGCACAGGCCATATTTTTTCATTAGCCGGCGTATCTTTTTAGGTTCATAACCACTGGCGGAGCATTGTGGATTAGGCACATATAGATACCCCACTCCCCTTTGGAATATCCTCGCCGGTTGTATGCCTCCAAAACCAGCTCAAAATCAGCACGATCCTATGTTTCCCTCGTCTTCCTGATCGAAGCGGCTTTTAACCACGCGTAGTAGCCAGTCTGGAAACCCCGGCTGCCCGGCACATCATGGATACGGAAAGTTCATTTTCACTGCTGGATAGTGTCTGGTGAATTAGGGAAAAGATGGTTGAAGCTTCGTTCATGGCCACGGCCCTTGCTTTCGCGTACCTCTGGCAGAGGGTATTTTTTGTAAAATTCTATCTCCTGCTCTAGATATTTCAGCCGGTGCTGCATTTGCCGCAGCTGGGCCTGAGTCGTGTCTCCACATTCAGCTACCCCCTCTCCGCGCTTGCGCTATGGACGCTCTTGGAAACCTTTTGCTGAAACCACCTGATTGCAAACTACATTCTGGATGCCGCTGAGACGGTTCCTTCCGAGCACCTCCGGGTCATAGCCCAAATCGCACATGATTGTTCTGGGCGTATCCCCTTCCTGGTATCTCCGCCAGAATTCTTCCTTGAATGCGTTTGTGAAAGTAATCTGCGTAGTGGACACATGAAGCATGTATGGATTTTCTGCCATAACCCGCACCTGCTCCTGGGCAAACATTTTCCGTGCCATGTGTGATGCCTCTTTCTATTGGCTTCATTTTATCACACAGCCTTGCCCCCCAGAACATACCCTTGTGATCCCATCCCCATATTTTTGCCCCACTTCGCAGCCCTATGAAAACCCTTGAAACAGCCCGCACTGCGGACTGCTGTGATCCGACCGGAGGCCGCTTGCGCTCCCCCGGTCTTTATCCTGTTTTTTCTTTCGTCCTCCGCAGAGCCTCAAAACTACCTTGTTTCCGCTCCCGATGGTTCGGTGGAGCTGGGACTATTCCCTGCTTCCGTGGCGGGCACACAGGCCACACACTGTTCGTAGCCGCTTCAGCCGTCCTGGTGCTGCCCTCTCTGCCAAAGCCTCAGACAAACCACTCACAGGCGGCAACGTGTTCCCGTTCAGGGCCCCAGTTCTCGGTCTTGTCTCTTTGCATTATTCATCGAGAGCCTTCTATATTCTTTAGTGCGGTGCAAATTTTGATAGATCTGTCCCTCAAAATCCTGCACCAGAATATCAAAAGCCACCGCAGAGCGGAATGAATCGCCCTTTGGCTCTTGGGGATTTCAGGAAGCAAAAGGTCCGAAAAGCACTGTGGCACAGCAGTTTGACGGACGGAATGCAGCCGGGGAACCGAAAGTCCTCATGCCTTCAAACCAGCGGTTTCCGTCCGAATACTGTCAGGATCCAAACAGGCCGGACCGTTGCTTATTAATTATTTTTCGAGATATTGGTTAATTTTGCTGCCCAGAATGGGGATGTACTGGACGATCTTCTCCTTGCTGACCGTGTAGAAAAACCTGCCGGGAATGTAGGCGATATTTTAGTATTAAAAACAAAGTCAAATATCCCTATGGTATCCATGCCCTCAGGCAGGTCCGCCCAGAGGAAGATGCCTCTGCCGGAGGACGCGATCCGGGCCATTTTTACCCAGCTGTAATTTTAAGCCGATCAATACATCTCCGTGAGCTTTTGATAGGTTTCCACCCGGCGATCCTGCAGATAGGGAACATCCGTTGCCCGGTGATAGGCCACATCGTCCAGATCCACGGTTTGTACCAACAAAAACTCGTCATCCACAGGCGCTTCTGCCAGAAGATGTCCACGATAGTTATAAATCTTGTTATTGCCAAACATATAACAGTCATCCTCAGTTCCAACGCGGTTGATTCCTGCCACAAAGCAGCAATTTTCTAGGGAGCGGGAGCCGAAATAGGTGTCCCACATATCCTTATCACGGATAGGGAACGCACTGGGGCAGAGAATCAGCTCCGCCCCGGACAGTGCCAGGATCCGGGAGACCTCTGGAAACCCGCCGTCATAACAGATCATGAGACCCACCGTGCCGAAATCCATGTGGAACACAGGGTACCGGTCACCAGCCCTGAACCAAAAGCGCTCTCCCGCCCACAGGTGGGTCTTGTTATAGGTCCCCATAAGCTGACCATTTCTGGAAATCACAATCAGGCCATTGTAGAGCAATCCCGGGATCTCGCTCTTGAGTACAATAGGGGCAACAATATACATGCTGTATTTTTTCGCAAGTTCCGCCAGAAAGCAGAAGGTGGGGCCATCCGGCTCCTCCGCCACATCGATGTATTTGGGCCCGATCAAAGCAGGACTGTAACCGGTTGAGAACATCTCCGGAAAGCAGATCAGGTCGGCATGTTGCTGGGCAGCCTGCTCAATAAAGGTCTTTGCCTTCTGCAGGTTTGCCTCCTTGTCCAGCATGACGCAGTCCATCTGCACCAGTGCGATTGTCGCGTTTCTACTCATAGCATTCACCTTTCTTTCCATTTTCCAAGGGCGCAGAGCCCTCCCCGGTCCCGCCGCAGCGTTCAGAACATACCTCCGCCCAGTCGGGAGACGGGTTTTTCACACGATTGTATAATCCCCATCACCGTTTTCTGCCAGAGAAGACGAAAACAGTTTTCGGGCCAATCCAATCAGCTCCGCTGTATCACCAGTGCCGCAGGTCTCATAGGGCGAGTGCATAGCCAGCTGCGCAATTCCCACATCCGCTGTCTTGACAGGGACATGCTGAACAGAGATGTTCCCCAAAGTGGTCCCGCCAGGAATATCCGAGTGGTTGGTAAACACCTGGAGCTTCACCCCTGCCTTTTTCGCCAAGACACGGACGATTGCCGCAGAGACCGCGTCCGTGGCATACTTCTGATTTCCGCTATATTTTACCACTACGCCGCCGCCTAGTCTGGGTCGGTTGACCGGATCGCACTTGTCTGCATAATTGGGATGCATCCCGTGGGCGTTGTCGGCCGAAAGCAGGAAACTCTGGGGTAGCTTTTCCAGATATTCTCCAAAGGTCAGGCCAAGCGCCTCCGTAATCCGCCGGAGGGTGTCTTCCAGGAAGGGGGAAGCAGCTCCCTGCCTGGTGGACGAGCCGATCTCCTCGTTGTCAAACACCACATGGACCGGAAGGCTTTCCTCCGGGGCGCTCTCCAGAAAGCCGCACAGGGAGGAGAAGGCACACTGCAGATCGTCCAGTCTCGGGCTGGACATAAACTCCCGGTCCGCCCCCCAGATGCTGGGGGCTTGCCGGTTGTATACGAACAGGTCATGTCCAATCACAGACTCCGGGGAAATCCCAGCTGTTTCGGCGACAAGAGCCGTTAGATCCGGGGCCTCTGCCGCTCCATACAATGGGAGCAGATCCCGCTGCACCTTATACGCATAGCCGTCATTGACGCTCCTGTTCATATGGATGGCCAGGCTCGGGATCAAAAACAGGTCCCTGTCCACATTGACCAACTGCATCCGCACTCCCTCAGATGTCCTCACCAGAAGGCGCCCTGCCACAGACAGCGGGCGATCCAGCCAAGGCGCCAGAAGCGCACCGCCATACAACTCTACATTCAGCTTCTTATACAGTCCCCCTACCGTGATCTCGGGGTTCTCCTTGACCTTCAGAGCGGGGGAATCGCTGTGGCTGGCCATCAACATAAAACCGCGGAAACGCTTTTTGGGGACCTGAAATGCGATGAGCGCCGAGTGGTTTCTGGTGAGGAAATACTTTCCTCCCTCCCGGAGCGTCCAGTGCTGACTCTCCAGCAACTGTTCGTATCCCGCCTCCAGCAAGATCCGCCGCTGGCCTTCGATCACATGGTAGACGCTGGGGTGCTCCTGAATAAAGCGCAGCAGTTCGCCGCTGTAATCTCGTTCCATTTTCTCAATCCTCCTTTAAGCCATATTGATCGGCTGCCCGAAGCCCCCCGGCTGATAACCGGGAGGCTTCGGGCCCACAGAAAAATGTTTATACAATCTCCAACAGGACACGAGCCGCCATCGTGCGGGAGAGAATCACCGGCTTGCCGAGGGACTGCGCAGCAAAATCACGCATCTTCCTGCTGTATCCGAAGCAATCCATCACCGCCAGATCCACCTGCTCATCTCTCAGCCGAGAAACCGCACTTTCAGACTCGCTTTCGAGATAGGGATTCCACTGAACGGGGATCACTGTCTCCACAATGGGCCTCCACTTTTTTTGAATGTCCTCCATCTGAGCCTCTTCTGGCGTGATGATTCCAATGCGTGAGAGGTTGCCCAGAGCTGCCACGACGTTGCAAATAACCTTGCTGGGATAGATCAAGGGCACCCTCGACACAAAGGTCTCCGGAAACTCTCCCGTGCACATAATCAGGATCGCGCTGACACCCTGCTCCTCCAGATCATGGATCCGCTGTTGTAGCAGCGGAAGAATTTTCTGCTCTTGCAGCATGACGCCTGTACCATCTCGCATTCTGCTGACCAAGGTGTTTCCCGTACCATCGGGCCGCAGCGTTTCCACTTCCTCCAGTGTCAATAAATCCAGTGCACCGGCCTGTATCAGTTCAACATCTCCCCGTAGGATATCGTCAAGATCCTCCATCACATCGGTTCTGGGGGCCTGACCGATGGTAATCGCACCGATCTTTTTCACTGTTCATCCGCCCCCATAGTCTGAAGGCGGCACATGCTTCCGTATCGGGTTACCAGGGCTTGGAATTCCCGCTCATCGTAAAAGCTGCACTTACCGGCACCGTATGCCTTGGCCACTTCCACCGCAAAACGTGCGGTCTCCTCCACATCTACAAAGTGAGACGCTCCCGTGGCACATCCGGCCACAGGCTGCTCGGTGGTGACTGCCACGCCGATCACTGGGGCGGCAGTCGCTGTGGCGGGCTGCAAAATGCTGTTGAGATGGAAAAGTCCGTTGCCGTAAGGGGTGATATCCTGCATGGAAACGCCAAAAGTGTGGGGGGGCTTTCCGGTGGTGCGCTGCATGATATCCAGAATATCGCTGCTGTACCGCAGGATATAGCCTTCCTTGACGGTCTGAGACACTGCAAAACCGTTGACATTGATGACGCTGTTGCCCTTTGTAGTGTCGATGGACAAAACCGCTTCCATTTTGTCGTTCACTTCCTCCCGGTTCATGGTGGCCATGTCTACGGGAGAGCCCATGAACGGAACCGGCTCATGAGGCTGCGTCGGCGCATGGGGACAGATTTGGGTGCAGATGATTACATCTCCCTCCAGCGCATCACCCCTGTGCTTCATTTCCATTAACTTTGACGCGGCGGCCAGAGCACACAACGCGCCGTCGCCGTCAGAGACGTATCCAGTCACTTCCGGTCTGGCGCCAATCGCACCCAGCCGCCCCACAATGCCCATAGTGGGAGCAGTTCCCCCGGTAAGCCTTCCATTCTTTCCGGCGATGACGATTTTGATAAAATCCGTGGCGTATTTTCCGTCCCGGATAGTCTTGACTGTGATATCGTCCTCCCCCTTGCTCTGTAAATAAGCTTTAACCTCTTCCCCGCAGGCATGGGGGCTGTCCAGCAGATCAAATACTTCTATGATCTGTTTAATTAACATATGCGTTCCTTCTTCCGTTTATCGTTCGCTTTGCAAGCAAGCATAATAGGCAAAGAGTCCCTCTGCCATCACTGGGTCCACCGCTGGAATGCCGCAGCTGTTCTCAATCTCCCGGGCAATCCGAATCGTGCTCATTCCCGTACATGCCAGAGCAATACAGTTCGCGCCCTGGGCTTTCAACTCCCGCGCCTTGCGCAGCACGCTCTCCCGGCCCGCGCCTATCATCAAATCCAGTGTGCACGTCACGCCCTCAGGTCTGCCAAGGTCAATCAGATCATCTCCCAAAATTCTCCGATAGGGCTCAGGCACATATTCTGTAATTCCAATAATTCCCACCCGTTTGCCCAAGCCGCGGGCCACCGCACTCACAGCCGTTCCGGCGCCGATGACCGGAACAGAGAGCATCTCCCTCAGTTCTTCTACTGCCGGGTCATCACAGCAGCTGATCACGATGACGTCTGCGTCCTGATGCTTCTTTGCCAACGCAATGATCTTTGGAACTGCCAGGGTTTTGGTCTTCAGATCGCAGACTCCCCGCGGTTGCTCCCCGATACAGTACGAATCCGTTCGGAGCGCAGGATAATACGCCTCGATCAGGTCTCCGTGCATCCGCAGCAGGGTCTGGTCCTCCAGCGTGACGACACGAATGACGACAATGTTCTTCCTGACCATGGTTCTATCAGGCCGCCTTCTTGGCAGTAAACTGATTGGCGATAAGCACCATCACCACGGAGCAGGCCATCGCCACCAGGGCGGAGGGAACGATCGTAGACAGCCGCACCATAAATGGCACGCCGAATCCTACGGGGGGCTCGTTCATGCACAGGCCCACCAGACAGCCCACAATGGCTCCAATGCTGGTGTCAGGCCGCACGTTGGGGATCTTATCCATCAGTTCAAATCTGTAATTGTCCGCATTTTTCAGGATATAGAAATCTGCTAGCATTGCGCCGGTAATCGGAGGCACTACTACGCAGAGAATATTCAGGAAAGGAACCAGCCAGTCGATCATGCCGATGGCGCCCAAGATGGTGGCAATCACGCCGCAGATGGCTGTGGTGACCCAGCGGGGCAGCTTGATGATGCCGTGGCAGGCATTGGTGAGGCCCAGAACGGACTGATAGAGGTTATTATCATTGGTGGTCCAGGTGGCTATCACGATGATAAAGGCCGCAATGTATCCAAAACCCAGCACGTTGATCAGCGTATTGGTCAGATCATTGGACTGGAAGGCGCAGGCAAAGATTGCACCGCAGATCACTACTGCGGGATAACCAATGGTAAAGCCCAAAACGATGCCGATGGAGGAGTCCTTCACAGTCTTGGAGTATCTGGTGAAATCCTGCACAATAGACACGCCTACAATAAAGCTGCCCACCATCAAAGACACGGCGGTAGCGAAGGAGATCGGCTCAACTGGGGGTGCAGAAACGATCTCGCCGGCAGGGACTACTGTAAACGTCTTTATCACACCGCCGATCACCAGCAGGAACAACAGCGGTACACCGAACTGGGACAGAACCTTGATGCCCTTATAACCCACAATGGCCGTTATCATCATAAGTAGGCCGCCGATGACAATGCACGCCGTCAGATTTACCTCGATACCCGCCGCCAGCTTGAACATGCTGGTAATGCTGCTGCCGAAAAATGTGCACTGATAGCCGAACCAGCCGAAGTTGCACAGGGCGTTGATCAGTCCGAAAATAATCGCACCATAAGTACCGAAGGTAAATCTAGAGGAAACAGTCGAGGAAAGTCCGCTCCGGACACCGATGGCACCCACCAGGGCACCCACCACTGTCAAAATGATGCCGCCCACAAGCACTGCCGCGACAGTGGGCCAAAAGCCAAGTCCCAGGGCAATCTGGCCGCCCAGAGTGAATGCCGTCAGGCAGAAGCCAACGCCCAGCCAGACAAAGACCTGGGCCTTCCAGGTGTTTTTCTTCTCGTCGGGCACTGGGGAAAATTCATAGTCGTTGAAGGTCTCCTCTGATTCCACGCTTCTCACAGCTCTGCTTTTCTCTTCCATGTTTCGTCTCCTTTCTCAGTACACACGTTTCAGTTCCTGGAGTTTTCGAAGAACCACCTCTCACAGGAAAACATTTGTTTTCCCATAAAGTACGCCAACGGATTATTGTTTATTATAGAGCTGCCCTTTATTGATGTAAATAGCAAAAATAGCCACCATAAATTGAACAATAATTCAATTAATAGTGGTTGTTTTTATGAGACTTCTTTGTCACATCTATTGCCATCCAACGTTTTTTTGAGTTTTTTCACAGTTTTTCAGCCGCAATTGCGTAATTATCGTTGACAATCTTTGGCGTTTTTTTGTAGTATTATTGAAGTAAAATTCAACGGAGGTTGCCATGTCACTCTATTCATGGAACGTTATCGCCACCGTAGCAGAACACCACAGTATTAGTCAGGCCGCAAATATCCTCAATTTGACCCCTTCTGCTGTAAGCCACATGGTAAAAAAGGTTGAAGACGGCGTGGGATACGCCCTTTTTATCCGCGAGCGCAACCACTTTGAGCTGACCAGCAGCGGTAAAGCGCTCCTCCCCTATATACAGAATTATTTGAAATCCGGCAACGCTTTGGTGGAGGAGGCACTACGGCTGAAAAACTCCGTGACGGGTTCCGTCCATATCGCCGCATACAACAATGTGATCCGGGACTGGCTCCCCTCCATTTTGCAGCAGTTCCATCAAAAGTATCCCAACATCAAAGTTTCCATCCGCCAGGCCAATGACATGCAGATCAAACATTGGATGGAGAGTGGAGAGATCGATCTGGCCATCGTGTTCAACTCCTACTACAACGCAGCATCTTTTATTCCCCTTCACAGGACTCCTATGGTCTGCTTTACTCCCAAGGACTATGCCCCTAGGAACGGCGTTAGTATGACTTCCGAAGACCTCCGGGACATGCCCATTATTTTGCGGACTGGGAATTTTGACAAAGAAAGCGACTCCATCCTGTCCGCAGCGGGGATCCCCTTTGATTCTGTTTTTCGAATCGACAATGATGAATCCTGTTACGAGTATATCCGGCAGGGGTTTGGCTTTCGGATCACCGCCTCCATTACCTATCCACCAGACAGTTGTATCAATGTCTATCCGATTGAAAACGCACCTATCCGAACCATCGGACTAGTTACCGTTTTTCCGCAGTACATCTCGCCTACGGTAAACCTTTTTCGAAAAGAAGTGGTCACCTTTTTTTCAGACAACAATCTCATGAATATTTGAAGCGCACTCTCAAAAGAATTGTCAAATTAAGCACGGCGGGAAATAAGTCTGAACTGCTGCAATCTCTAGGGGGAAACAGAACGTCTAACCCTTGCGAAACCCACCCTTACTCAGCAGCTGATCTTATTTTAGGGTGGTAGAGGAAGTCTGAAGTAGTGTTCTGTTAAAAAAGGAGGCTCGCCGCTGAAAGCGGCGGGCCTCTGTTCTATCAGCGGGCCGGGATAGTCCGAAAACTCCGACGGGGCTACCTCCAGCAAAGCGCACACGGTTTCCTGGGAGACGCTTTTCCAGTAGTCCGACCAGCCACACCAGGTCAAAAATCTAGGTCCAGCTCACGGACCGGGTATCGTGCTCGATTGGCTTGGCCTGGGGAGGGCTTTTTTCCGCCTCGCACAGCTGTTCACAGCGGGACTCCGCCGCATTGGTCGCGGAGGCAGAAAGGTTTTCCTTCAACTTTGTCAGGACTGCGTACACCTCCGTGTCCCGGTCCAGGAACGACCAGACCCGGCAGCTGTCCTCCGTTCCTCGCCAGTTTCCGCAGAGCCAAAAGACGAAGCCATTAAGTTTCAAACCTGCGTCCCCTAAATGGACAGATACCGCTCCATGTCCCGCCGGAGCTCCTGATTCAGCCGGATCAGGTCGTTGCAGTCCTTGTCTGTGCAGGCCGGGAACTCCTCATTCATCTCCTTGCTGCAGTAGCACCGGACTAGCCGCCGCGTCTCCTCTTCCAGTCGGGTGACATAGTCCCAGAAGACCACGCCGTTAGTGAGGTCCCCCCAGGGCGGGGCTATGAACTCCGCCGGCCGCTGGGGCTCACACTAGGGTTGGCCCAGGGAGACGCTCTCCACGCGGCTCCGTCCGCTGACTGCACATCTCCCGGATCACCCCTTGGATCCCCACCCCGCGGTAGGACGTTCAGCTGCAGCAGACCTCGTAGGCAGGATAGGTGCATGGCGCCTCCCAGCAGGCTGGACCGACGTTTCTCGCAAATTCCTCCCGGACCAGCCGGACGCCGCTGCGCTGCAGGCCCTCCCGGCTGAATGCCAAGAACACGTGAAAAACGCGCACCCAATTCTCGTGTCGCTCCCTGCTCCTCATCAGTCCCCACGCCTTCCGTCTCTCTTTTTCCAGGCACTCAGATTGCCGGACTTCGCCCGTCCGGCGTCGGGCCGGACTAGCGTATCCAACACGCCCACCTATCTGCTGTGTGTGGGATTCCGCGCCGCCGTGTAGCGGGCCTGCAGGGCGAACCCGCCTCTACTGGGCTGCGGGAGAAAGCGATGTCCTTGATGCGCCCGCTTTTGGGGAACTTGTACACGCCGCTCTCCGATGGACACAGGAGAATGCAGGTAAAGTCCTTATAAGCCGAGAACACCACCCGCAGAGAGGGACTTTTCCCCATGACCGCCTCCAGCAGATGCTGGTTCAGCATCACATGGCTGCTGAGGCTGGCGGTGACGGCCATGCCACTTAGAGGTGGGGCAGGCAGATGGGTTCCAGCAGCGTCACCTCCAGATTGATCTGCATGGGGGCCGAAAAAGTCAGGCAGAGCAATGTGGCCTGTTTTTCATATAAGGTCTTTCCTTTCTCAAAGATTGTGCACATTACAGCAACTCTTTCCGCTACCCGACAGGCTCAAATTCCACAGATTTTCGGGTGAAGGTCCGTCGTTTTCTCTGCTGGTTTTCCGTAGATTTTCCGTCCCAGTTTCTGATATGTCTAGATTTTATGCCTGCTTTTTCTTTCACCCTCCGTAGAGTATCACAACCGGCCCACCTCTGTTCCCAATGGTTCGGTGGAGCTGAGATCACCCTCTGCTCGTAAGGCGGGCATACAGGCCGCACACTCCTCAGTGTCCCCGACCCCTTCCGGCAAAACCCCACACATCCCCTTACAGGTGATAACAATTGGCCGTTTCGCTCGGGTCCCCAGTGCGCAGGCCCCTCTCTCTATAATCTTCTCCGAGGGGTCTATATTCTTTACTGCGACGCAAATTTTGATAATCTATTTCATCCCCTAAATTATTTTTGTGAAACACAGTCTATCTCAAGCTATACCATCCATCTCAAATTATTAAAACAAAATTCAGGAAGTCACATAAAAACAGCGCCTCCCAATATAAGCGTGCCGTTTACATCAATACGCTTTTTTAATTTCAATATTCAGGCACCCAGACTCAATTTAACCCGTTTAGTGTAAGCCGCTCTCCGTCAAGACGTTCGAAATATCTATTTCCATTTCCTCGCTTCCACCTCCCTCCTCCGCTCTCCTACTCCATGCAGAAAACCAATCCGCCGGGTAATCCTGCCGATCTGGTTTTCTGCTCGCCTTGCTTCACTACGCGCCCTCACCGATCTGCTCATCTATATATTTAATCGCAGAAGAAAACGCTATTGCTTGTTTCCGGTGTAACGCATGCAAGGAAAGAAGCTCAAGTGTGTCTTTCAAAATACGCCCACTGAGAGGTGGCAGCAGGCTCAATTTTTCCCTGCGTAGGAACGGTGGTCCGCGTTCTTGGACGTTGCCGTCCGCTCCTTTGAGTCACTTAGGTCATACAGAGATTTTAGCTCCACCGGCACAAAATGAAACGTCCGCCGCTGAAAAGCGGCGGACGTTCGACCAGGTCTCACCGCCTGGTCATCTGCCCCAAATGCACCTCATCTAATCCCCACTGCTCTGGGTGCCGTCCTGGCAGTGCTGCCCCGCCGGCACGGTCTAGCCCGCGGAAGACATTTCAGGGAAGCGCGCACAGCGCCCAAACAGCGTTGTAATCCGCCAGTTCCGGCCGACTAAAACGGCGCAGCACAGACTCTCGGGGCATCTAGATCCAGTCCCACACTTCCGTGGACACAGTACCCCGGTCCAGGCAGGTCAGTCCCCGCAGAAAAATCCACTCCAGATGCATCTACAGTACGCCGTCAGGCAAGGGTTTCCTGCGGGTCCTGGCAACTAGGTCGTTGCAGTCCCAGTAGGAAAAACCCGCCTCTTCCGCCACGGGCAGCAGTAGCTCGCAGGCGGCCACATCCCGGGGCGGCATGCCCAGATGCTGTTCCCTGATGGAATGTCCTGCAGCCTCCAGGCCGACACCGTCATAGGTGTTGGTGTTGAAGTCCCCCATGAATACCGGTATCCCCGGCGGCAAACGGTCCACTGCGTCCAGCAGGGCCCGCATCTGCAATGTCTGGGCAGCTGCATAGGTCTTGTTCTCCAGGTGGACGCAGACAGCGCCCACCTCCCGACCTGCCACATCCAGCACTGCCAGAATGGCCACGCGCTCACCGATGCGCTTTTGCGAGTCGAAATACCAGTTATACCCCTGGGGCACATGCAGCACAGAGACCCGTTTGATGGGCCAGCGGCTGAACAGCGTGTTGTCACTCTAGCCCTTGGGATCCTGCGGCCCCGCCAAGCCGATGAACTCCAGAGCGAAGGCGTAGTTCATCCCGATGGCCCTGGCGATTTCGGCGGAGGGGTTCCGGCAGTCGCTGTGACAGCAACCGTCATCCAACTCATTGCTGAAGGTGATGTCCATATCCCGGGCCTGAGGGCATTCCCGAAGGAAAGCCGCCGTTTCCGCAGGGAAACGCCCCAGCGCCATATTGAGCACCATGCCCCGCAGTGTCTTTCCGCCGCCGGTGAGAGGGAAAAAAGAGTTGTCAATCTCCGGTGCGTCGAAGGCGGGGATGCGGGCCATGACCCGGCGCTGCCCCTCCTGAGGGATCTCGTCGCTGAGCTGGAGACGCAGCTTGTAAGGAATCGCTTCCATGGCACGCCCTCAGTGATAATACTTGTCTGCGAACGACGCCACATCCGCCCGGTCGCCCTTAAAGGGCCCCGGTGTCTGCATCTTCAGCGACACCAGCTGGGAGGCGTAGGCCAGGGCCTGGGGGATGTTTGCCCGCTCCCGCTCGGTGATGTAAGCGGAGAAGGTTGTGTCGCCCCGGCCGGTACGGCCGGCCAGCCCCAGAGGTTTCAGGGGGCAGGTGTAGTACTCCTTGCCGTCATAGACCAGAACCTCGGTATTGTGGGTGATGAGCGCTTCCTTGACGCCCCACTCCACCATCAGGCGGGCAGCCTCCCGCCGGTCCGATGTGCCGGTGAGGATCTCCGCCTCGGCGGCATCGGTTTTCAGATAGGTGATGTGGGGAAAATACTCCTGTTTCCGGTCCCAGTCGTGGTACACCATCTCTTTAGTGGAGGGATCTGGAACCCTGAGATAGCCCTGCATATCCAGCGCAACCTTGCCCCGTTGCGCCAGGACCTTGATAATGTCGTCCTCATAGTCGCCCTTCATCAGTCCCGCCAACTGATAGATCTTCGCAGAGATGCCTTCCGGCAGCTCCGCCACAGTGATGGTACTGCCCTGTGCCAGCGCAGTGGTGATCCGGCGCTCGTGCTTGTCATCCAGGAACTGATTGCGGATGGAGGTGGTCTCGGAATCGGATCTCAGCCAATAAATGTCCTCTGTGTGGACAGGCAGGATATATGGGATCATTTTCTCGCGGGGCGCGGATTTGATCAAAATGCCTACGTGGTTGCCGCCGGCCAGGGCGGCATAGGAGGAATAGACCACAGCGCCGCCGATGGAGAATTCTCCTTCCCCGGCGGAGTTCAGGATCTCGTCGATGCACAGATGCCCAATGATAAAGGTATCATACTGTTTCATGAAACTGCCTCCTCTCAGAATTGCCGAACGACTTAGCGCCCCGGAGGTCCGCAGGTATCCCGCCGGACTAAAACGGGCTGAATGGTCTTGCAACTGACCGGAGCAGGCTCGGCTGCATGGATTAGCTCCTCCAGCGTCCGCACGGCGGCGTCGCAGATCTCCTCCTTGGGCTGGGAAATGGTGGTCAGCTGGATCTTGGGAAGCGAAGCGAAGGAGACGTCGTCAAACCCGATCAGGGAGACCTGTCCCGGGATGTCCACACCGGTCTCCACCGCCGCCTGCATGACGCCCAGTGCAAAATGATCGCTGATACACAGGATGCCGGTAGCAATAGGCTGTTTATTCTCAATACAATGGGTGAAATATGCAAGCCCTGTGCGGTATCCATCTTCAATCTTGCTGCCAGACAAAATGGTAAAAATGTCATAGCGGACATTTGCAGCAGCGGCCGCTGCATCCAGAAACCCCTGGTGCCGGCGGCGGTGGGTCACAGAGAAATCCCGCCCGCCCAGAAACATCAGTTCTCGATGGCCCAAGGAGATCAGATACCGAGTGGCCATACGGGTTCCCTCATAATTGTTGACAGTGATTTGGGATACCATCCCCTCCGGGATGTTGTCGCCCAGAAACACAATGGGGACCTTTCCAAGGTAGTTTCGCAGGTGCAGATACGTCTGGTCCCCCACTCCGGACAGGATGATCCCCGACACCCGGTTTTCCATTAGGGCCCGGATGTTTTCATCCTCGATCTCATAGTCATAGAAGGAACTAGAAATAAAGACATTGCGTCCTTTCTGCCGGGTCATCCATTCCAGATGGCGGGTGAGTTCGCAGAAAAAGGCGTTAGAGATATCCGGCACGATAATCCCGATGGCCCCCGAATCGCTGCGTTTGAGCTGCCTAGCCGCCGCATTAGGCGTGTAGCCGGTCGTCCGGCAGAGCTCCATGATCTTGGCATAGGTCTCTGGTCGGATGTTCTGCGCCCCATTCAGCGCCCGGGACACAGTGGTGTGGGATACCCCCGCCATTTTCGCAATGTCCTTGATGGTCAGCCTCTCCATAGCGTTCCCTCTCCGCAGGTTCACAGGGAGATACTCACATCCCCCTGGAAGGTATAATAGCATTGGGAACCGCCCGCGGCGCATAGCGCGTCGACCTGAGCTCCCATCTCTTTAGTATAATGGATTTTGTCAACGCTGACCACTAAAATTTCAGGTTTCACGATCTTTTGTACATATTCCGAGAAATATCGGGCGCAGATCCCATGGTGGGACAGTTTTTGCAGCCGGGGCCGGACCGTTCGGCCGCACAAAGCCGCCCGCATGGTCTCATCGGTACTATCCCCGGCCAGCAGCGCCAGATCAGCACCACCCTTCCGCAGCAGCCAAATGCTGCTGTCCTCATTGCAGGTCTGCTTGTGGGCCTCCAGATTCCACGCCATGGCCTCTTCCGTCAGTTCAGGCGCACACAGGGCCTCCGCATAGGTCACCGACCGCTGCGTACTGTCCCGCATGGGGTAGAGGCAGTCCAGCGCGAAGTCTCCGAAGGTAAAGGTCCTTCCGGCGCACTCTTTCGACCGGATCAGTTCTGTCCCGCTGCGGTTCAGATATTGGAAAAACGTGTGATACTCCCGGTAAAACTCCTGATCTCCAAATACCGGATACACCCGGTCGGCAAACTGAAGATCTCTGCAGGGCGCCACAGCCCGCCGCACCTGCACCTGGTCGACCAGGTGCACAAAGCCGCCGAAGTGATCTTGGTGCAGATGGGTCAGGATGAGCAAGTCGATATCGGAGATATTTCTCTGGGTGAGGAACTCTAACAAGGGGCGGCGGGCCCCGTAATATTTTCCGCCCCCGTCCACTACCACCGTCTGCCGCCCCTGGGGAGTATCCAGAAGAAGCACTGTGCAGTCCGCGCGTCCCGCATCCAGAATGTGCAGCTCGCTCATAGGGTCAGCGTCACCTCATCTCCCACCCGATAGGTCTCGTCGCCTCGGTAGCGGACCTCCAGGATCTCGTTATCCGCCTGATTGTGCAGCATCATACGGACCTCCACGCCCTGGTACTCGATCTCATAAACAGACGCACGGACGCCGTCCCGGCCATCCCGCTTCACTTGCAGGTGCTCCGGCTTGACAGGATAGTGGCCGCTCTCGCGGAACACCGGAGCCACCTGGCTCCCCTCCCAGCAGGCTGTAGAGCCGGCAGGGGTGAATGTATCTGCAGACCAAGTGCCGGCGATCAGGTTGGACCGCCCCACGAATTTGGCTACAAAGGGAGTGGCCGGGTGGCTGTAGATCTCCTGTGGCGTACCCACCTGCTCGATCTGCCCCTGGTTCATCACCACGATCCGATCCGCCAGGGCCAGTGCCTCAGACTGGTCGTGTGTCACATAGACCACGGTCACCTTGGTCTTCTGGTGGAGTTCCTTGATCTCCCGGCGCATCTCCACGCGTAGTTCCGTATCCAGATTGGATAACGGCTCGTCCATCAGCAGCAGATCCGGGTTCACTGCCAGGGCCCGGGCTAGGGCCACTCTCTGCCGCTGGCCACCGGACAACTGGGCAGGCAGCCGCTTTTCCATGCCGGTGAGACCCACCATACCGATCAGCTCCTGGACGCGGCTGTCGCAGTTGGAGCGGATCTCTGGGGACACAAACTTGCTGTTTTTAATGGGAAATTCCACATTTTTACGCACACTCATATGGGGCCACAGCGCATAGGACTGGAACACCATGCTGATAAAGCGCTCATTGGGCGGCAGCACATAGTCCCGGTTGGCCACCACCTGCTCGCCGATACGGATCTCACCGGAGGAGGGGGGGGTGAAGCCGGCCAGCAGCCGTAACAGCGTGGTTTTGCCGCAACCGGACGGCCCCAGGACCGCGATAAACTCTCCGTCCTGAATCTTGAGGCTGATGCCGTTGAGAGCCTTAAAGCCATTGAAGTCCATGACGATGTTTCGAATTTCCGTACTCATTATCCATTCCTCCCCATTTTATGACGCAGGATGGCAGAGACACCCCGGTACAGCAGTACCAGCGTCAGAATCGTGATGCAAACAACTGTGGACAGGGCGCAGGCGTAAGTGGTGTATCCCGCAGAGGTATAGTTGTAGATGACGACGCCCAGCGTCTCGGAGCCGGCGGACCACAGCAGGGAAGAGGTAGTCAGCTCCGTCAGTGCATTCAGAAACACCAGGCCCATGCCGGAGATGGTAGCAGGGAAAATCAGCGGAATAATGACAGAGCTCCACTTTTTGAACCCGCTGGCACCGCAGATCTCCGCGGCCTCCTCCATGGACACGTCTGTTTGCAGCACACCGGTGGTGCTGTTTCGGATTTGTAAAGAGGTGAAACGGACTACATAGGATACCAGCAGCATGAACACCGTGGCGTAGATCGTCCGATTGATGATGGGCAGCGGTCTGGCCCAGGTCAGGATCAGGGCCAGTCCCAGAATGATTCCCGGGATCGAATACGGGACGGAGATGATGCCCTCCACCACCCGGATCAGCACAGAGGGACGGCGGACCATCAGATAGGCCACGATGGTGCCCAGCACCACGCAGATCAGCGCAGTGGTGATTCCAAGGAAGATACTATTCTTGATGGCGTTAAAGCTCTTGGCGTTGCTGAACACAAAGGCGAAGTTCTCCAGAGTCATGTTGTCCAGGCCGTAGCCTCCGCCGATGCCTTTCATGAAGGCGGTCACGATCAGGGTCAGCATGGGCACGAAGTTGATGATGAAAATGACCAGCCACATCAGGCTCTCCACCAGCAGCTTTTTACGCCGCAGGAAAAACCGAGGCGACATGTCCTCCAGGTCCGTTTGCATGGTCTGGAACATCTTGGCTACCTGCCACAGGATCAGGGATGAGAGCACGCCGATCACACCCAGGATAACGGATTCCGCAGCAGCCTCGCCGAAGCTGTTTCCGGAGAAGGAGATGATGGCCTGATAAATATCAGTGGACAGCACGGTGATCCTGGCCGGGATTCCCAGGAAGGCCACAGTGCCGAAATTATCCAGGCAGGAGATAAATACCAGCAGCAGCCCATTGGCCACGCCGGACAGGGACATAGGCAGCGTGACCTTGAAAAAGGTCTTCACCTTATTGCAGCCGGAAATGGCGGCAGCCAGTTCCATATCCGTGGATATCTTGCGGAAGGTGCTGAGGGTCAGTGTGTAGATCAAGGGGTACTTCGTCACGGAAAACACAAAGATAATGCCCCAGTAGGAGTAGATATTGGGCATGGCCGCCCCTGGCATGACGCTCTGGACCAGTGAAGCCACAAAGCCGCTCTTGGCAAAAAACTGCATCCAGGCCAGGGTGATGATGTAGCCCGGAATGACCAGGGGCAGCAGCAGCGCGTAATGGATGAACTTCTTGCCGCGGATATCCGCATAAGCTACAAAATAGGCCATGATAACGCCGATGACTGTTGCGAAAAAAGAGGAGAGGATGTTGATGTAGATGGTGTCCCAAATGACCTTGAGGGTCTTGGGGTCCGTTAGCAGCCCCCAGAAGATCCCCAGACTCAGCTGCCCCTCCTCTTGAAAGGCGACCTCCGCCAGTTTCCACAGGGGCAGGAAGAACAGGCCGAAAACCGCCAGCAGGCCGAATATAATGAAAATGTACAGCACCAGAGACCGGAGGGAAAAGCCCCTCCTGCCGAAGGGCATAGGTCCTTTTGCCATATATGCTCCCCACTTTCATGTTGGACTGTTGTTTTGCCGCCGACAGGGCGGATAACGGCGAGACCGCCTCTCTGAAAAGGGTGAAGAGAGGCGGCCCCTGTACAAAAAGGAGAAACTTAGAAGCCGAACATCTCGGAGAACTGCTCCTTCTCCTGCTCACGGGCCTCAAACAGCACCTTAGCATCGGTAACTAGATTCACCCGGTCCTCCACAGCCAAGCTGCCCTCTGGATTTTCCATTCCCTTGCGGATGGGCGCCTTTCCGATGAGTTCACGGCCCAGGGTTTGCACATCCTCGGACAGCATGAAGTCCAGAAATGCCTGTGCGGTGGTCAGGTTGTCCGTGGCGGTGGTAATTCCAATGGGATCGGCCGTGGCGGGCACGCCTTCCTCGGGATACACAAAGGCCAGGGGAGAACCACTGGCAGCTGCCGCCAGCGCGTTGGAGTCACAGACAATGCCGTAAGCGTTTTCGCCGGCAGCCACGGAGTTGATAACACCACCGTTTCCATTGACTACCATAACCTCATTGTCATACAGCCCCTGATAGTAGTCCCAGCCAAGGCCCCCGGCTCTGGTCAACTCCATCAGGGCGTTTGCGGCGGTGCCGGAATAAAGGGGATTGGGCATCACTGTATTAGCCTTGGCATCTTCACTCAGCAAATCCAGCCAGCTGGTTGGCGCTTCCGTTACCAGATTGGTGTTGTATACGATACCCATGGCAGCAGGGAAAGTTCCATAATAATAGTGTTCGGGATCTACGAACTCGGTATAAATGTTATCCAGTTCTGGGGAGTCATAGGGCTGCAGGAGGTCGTTGGCCTTCAAGCTCTCAAAGGTGGGAGCATCAGAGACCATGATCAGGTCCGCCTGCAGGCTGTTGGTCATTTTCTCCGCCATGATCTTACTGATCACTTCTTCGGTGCCAGAGCGATAGTATTGGGCATTCGCCTCGGGATATTTCTCGTTGAACATGGCGCACACTTCGGAGATAAAGGCATCCTCAGCGGAGGTATAGATCATGATATCACCGGAAACCTCCGCAGCACCAGACTCCGCAGTCTCCTCTCCGCTCGTCGTGGTATCATCAGCATCGGCAGCAGTATCATCACTGCTGCAGCCAGACAGCATGCTGGCCGCCAGCAGCAGGGCAAACAAGATCGAAAACAATTTTTTCATTTGAAAACTCTCCTTTACAAAAAATCTGCTGAATGAGACGCGGGTCCAGTGTAAGCTTCACATGTAAAATCCGTTATCCAAACTCTGTTAAACCTTTGGAAACTCCCGTGTCCCTGCACGGTTTCTCCTGATTCCTATCCGCCCCCTCTTTCGTTTGCCAATTATACCCCCTACTTTTGTTCGATGTGAACGTGAATATTTCGATTTATTGCAAATGTTCACGTTCATATATTACATCAATTAAATCTTTTTGTAAATACAACATATTTTTACAAATGTTACGTTAATTTATTGTGTATTGTTTACAATGATGCTGAATATTTTCATATTTCGAAAAATATGAACGTGCATTTTTAGACTTGGTTCTGCCCTGTATCCGGACCGGCGTAGAATTGAGGCCGCGTCTCTGAAGCATTGGAGGTCGGAGACGCGCCATCGGGATCAGCCGTGATGCTCCGGAGGAACAGAATGGCCCTCAGTTTTTCAGGGGCGGGCCCTAAAATGCCAGGAAAGCACTGGGGCGCAACGGCTTGACAACCGGGACATAGCCCATAACCCGGAGGTTGTTGGTTCAAGTCTAGCCCCACAACCTCAAAACAGTCTGATTTCTTTACTTTTTACATTTAAAGGTCCTGGGAGAATTACGCAATTTTCTAAAATTTGCAGTTGGCCCATACCGCGACCCATGTGGGGCAAAAAATGTGCCTTGGCGTAGCTCTTCCATTCCAAGGCCTTTCTGCTGTTTAGTATGATTTTTTCCCGTTCAGATTGCCGCCGTCAGCACCTTCTCTATGGTTCTGGCCGCCTCCTTCGGGGCCGCTGTCATGATGTGGGCATAGGTGTCCAGGGTGAACCCTGCCGAGAAGGGTCCCAACATCCCGGACACTGCTTTGATGTCACCCCCGTTTTGAAGAACCTGGGTTGCAAAGGCGTGCCGCAGATCGTGGAAGCGGAACTTTGCTAGTCCCGCCCGCTCCAGCACCCGGTGGAGCGTATGCAGGACACTGTCCGGGGAGATGGGCCCGCCAGTGGGAGTGTTCGGTAGGCATTTTTTGTTTTCAGCGGGGCCTCTGCCACCTCTCCGTTGACGCGGGCAATCTGCCGTTTCACCCGAAGGTTGCTCCGCTCCAAATCGATGTCCTCCCATTTAAGACCAAGCAACTTACCTCTTCTCAATCCTGTTACAAGCTTCACGTAGTACATCTCGAAGACGCGGCTGTCCTTTGCTTCCCGCAGGAAGAATGTCTGCTGTTTAACGGGCAGTGTTTTCATTTTCTTGTGTTCCGGCTTCGGCAAGGCACAGCCCTCAGCCTGCTTCTTGCTCTCGAACTTGTCGATCCTCCCACTGGTCAGCAGCTTCTTATAGAGCTTTTGAAACTCCAGAGAGGTAGGCTTTTCCAGCGAAACTTTGCCGATATTTGGCTTGATGTGGTTGTTGATGTACCCCGGTAGGTCTGGTGGGAGGATGGGCGGGCCTTGATCTTTGCATAGTTTTTGAACCACTCGTCCATTCAGGCCCCCACAGTGTACGTTCTTGTTTTAGTCACGTACAAGCTCTTGGTTTCCGCGATGGCCGCTTTCAGCTTAGCCTTAGCTTCCGCCGGTGTTCTGCCCAACACGTTCTTGTAGATGGCCCTGCTGGTCTCTGGATCGTGTCCGGCAGTGTACCGGCCTTCCCATCTGCCATCTTTTCTTTTTCTGATGTGGCTGCCCCGTTGGTTCATTTCTTTGCCATGGCATTGCTTCCTTTTATGACTTACCAGTGTCTCGCTTCGCTCGGTTACTCGCATGCATGGAGCCTGTGGGCTCTCATCAACAACACAACATACCACAGGAAAAGAAAAAGCCAGAGCTTGCGGCCACAATTATCAGAAGGGCTCGATTTCCCCGGTGATCCCCATGCCCAGCGGAAACCCGGTAATGAAGGATGTCAGGGAGGTCTCCTCCCGTAGTTCGTTCTCCAGATCCGCCAGTTGCAACAGAATTTCCTGGTTTTGCTGATCCGATTTCCCTTTAATCACTCTGTGGGCCCGGTCCAGTTCCACCCGGGTACTCCGAAGCTCCGGCTCCCGGCAGGCCCCCGCGTGCAGAGCCCTGATGTAGTCGTACATTGTGCCGCCTCCCTGTCAGTGACACACCATACCACAACGCTAGCCCAATAGCCAGTGGACCGGGAGGAGATTTTCAGAAAAGTAACAACTTGGCTATCTGGTTGGAACCCTTAGCTTCATTTTCAGTGCCACAATTCTTGAAGAGGCATATCTGTGCCCACATAACCAGCAATGCCTCTGAGGGCCCTTGTTGCTCTATGGAATAAGGGTAATTCAGTGTTAAAAAGGCATCTCCTCTATTTCATATCCAGAACAACACCCTTTCAAAATCCCGCAACTGCCCGCACTGCGGACAGTCGTGAACGAACCGGCGCAGCAAAAGCACCGGTTTGTTCTCCTGCTATACTCTCAATCGATAGGTTCGCCCTCAATTCTGGGGGAAAACGTGTTCCAACAGCCGCCAATGACTTGCGTCACACGGTGCCGGCAAGGGTTGCAAGGTTGCTTTGGCGGGCAAAGGATACCACCTCAGCCCCATTCACCCCGCACAGCGGCCCGCATGGCCAAACAGAGGAGTGCTGTCTTCGTTCTGCTCTTCTGCCCCTCCGGCCGCGCAAAGTGGGTCCGGGCTTCCGCATGGAACTGCCCCCGGCTATAGCCGGGGACGATGCTTTCCCTGCCGAAAGGCGGGGGGCTTTTGGGATCGTCCGCCCCAAATCCTGTAAAAATTCTTTTTATTCCCCTGAAACGATGGTACTCTGAAACACGAATATACCTGTGAAAGGCGGTGAGGCGATGGAGCGGGAACAGACATGGATCAGGGCTATCCAGCGGCGAAACTCCCGGGAGGCGGCGGAGCAGCTGATCCAGACCTACTATGACGAAATCTACCGCTTCGTCTACCGTCAGACCGGCAGCAAGGAGGACGCCATGGACCTGACCCAGTCCGTCTTCATCGCAGTCCTGCGGGCATTGCCCGGCTACCGGGCGGAGCGGGCGTCCTTCCGCACCTGGCTGTACCGCATCGCCGCCAACAAGGTCATCGACACCCGCCGGAAGGCCCGGCCGGTCTCTATTCCTATTCAGGAAATGGAGCTCCCTACAGCAGAGGACTTTGTGGCCCGCGTCCATGACCGGGCCCTGCTGGAGACCATCGAAGGCTATGTCTCCGGCCTGGACCCCGGGGAGCAGGCGGTGTTCCGCCTGCGGATCTACGGGGAAAAGACCTTCCCGGAGATCGCTGCCGCCATGGGAGAGCCGGAGGCGGCAGTGAAATCCAGATACTACCGCCTGATCGGGCGGCTGCGAAAGGAGTTTGGAGCAGATGGATAATCAAAAAATTTCCATGCCCACAGAGGCGGAAAAACAGCGGGCCATTGCCCGGATTCTAGATGCAGGCCTGCCCCGCCGGGTCGCCTTTGGCCGGGAACTGCGGGAGGTTTTGCAGCGCATCGGTCCCCGCGCGCTGCTGTTTGGCGTGGGGGACTGTTTGGCCTTGTCCCTGCTGATCTGGGCCCTGTGCCTGCTGGCGGCGCTTTTTGTGGCCGGTTCCACCGGCTCTTTGGCACCGGCCCTGTTCCTGTTTTCTCCCCTGCTCTATGCCGCCCTCTCCCTGCTGACTGCCTGGAAGAACCTGCAGACCGGCATTTGGGAGTGGACCTGGACCTTCCAGGTCTCCGCCCGGATGGTGGCGGCCCTGCAGATGCTGTGCTTCGGCGGGGTGTCCGTACTGGTGTGTGTCCCGGCAAATATGCTGTTGTGGACCTTCACCGGGCAGGAGATGCCCCTAGGCTGGATGCTGGCACTGTCTCTGGCCAGCCTGTTTCTGTATGGCGCTCTCTCCCTGCTGTGCCAGCGGCTGCGGGGACCTGCCGGGTGGCTGGCGGCGCCGACCGGCTGGGTTCTGATGGGCCTGATTCCCCTGATCTGGCCCCGGACGGCGGAGTGGCTGACGGCCATCCCCACCGTAGTGTTCTGCCTGCTGGCCGCGGCCGGGATTACTCTGTACCTTTTGGAACTGCGCTGCTTCTGCCGGCGCCCGATGGAAGGAGGCGTCTCCTATGCTCTCCGTTGAGCACGTCACGAAAACCTATGGGAAGTTCACCGCTTTGGAGGACATTTCCCTGACCTTCATTCCCGGCGTCTACGGTCTGCTGGCACCCAACGGGGCGGGCAAGACCACCCTCATCAAGATGCTCACCACCCTGCTGTTCCCCACCAAGGGACAGATCCTGTGGGAGGGAGAAGACATCCGGGCCTTGGGGACGGAATACCGGGGCCTGCTGGGGTATCTCCCCCAGCAGTTCGGGTACTATCCCAGCTACACGCCCCGGCAATTCCTCCGGTATGCCGCCGCCCTCCAGTGCATCCCGAAGCGGGAGGCGGACGGCCGCATTGACCACCTGCTGGAGACAGTGGGACTTGGGGATGCTGCGGACAAAAAAATGAAGAAGTTCTCCGGCGGGGTGCTCCAGCGGGTGGGCATCGCCGTAGCCATGCTGAACGACCCGAAGCTGCTGATCCTGGACGAGCCCACCGCTGGGCTGGACCCCCGGGAGCGGGTGCGGTTCCGCAATTTGATCCACACGCTGGCTGAGGATCGGATCGTGATTCTCTCCACCCACATCGTCTCAGACATTGAGACCATCGCCGGGCAAATCGTCATGTTCAAGGATCACCGCCTCTACTGCTGCGACAGCCCTGCCCGCATCTGCGCCCGGTTCCAGGGCAGGGTATTCCAGCTTCCTGCCGGGATGCCACTGGCCCCGGGACAGTTCCTGCTCAGCGAAGGACAGGGGGCGGATGGCCCGGTGCTCCGGGTGCTCTGCGAGACGCCCCCTGTCAATGGAACGCCGGTAACGCCGGGGTTGGAGGATGCGTTTCTCGCCATCTACCGGGAGGAACAGACATGAATCTGGCGGTCTATGAGTGGCGGAAGCTCTTCCGCCTGCCCGCCCTGTGGGCCTTTCTGGCCCTGTGTCTGGCCTTTAACGGGCTGCTGATCGCCACGCTCTCCCCCTATGACCGGGCGTTCTTCAACGAGACTTCCCAAACGGCAAAGGCCTTGGGCCAGCGGGTTGATGAAGACTTTCTTGCCGGGCTGGACGCTATACCCGCCACAGAGAACCGGGATTTGCTGCGTCAATCTGTCACCGGGATGGAGGACATTTTCGAGACGTATGACACCGGGGAACTCTCGGATTTCTATGCCGGTGTCGTGGAGAAATCCCCTCTGGCAGTTACCTGGATGACCTGGAAATATGATCTGCTGGCGAGCCGGGTGGAGCACCTGGCCCAGACTGACGCGGCGCTGGATTTGTACGCCGGCCCAGCCACCTACGGCAGCCACCAGTTCCTCTTCGGCGCGCTGTTCCGGGCCATTCTCTGTGAGAGCGCCATTCTGGCCATGCTGGGGACGCTGTATCTGCTGGGCTACGAGGGGATGCACCGCGCAGAGGGCCTGGCCTGCGCCTCCCGAACGGGACGGAAACTACGGCGGGTGAAGGTCCTGGCGGCTCTCCAGGCGTCGGCGGCGCTGTACGGCCTGCTGGCGTTCTGCACCCTGGTGCCCTACTTCCTGCTGTACGACTACAGCGGAATCTGGAATGCCAGCGTGTCCAGCCAGTTCAACTATTTCTCGGACATGCTGGTGGTCCGGCCCTTCCTCACCTGGGGGGACTTCACGGTGGGTCAGTACCTGGCCGCTGCCCTAGCCCTGGGCGCGGTGCTGACGGCGGTATTCTCCCTGCTGGCGTCGGTGTGCGGCACGCTGGTGCGAAGCCCCTATCTGGCGGCCCTGGCGCTGTGCCTGGTGTGCTTCGGCGGACTGGGACTGGTCTCCGTTCTGGGGGAGCTGGGCTGGTGGGCGGCCTATTTGATTGCCTGTTTCCAGCCGGTAACGGTCTGGCTCTCCTGCAGCGCCTGGTTCACGGAGCTGGGACTGAACGCCGTCCTCCCCTGGCAGGAGACCATCGCAAGCGGGCTGAACCTGCTGCTTTTGGGCGGCGGAGTCCTGTTGGCTCTCGGTTGGTTTGACAGAAAGGACGTGTCCTGATGGAACTTTTGAAATGGGAGCTGCGGAAGATCTGGCGGCCCGGCATCCTGGCGGCCATCCTGCTGCTGGAGGCGGTGTACTACTGGATGTTCCCACAGTTCTATATCGAGCACTTTTGCAACGGTCCCCAGTCGGAGGCCCAGTTCGATCTGGCCTCCGACTGGGTGGAGCGGTATGGCCCCACCCTGGAACCGGAAGAGCGGGCAGAACTGGACGAGCAGATGGCAGAGGAGATCACGGCCTTTGACACACAGATCACCGCCATCCCGGAAGCTGCGGCAGCGGGGCTGACGGACTATAAATCTTTTCTCTCCTTTCGGGGGGACTACCTGAACGGCATACGCAACACTGATGGACAGGCAGATATGGATGTGGAGGCCCTGCTCTACCGGGTGTACGGTGGCACCAACTGGTACCGGATCGAGGCGCTGGCGGATACTCTGGAGACCTATGATACCCAGGAGGAGCACCGCGCTCTGATTGTCTCCAACCGACAGCAATTGGCCCAGCCGGAGGCCATGGTCCGGCGGGAGGCGGAGCTGGCAAGCTCGGATATGATCCATTCCCTGCTGCCGTCCTCTGTGAAATACTCTACTCAGGAGTACGGCAAGGATCTGGCGGTATGGTGCGTACTCAGCATCGTGCTCCTGCTCTCCCCCACCCTGGTGCGGGACCGGCTGCGGAACACCCGGCCCATGCAGTGGGCCTCCCGGCGGGGGCGGTCCGTTTTGAACGTCCAGATGGGAGCTGCCCTGCTCTCTGCGCTGGTGCTGGCGGTGGTGAATATAACAGTCTATGTCATTCCGTTCCTGGCCCAGGGGCCCCTGCAATTTGCCGCCTGCGGCCTGGACGGCATCTGGGAGTGGGGCACTCCCTGGTTCGACTGGACCTACGGCACCTATCTGCTGGTGCTGGCGGGGCTGATTTTGGCCCTGTCCCTGGGGGCCGCCGGGCTGACGGCTTTTCTCTCCCAGTACAGCGGCAACTACATCGCCATGCTGCTGAAGGCCGTTCCCCTGTTCGTGGCGGTGGGGGCCGTGCTGGGCTCCTGGCTTCTGGATCGGCCCTTCACGTTCCGCCCCCTCTGGGACGGCTACGGCCCCTGGGTGCCCAAGGGTGCGGAGGCGGTGGCCGCTGCAGTCCTGCTGGCTTTGGGACTTGGCCTGTGTGCCCTGGCCTGCCGGCGGCAGCGAAAGAGGGAACTGCTGTGAATATGACACAAATTAATTTTTAACTATGTTCTGATTTTCAGTGAGGCCCTCCAGAAAATGAACCGGTCCCGTAAAAGCGGACAATAGACAAAAGGCCTCCTAATATAGGAGAATAAAACTACATTAGGGGGCCTTACTATGTCTGGAAAAAACGAGCTGTTACGGGATTTTCTGTGCTCCACAGGAAGGGAGTGAGGCCAAGGGCAAAATACGCGGTGTTCTACTGACACCGAAACGAATATCCGATATCCCTTATGTATCGCTTTTTTCAAGTATCTCGAAGCGGATCCTGTGATTTCGTCCATCGTCTGGGCAGACCGAAGAAAGACGCGGCCCTTACAGAAATCATCGCGGAACAGAGGGCGCGCAGCTTTCGTACATATGGCTGCCGCAGGATGTGGCTGGAGCTGAAAAAGCGAGGCAACTACGTCAAGACGTGGAAACTGTTATGACAATGTTGTGGCGGAGAATTTCTTTTCCATCCTCAAAACAGAGTGTATTTACCGCCATAAACCGGCCGCATTCCGCAAGGTCAATGGGATGAATAATCGCTATATCGATTTTTACAACCACAAGCGCATTCAGCTAAAAACTGGAGTGGCGCCGCTCACGCTGCACCACTCCGCTTAAAACTTTTGATTTTCCTACATGGACACCTCTTGGTGCTGTCCGCACAGTTTGGGGCGGCTTTGATGTGGATGTAGGCCTTTTTTGGTGTCCTTGCTGGTCAGCAGCTTTACTCACGCCGGCGGAGCTGAACAGAGCGCCTCCCACCAAGCAGGCCGGTCTGACGTAATACTTCATCATAGGTTCCTTGGCCCCCCCAGAACACTGAGGGAGGAGTCCCGCAGAGCTCTGCCGCCCGTTCCATCCGCCGCTGCCGCAGCCAGGCGTGGACCGGCAGGCCGTACAGACGGCGGCAGAATCTCTTGGTCCTGCCGGGTTGACGTCTCTTCCAGAACTGATAAATTCGTCCTCGACTATCTGTCTCTTGCGGTTTGGCCTCTTTACCATGGCTGAAAATAGCGATTGCAGTCCTCTTGGGCCTGCTTCAGCGCTTCTTCTGGGGAACATACCCCCAAAACTGCCTGCTGGACATGGGCCGCCAGAATGGTCTCTAGTTGCAGCTCGCTGAAGTTCTGGTAGTAAGTGCTGTTGCTGCGGCGCTGCGCTGTGGGAAAGCTCTTTCGCGCAGTGGAGAGCCAGGGGTATTGCTCGCTGATATCGCGGTTGCTGTATGCGGAACGGCAGGGAGACAGGCCGCCCAGCATCGTGAAGACCGGTGCCACCAAGTCCGCATACAGCCACTCCAAAAACTTGCAGGCAGCCGCAGGGCAGGTGCAGCTCTGGGCGATCCCGATCACGCCGCCGCCCAAAAGCGGCTTTCCGCCAGGGACGGGGGCAAAGCCCAGCTTACCAGCAATTCGGGACATCTGAGAGTTCAGAATGTGGGAGGCATAGTTGATAAACACCACAGTCATGGCGGCCGTTCCATCGGCAAAGCCCTCCAGAGCATTCTTCCAGAAATCATAGATCGTCCGGTCCGAATAAGAATATGTCTCCCGGTAGTTTTCCAGCGCACGCAGCGCCTCCGGCGTATCCAGGGTGATCCGGCCCTGACTATCCAGGAGACGTCCGTTCTCCGCAAAAAGGCGGGGCATGAATTCGCTGGGGCTTACGACAACATTGCCGATGGCTACCGTTGAACCATACTGTGTGGGGGAGGCGGCATTGCAGCCTCTGGTAAAGAAAGACGCGACGCGGTTATAGTCGCGGAAGGTCTTGGGGACAGCAAGCTCTTCCCGGAAGTCCTCATAATACATCCGCTTATATGTGGGGTCGGTGAACAGATCCCGCCGGTAAAACAGCAGTTGGATGCTGGGATCATAGGGAACACAGCAGCGGTTGCCGTGGGCGGTGGTAAAATGCTGCCCCAGCTCCGGAATGGCTTTAGCCAGCAGCCCGTCCCAATCAAAGGGGATCTGGGCAAGGGGACGGTATACCTCCTCTCCAAGCTCATCCAGCCAGGCTACATCCATGCGGATCAAATCATACTGGCTGCGGGCGGGAGACTGGACCACCCGGTAGACATCCCGCAGAGAGGGCAGGACCGTCAGCTCCAGGTGGATGCCGGCGGTTTTCTCGAGATGCGGCGCCAGCCTGGCCAAAGCGGTGGTCGAGGGGGAGGCCATGGTCAGTATTCGTAAAGTTTGAGAATGCAGATGGCCCGGCACCATCTGCGCAGTGCGGAATCCGTCATTTTCCATACGGAGCTTTCCGGGCAGGGCTTTCCCCTGCTCCAGACGGGCCAGCAGCTGTTTCACAATCCGGTGGGCAAGTTGCTTGTAGTCCAGTTCATAAACTGAGGTCTCCGGATCCGTCACAGCGGCCTTTGTGGCCAGCGTAACAAAACGAGGCAGCGGCGCCTGACTGGAGTAGGCGCAGGCTGCCCGGACGGCATCCTCTCTGCGGCGATCCGAGCATATCATATAATCATACGCCTGACCGCCGTCAAAAAACGCAAAGGCCCGCAGGCCGATCTGATAATTGCGGCAGTCCAGAAAGTTGACGGCTTCCTTATCCTGGCAGTGCGTACGGACACCCCTGATAAACAGAGCAGCATCCGGCAGCTCCGCGGCCTCTGTAAAGACGCCGATTCGGGCAGCACCTTGAGAGCAGACATAGTCCGCAATCTCCCGGCCAGCCCGCTCAGGATCAAAACCTGCGTACATCACATCCGGCTGTTCCGGACCTTCCCGCTGCAAAAAAACCAGCGGCAGGTCCGGAGCTTCGGCCCGGTAGTGGGACAATGCATCCGTCAGGCAGGTACTGGTAATGATCGCACTGAAACGGGCGTTCAATGCTTCCGTCAGCAGGGACAGTTCTCTGCTCTCCATAGAGCGGGTGGAATAGAGCTGTACAGAATATCCTCTCTGTGAAAACTCGCTTTGAAAGACCTCATACATAGCCGCCCAGTGGGCGTACTCGATCCCCGGAAGCATAACCGCGATTGCCCGGTCCTTTCCCAGCCGCAGACTTTGGGCCTTGGCATTGACCTTATAGCCCAGCTTTTCCGCCGCCTGCCAGACCAAACGAATCTTTTCTACACTGACATTTCCGCGGCCGTTGATGACATTGGATACGGTTCCGTGGGAGACACCGGCCTCCCTTGCAATATCTTTGATAGTAGGCATCCCGGCGCCTCCTTCCGCTGATCTGTTTTTATTGTACTATGTGAGTTTGTTCCTGGCAAGAGCACTTCTCGCCAAAAAGAAATAGTAAAATTGAACAGAATAAGGACTTATATTCTATATGTTTTGTAAGAAACATGTAAATAGTACTGAAAAAATCCAAAAAAGAAATTGACACGTTCCAATTTTGGTGGTACGGTAACAATAGAAACTCGCAATTCTCAGCTTCGATTTTTCAATTTTGGATGAAAAGGAGATGTCATTGATGAAGAAGTTTCTCAGCCTAGCACTTTCTGTTTTGATGCTTCTGTCGCTGCTGGCCGGGTGCGGCGGTGGTTCCTCCACAGACGACGGCGCCCAGCAGGACGGAGGCAGCGAGACGGCGGAGACCGGTGGAAAACTGGTCGTGTACTCCGCGCTGAACGAGGACAACACCATTGCGATGGCGGAGCAGTTTGAAAAGGACACCGGCATTGAGGTTGAGTACATCTCCCTGGGCGGCGGCGACGCTGTGGCCCGCGTCCAGGCGGAAATGAGCAACCCACAGGCGGATTTCCTGGTGGGCGGCTCCGTGGACCTGTACGGCTCCCTGGCGGAGGCTGGGGCGCTGCTGGAATACGACTCCCCCAACAACGATGACCTGGATGCGCGCTTCAATGACCCCAATCATCTCTGGCAGGGCTGGTACATGGGCGTTTTGAGCATCATCATCAACGAGGAGCGATTCCAGGAGGAACTGGCCTCTCAGGGCTTGGCCGAGCCCGCCACCTGGGACGATCTGCTGGATCCGGCCTATGACGATGTGTTTGTCTGGGCCAATCCAACCACTGCCGGCGGCGCCTACATCGCCACCGCCTGCCAGATTTTCCGCCTGGGTGAAGACGCCGCCTGGGATTACCTGAAGGCGCTGGACCAGAACGTCCACCACTATTATCAGGGCGCCGGGGACGTCATCAGCCCCGTGGCAACCGGCGAGTTCATCGCCTCCATCGCCTGGGCCCACGACAGCTTCAAGACCCAGCAGGAGGGCTACCCCCTCAAGCTCATCATTCCGGAGCAGACTGCCTATGAGATTGGCGGCGCGGCCATCATCAACGGCGGCCCCAACACAGAGAACGCCAAGGTCTTCATGGACTGGCTGCTGACCAAGGAGGCCCAGGAGCTGAATGTGGAGTCCTCCTACCGCTATCCCGTCCGCACAGACGTGGCTGCACCCGAGGGCCTGCCGGCGCTGGAGGATGTGGATCTGGTGGACTACGACCGGGACCAGGCCACCGCGATGCGGGAGTCCGTCCTGGAAAAGTTTGAGGCGGAAATCATGGCAAACCGCACCTAACCGGTAGCAGGAAAGTGCCTGCCTGCAAGAGCAGGCAGGCACTTTTGCAATTTACAATTACGGAGCTGGAAGGAGGAGTCCCTATGGTCGCGGGCACGTCCGCACGGGAATCCGTCAAAGAAATGAAGCGGTTGAAAAATGAACCGCTCCTGCTGCTGGTCATCATCGCCATTATCCTGTTTGTGGGAATATTTGTGATCTATCCAGTGGTCAAGGTCATCCTGTTCCCCGATGGGGGGACCTATCTGGAGCTGTTCAACCGGCCCCGCTGGCTCACCGCCATCAAAAACAGCCTGTTCATGACCCTGGTCTCCACCATCTCCTGCACGGCGGTGGCATTCCTGTTCGCCTATGTCATCGCCCGCCTGGATGTGCCCTGCAAAGGGCTGTTCCGATTTATTACACTGCTGCCCATTGTCTCTCCGCCCTTTATCGTGGCGCTGAGCTATATCCTGCTCTTCGGCGTCCAGGGGATCATCACAAAAGGCCTGCTGGGCCTCCATGTGGATATCTATGGCCGCCTGGGACTGTGGATCGTCCAGACTATCACTTTCTTCCCCTACGCCTACTCGGTGATCTACGGCGTGATGAAGGGCATCTCCACCAATCTGGAGTATGCAGCCTACAACATGGGTGCGACCCGGTGGCAGGTGTTCCGGGATGTGTTCTGGCCCCTGTGCCGCCCCGGCGTGGCCGGCGGCGCCCTCATCGCGGCCATCAACGTCCTGACGGATTTCGGCAACCCCATCATGATCGGCGGCGATCTGGCCCTGCTGCCCACGGAGGCGTATATGCAGATTAACGGCTGGTACGACATGAGTACGGCCTCTGTCCTGGCGGTGGCGCTGCTGATCCCGGCCGTGGCGCTGTTCCTGGTGAACCGCTTCTGGGTGGGCAGGCGGTCCTATGTTACCATTACCGGCAAGGAGATTTCGCTAAATCCCTTTCCGGTCCCCAAGTGGGTGAAGTGGACCCTGTTCACGCTGACCATGCTGATCTCCCTGTTCGTCCTTCTGGTGTACGGCACCCTTTTCTACGGGGCCTTCACCAAGACCTGGGGATATGACTGGTCCTTCACCTGGGAGAACCTGCAGTACGTGTTCCTGAAAGGGGAACAGATCTGGAACTCCATCAAATACGGCCTCCTGGCGTCTTTAGGCGCTGCGTTGCTGGCCATGGTCCTGGCCTACATCGTACAGAAGAAGCAGGTGGGCCTCAACAAGTTTCTGGACTTCCTGGCCATCCTGCCCGGTGCCATTCCCGGTATGTTTCTGGGCATCGGATTTGTGCTGGCGTTCAACGGCGGCTGGCTGTCCCTGACGGGGACGGGCGCCATTATGGTGCTGGCGCTGCTGTTCTGGAATCTGCCCACCTGTTACAGTGCGGCAACAGCAGGCCTGCAGCAGATCGGCGCCTCGGTGGAGGACGCGGCCCTGAATCTGGGAGCCAACAGCTTCCGCTCTTTCAAGGATGTCATCATTCCGCTGCTGAAGGCGCCGTTTCTCTCGGGCTTCGTGCTGTCCTTCCTGCGGTCGGTTACCTGCCTCAGCGTGGTGATCTTCCTCTACGCGCCCTCCACCACCGTGGGCACCATCTCTGTGATGGTCCTCGTGCAGAGCGGACAGTGGGGCGAGGCGGCGGCGTTTACTGTGGTACTCATCACCATCGCATTTACCGTGCTGCGGCTGGCCCAGTGGATCCTGGGCCGCCAGGGCATCAAGCTGGAACTGTAAAGGGAGGCGGAACGTATGGATGCTTATATTGAATTTCGGAACGTCGTCAAGAAGTTCGATGACTTTGTGGCTCTGGACCATGTGTCCTTACAGATCCCCAAGGGGGCATTTGTGACGCTGCTGGGCCCCTCCGGCTGCGGCAAGACCACCCTGATGCGCCAGCTGGCGGGGTTTTCCGAGCCGGAGGAGGGCGACGTCCTGGTGGACGGCAAGCGGATGAACGGGTTGCCGCCCTTCAAGCGCAATACGCCGCTGGTGTTCCAGGAGTATGCGCTGTTTCCCCACATGACGGTGTATGAGAACATCTCCTACGGCCTGAAGCTGAAAAAGGCGCCCAAGGAGGAAAAGGACCGCAAGGTGGCGGAGATGCTGGAGATGTTCAACCTCCAGGGACTGGATGGGCGGTTCCCGAAGCAGCTCTCTGGCGGCCAGCAGCAGCGGGTGGCCTTTGCCCGGGCGCTGGTGATGGGGCAGGAGATCCTGCTGCTGGATGAGCCCCTCAGCAACCTGGACGCCAAACTCCGGGTGGAGGTGCGGACGGAGCTGCGGCAGATCCAGCAGAAGTTCGGGATCACCACCATGTACGTCACCCACGATCAGGACGAAGCCTTGTCCATGTCAGACATCATCGCCGTGATGCGCAGGGGCCGCATCGAGCAGATCGGCAGCCCCTGGGAAATCTACTTCCGCCCCGCCACCCGCTTTGTGGCGGACTTCGTCGGCACGGTGAACTTCCTGGAGGGTACGGCCCATCGGGAGGCAGACGGCAGCCTGTCCGTGGACCACAGGGGTATGCGCCTCCGGGTGGACGAGGACACGGACCTTCAGGGCGGCGAGCCGGTGACTCTGGTGGTCCGCCCGGAGGGTATCAGCCTGATGGGGCTGGAAGAGACTGTCCCGGAGGGCACGGCGCTGCGCGGCACCATTGAAAATTACAGCTTCCTGGGTCGTATGATCCGCTACTGGGTGCGGGTAGGGGAGGAGGTCTTTGTTATTGATGACGCCAATGTGGACCTCACCGGCGCCCGGACAGGGGATGTGCAGCTTCGTTTGGATACTCGCAAGCTCCACGTGCTGAAAGGCGGTGGTGCGGATGCTGCTGGTTGACTTTATCAATGTGGGCTATGGCGACGCGATCCTGCTGCGGGAGACGGAGACACCCTTCGCCATGCTGGTGGACTGCGGGGACGCTCGCATCGGGCGCTCCCGACCGGACGGACGGCGGATCACTGCGGCGGACTACCTGCGCCGGGAGGGGATCCGGGAGCTGGACCTGCTGGTGCTGACCCACCTCCACCTGGACCACGCCGGCGGACTGACTCATTTGCTGCCGGGGGTCCGGGTGCGGGAATTCTGGACCAACTACCTCCCGCCGGAGGAGATGTGGGGGCACACACTCCCGGCAGTGCCGGGAGCTCCAGCCGGCGCCCGGTGTCTGATGACCTCTATGGGGATTTATGTAAAAGCCCTGGCTCATCTGCGAAGCCAGAAGACGGAGATCCGGCTGATCCGGACGCCCTGTGATTGCCGGCGGCTGACGGAGACATTGTCTGCCGGTGTTTTTCTGGAGGATGAAGAACTCCGGCTGCGGCAGGCTTCCATCTGGGACGCCGTCCTTTCTGGCGCGGGCAGCAGCGGGGACCTGGAGGCGCTTGACGGCTTTATCAACAACACCAGTATCCGCCTGCGGCTATCCTATGCCGGGCAGGAGATTGAGCTGCCGGGGGATGTGTATTCCTCCTGCTGGGAGCGGCACCAGCTCCCGCCCTGCACCCTCATAAAGCTGCCCCACCATGGGCACGGGGACGCCTTGACATCCCGACTTCTGGAGATGCTGCGGCCACGGTACGCCGTTATCTCGGTCTCGGATGATCGGACAGATGACTGCCCCAGCAAAAAAATTATTCAGCTTTTGTCGCAGTTTGGCGTTGAATGCTTTTTTACGGATGCAGTACCGTGTCAGTATGCTCCGGATCAGCCTCATGTTGCCATACGTTTTCGGATTGAAAAGGGAGTTCTTATGGTATCGGACGTGTAAAAAGATGTGGGGGGAGGGAACCGCTCTGAACACTGGACCCCAACGATTTATCAGGATGTGAACGACTCCTGCCTGACGCACGCCGATATTCCCGCCAGGTTGGATTACAATGGGGACTGGCGCGGAGACAACAAGTGAGAGAATCTCAAAAATTATTCCCGGATTCCTTCTGCATATTGTTCTATATGAGAGACTTTGTTCCACTATTTTATGGAATACGACGTTTATTACCCGCGGGACATACCGAGGGCATCTTGACAGTATTTCCCGTATCCAAGGCGGTTGTAACCTGGACGGATCAGCCCATCTCCACCGATGGGGTACAGGTTTCCGCCATCATCGCGTGTCAATGCATGAGCCGGAAGCGGCTTACGTGCAGACTGCAGGGCATTCGGGCAGAAATGCGATTGCGGCTTCGAGAAAAGGGCAGGCGCTTCGGCGCCTGTCACTTTCCTAAAATTAGGAATGCGCACAAAAAATCAGGATATGTACGTGGAAGGAGTCCCGTTCTGCCCGTCGTGGCGGGATAGAATGCTGCTTCCGGCCTGACGCCTGCTGTCATACGCTTTCTGCTTTTTTGCGTCACAGTTGGCAGACGCGATACCGCCCGGAGGAGACTCTGCGCTCTTGTACCGGGACGTTTTTTGCCTTTTACGGGGCCATGTAAAACAAGCCCAAATTGGTCTGGCAGACCCAACCTGGCTTTATAGCTGTTTGAAACAGCATCGGCTCATAGATGGAAATCTCAGGCTTATCTCTGCCGCACCTTGAGCAGTGGGCATTTTCTTGGGCAATAGTCCTGCGGCTTCGCCGACAGGCATTGCCCCTTTTTCTCTGCTTTTTCAAAGTGGACACAGGCTACCGCCTGGTATTGCATTCCGCTTCTCTCCCGGCTGATTTCCAAAGAAATCAGCCGGGTTTCCTGCGCCTTCAAAGAATTAGATGGTATCTGGAAGAATTTTTGCGTGGTTTTGCCGTATTCTGAGCTGCTGTGATAAGCATTTGTTGGCTTCATAGCCGAGACGATGATCTGGTGAATGCTTCGCGCTGTCTTAGGGCTCAAGCCCTTGAATGGTCTCTTGCTCCGGTTCCAGTCCACTCGGCCCTTTTCCGTGTCGCTTACACCTTTTACAGCAACATAACAGATGGCACCGCGGTGTCATTCTCAAACTACTTGTTTTAATGTGACAGAAAAATATTATGTTAAGAAGTATAACGGCTGAGGAGCGGGTTTATCACTCCGCGGCCTGAGTAGGCGTATAAGTCTCCCCATATACAATAGCATTGTTTTACCGGACGGTTCATCATGCCCTTGGGCACTTTTTTAAGTGTGATTTACGAAAGAAGCTTGTATTCTGGTGCGTTTGCAAGGTACCGTCTGATAAGTGCGGTATATATGCACATGGGCATGGACATCCGGCGTGAGCCCGGCAGAGAAGTGCTCCCGGCATCTTGAGCGCCGCCCCGATAGCTGCCTCTCCCCACGAACCGGGACGATGGAGGGGCCTGTCCGTGCGGCGGTTTGCATATACGCCGACAGCCGGAAAATCCGCAAAAATGATTCAGCACCTTTTCTTTTCGACAAAATACGATATAATAAAGAAAAACGCCTGTTCCACAGCCGGGACGCTGCCTCTCCGTTTGCATGGAATGGATTCGGTGGGATTTGCCGGCGGGAGCTGTTTGAAATTCAGAACACTGCGTATGGGGAGGAGACTCATGATTTCGCTGTTTCTTGTTGAGGATGAGCGGATTGCCCGGGAGAGTATCCGAGACAATGTTCCTTGGCAGGAACACGATATCCTGTTCCTGGGGGATGCGCCGGATGGAGAAGTCGCTCTGCCGCAGCTCCTGGAAAAACGGCCGGATATTCTGCTGACGGACATCAAGATGCCGTTTATGGACGGCCTGGAGCTGGCCCGGATCGTGCGGAAGGAGCTGCCGGATACCCGCATCATCATCCTCAGCGGACACAATGAATTTGAATATGCCAGAAAGGCCATCACCCTGGGCGTAAATGACTATCTGCTCAAGCCTGTCTCCAGCAGGGATATTCTGGAAGCCGTGGACCGCAGCAAGGCGCAGATTTTGGAATGCCGCGCACGGCGGATTGAGCGGCAGAGCTATAGCATCACACAGCGGGAGCTCTTTTTCAGCAATCTGTACAGCGGCATCCTGATGGGACCGGCGCAGATGCTCCAGCGTGCGGCGCAGCTCGGGATCTCTTTGGCTGCAGGAGCCTACCAGATCATCCTGACGGAGCTGGACGGTGTGATACCGGATCGGGAGGCGCTGCGGGACAAGCTGTATGCCGCGCCAATGGCATACGGCTCCGGCTTTGATGGGGAGCGGGCCACGTTCCTGCTGCTGGCGGAAGACGCGGCCGGGCTTCCCCCGAAATTGCGGGAGTTCTCTGCATGGCTGGATGCGCTGGCCGGGCAGGAGGGACTGAGCGTGCATCTGCTGCCTGGAAAACAGGCGGCCCGGCTCAGCGACCTGCCGAAAGCATACCATCTGCTGACGATTCAGAAAAAGCAGCGGGAGTCCGCAGACAGCAAGACGCTGTCCCACTCCACCTCCTTCCAGCGGGACACCCTGCTGGACTTTTTGCGGACTGGGAAGCCGTCTGCGCTTCCGTCGTTTTGGGCCCACTACCGGCCGACCATCGAGTCGGGGTATTCCTCCTTTGTCTATCGCTGCTATCTCTATACAGAGCTTTTCTTTGTGGTCCATGAGTTCTGCCAGGAAAACCGGATCCCCCTTCCGGAATCCCTGCGCCAGGAGGATCTGCTGGAAAAGCGTATTCTGCTGACGAATTCCGTAGATGATTTCCTGACGCTGGCTTGCCAGCTCTGCGAAGAGGTGATGGAGGTCCGCCCCGGGGGCAGCCGGCACACGCCCTCCGCAGAGCAAGCCAGAGCGTATATCGACCGCCACTATATGGACCCGGAGCTGTCCCTCTCCTCGGTTGCGAATGCAGTGTCTGTAAGCCCCAACCACCTCAGCACGCTTTTCAAATCCAAAATTGGCGTCGGGTTCAGTGAATATCTGACGGAGGTCCGAATTCGCCAGGCCAAACGCCTGCTGATTACCAGCGATCTGCGGGTCAGTGAGGTCGGAGAACGGGTGGGGTATCAGAATATGGAGTATTTCAGCATGCTGTTCAAGAAAAACACCGGGCAGACGCCCAGCCAGTACCGCCGCTCTCACACGCTATGAGACGGATGAGTCGTGCAGCCGGCGCCCTGAAAACCGCCCTGGGCCGCCGTGGGAGCATACGGAGCAAGATCCTGGCGGGGTTTACGGTCATCCTGGTGGGGATGTTGAGTATCAACCTGCTGGTTATCGGCCTGTCCCACCACTTTTTGGGAGAATACCATATCCTGGCGGAGCGGGTCATTTCCGCAAACAAGCTGATCCCCACTGTCCGGGATGACGTGAGCCTGGACGCCTATTATCTGGTGGCGGGGCGCCGCACCCTGGAGACGACCCAGCTCTTCCACCACATGGAGGAAATTCGCCAGGGGCTGTATCTGCTGAAGCAGGAGAACAATTCTGAAAACGGCCGGATCCAGCTGCAGATTGCCACGCGCACCTTCGGCACCCTGCAGCGGTACTGTCAGAAGCTGGGGCAGGAGATTGATGCGGACGTGTCCCTAGAACTGCAGAATGTGACGCTGGAGCAGATTCGGGATGTCTCCGCCCTGGTGTACAACCAGATTGAGGAATACATTTATCTGGAGCTGCTCTGGGGGGAGTCCATTGATCAGATGCTACAGACCGGATTTCAGCTGCTGCTGCTGGGGGATCTGGCGGCGGTGGTGCTGATGGTGGCGGTTCTGGCATTTTTGCTGATGCGCATCAACCGGACCATCAACGACCCCATCCAGGCGCTGGTGGAAAACACCCGGCGGCTGGCGGAGGGCGACTTTGATGCCCTGATGGAAGATGCCGGGGAGAATGAGGTCACCATCCTCAACAAGAGCTTCAACCGCATGGCGGCAAAACTCCAGCGCCTGATGGAAAAAGTGGAGGAGGACACCCGCACCCAGGAGCAGCTGGAGCTGCGGCTGCTTCAGGAACAGATCAATCCCCACTTTCTCTACAACACGCTGGAGATCATCGTCTGGCTGGCGGAGTCCGGGGACAAGGAGCAGGTCATTCAGGTGGTCCAGTCCCTCTCCCGGTTTTTCCGGGTGGTCCTCAGCAAAGGCCGCGCAGTGGTGTCCCTTCAGGAGGAGCTGTCCTGCATCCAAAGCTATCTCTATATTCAGAAAGTGCGCTATGCCGATATCCTGAACTATGAGATCCAGGCGGAGCCCGAAGCCTTGGACTGCCGGATCCAAAAGCTGAGCCTGCAGCCCCTTGTGGAAAACGCGCTGTACCACGGCATTGAAAAGAAGCGGGGGGGCGGCACCATCCGCGTCTGCGCCGATGTGAAGGACGGCTGCCTGGTGGTTCAGGTGGCGGACGACGGCTGCGGCATGACGCCTGAGAAATTGGAGGAAGTGCAACGGGAGGTGGCCGGAGATCTCGGCCAGATTTCCGAGGGCGGGTTTGGGCTGCCCAATATTCAAAAGCGCATTCAGCTGGCCTATGGAGCGGATTACGGCATTCACGTGAGTTCTCGGCGGGGCTGCGGGACTCGGGTCACACTGCAGATTCCGGCAAAATCGTAAAAAAGCTGAGAAGCAGCAGAAAAAAGCAAAAGTCCGGCTTTCCGGCCGGACTTTTTTCTGTAAAATTCAAATAAAAACCCGTTGGAGCGCCTCTTTTCAAAGGTGGAGGCGTCTTGTATATTATTTAACACAGGGCGCGAGACCGCCCATTCGGAAGATGAAGAAAGCGAGAAAGGATTGAAAGGTATGAAACTGAAGAAATGGTTGACCGGCGTTTTGGCCGCTGCGATGGCCCTGTCTCTGGCCGCCTGCAGTGATGGAGGCGCGGAAAGCGCCGATGCCGGCAGTGAGGACAGCATCACCCTTGGATTTGCCCAGGTCGGTTCTGAGAGCGAGTGGCGCACTGCCAACACCGACAACATCAAGGCTGCCGCGGAGGCCGCCGGCGTGACCCTCCAGTTCTCCGACGCACAGCAGAAGCAGGAGAACCAGATCAAGGCCATCCGCTCCTTCATCGCATCTGACGTGGATGTGATCTCCTTCTGCCCCATCGTGGAGACCGGCTGGGATACGGTCCTGCAGGAGGCCAAGGACGCCGGGATCCCGGTGGTCCTGGTGGACCGCGGCGTGACTGCGGACCCCTCTCTGTATGTGACCCACATCTTTGCCGACGCCCTGAAGGAGGGTGCTAATGCCTTCAATTGGGTTGACGAGTATATGACTGCTGAGGGCAAGACTCCCCGTGCCGGCGGCGATCAGTTCCAGGTGGCGATTCTGGAGGGCACGGTCGGCTCCTCCGTGGCCGCCGACCGCCTGCAGGGCTTCACCGATGCCATGGCCGAATCCCCCAACAGCGGCAAGTACAACGTCATCTGTTCCCAGACCGGTGAGTACACCCGTGCCAAGGGCATGGAGGTCATGGAGTCCTTCCTGAAGTCCGACGGGGACAAGATCGATATTCTCTTCTCCTGCAACGGCGATATGGCTCTGGGCGCTATTCAGGCCATTGAGGCTGCCGGACTGAAGCCCGGTGAGGACATCGTCATCGTCTCCATCGACGCCGCCAAGGGCGAGTTCAACGCTATGATCGAGGGCAAGATGAACTGCGCCGTGGAGCACACCCCCAACTTCGGCGAGACCCTGATGGAAACCGCCAAGAAGATTGTGGCCGGCGAAGAAGTACCCGCCACCATTGAGCTGGAAGAGGGGATCTTCCCCGCTGACATTGCCGAGCAGGAGCTGCCCAACCGCACCTATTGACCGGCTTTCGCCAACCGTTCCATGATCCCGCGGGCGGGGGATGTCCTCCCCGCCCGCGGACTGTTTTGCCCTGGCTCCCCAGGGCCTCCGGCGGGATGCCAGGCCCGCCGAATCCAAGACAAAGGATGTGATGACCTGTGGCAGAAGAAGCCCTGTTGACAATGCGGGGAATCTGTAAATACTTCCCCGGCGTCCGCGCGCTGGAGAATGTGGATTTCACCCTGCACTCCGGTGAAGTCCACGCGCTGGTCGGCGAAAACGGCGCGGGAAAATCCACCCTGATTAAGGTCCTGACTGGCGTCCACGCAAAGGACGGCGGCAAGATCGCCATGGAGGGCAGGCCCATTTCCCCCTCCAGCCCGCTGGAGGCCATGAAGTGCGGCATTTCCACCGTGTATCAGGAGGTCAACCTGTGCCCCAATCTGAGCGTGGCGGAGAACATCTTTATCGGCCGTGAGCCCAAAAAGGCGGGCGGCATCGACTGGAAGACCATCAACCGCCGGGCCGCGGAGCTGCTGACTACGCTGAATCTGAACATTGACGTGACAAAGACGCTGGGGAGCTACTCGGTGGCCGTCCAGCAGATGATTGCCATTGCCCGTGCGGTGGATGTGGACGCAAAGGTGCTGATCCTGGACGAGCCCACCTCCTCCCTGGATGAGGAGGAGACCCAGCGCCTGTTCGCAGTGGTGCGCAAGCTGAAGGCCCAGGGCCTGGGGGTCATCTTTGTCTCCCACTTCCTGGATCAGATCTATGAGCTCTGCGACCGGATCACGGTGCTGCGCAACGGTGAGCTGGTGGGCGCCTATGCCGTGGCGGAGCTGCCCCGGGTGGAGCTGATCTCCAAGATGATCGGCAAGGAGCTGGGGGATATTCAGAGCATGGGCAAAAACACCGCCCTGTGCGGGGACGAGGTGCTGATCGAGGCCGACGGACTCTCCGCGTTCGGCCGTATCCAGGATTTTGACCTGCAGATCCACAGGGGCGAAGTCGTGGGCTTTGCCGGCCTGTTGGGCTCAGGCCGCACGGAAACGGCAGAGCTTCTGGCCGGCGTGGCCAAGCCCGAACAGGGCGCACTGCGGATGAACGGCCGGGAAGTCCATTTCAACTCCCCCCTGGACGCCATGCACCACAAGATCGCCTTTTGCCCGGAGGACCGGAAGATCCAGGGCATCATCGGGGACCTCTCCGTCCGGGAGAACATCATCATCGGCCTTCAGGCCAAAAAGGGCATGTGGAACCACATTCCCCTGAAGGAGCAGGAGCGGATCGCCGACGAGTACATCAAGCTGCTGCAGATCAAGGTCTCCTCTCCGGAGCAGCTGATCCGCAACCTCTCCGGCGGCAACCAGCAGAAGGCCATCATCGCCCGCTGGCTGGTGACGCAGCCGGATCTGCTGATCCTGGATGAGCCCACCCGCGGCATCGACATCGGCACCAAGACGGAGATCCAGAAAATGGTGATCCAGCTGGCCCGGGAGCAGCACATGTCCATTATCTTCATCTCCAGCGAGATTGACGAGATGACCCGCACCTGCACACGCCTGGCAGTCCTGCGGGACCGGCGGAAGGTGGCGGAACTGACCGGCGACGACATCAACTCCGACCGGGTGATGGCAGCCATTGCAGGAGGTGCCTAAATGATGGGAAAAGTGAAAAAGGTGACGTCCAACCACCTGTTTCTGCCGCTGTTTGCCCTGGCTCTGCTGCTGGTGTTCAACGCGTTTGCCACCCCCGGCTTTTTTGCCATTGAGTTCCAGAACGGCCAGTTTTACGGGCGCATTATTGACATTCTCAACCGGGCTTCGATCCTGGTGATCTTGTCTATGGGCATGACCTTCGTCATCGCCACCGGGGGCATCGACATCTCCCAAGGCTCTGTCATCGCCATCTCCGGCGCCATCTGCTGCTCCCTGATCGGCGGAGCAGGGGACGGCACAGCCAATATGCCGCTGCTGCCGGCCTGTCTGATCGCCGTGCTGGTCTGCGCCCTGTGCGGCGTGTGGAACGGCTTCCTGGTCTCCAAGCTGAAGATCCAGCCCATGGTGGCCACACTGATTCTGCTGACCGCCGGACGAGGCATCGCCATGCTGATTACCAAGGGGCAGAATGTCACCGTGTACTATGAGCCCTTCACCTACATCGGCACCACCATTCCCGGCAGCCCCCTGCCTACCACCATCTTCATTGCCGCCCTCATGGTGCTGTTTGTGGTTCTAATCCAGAAAAAGACGTCTGTGGGACTGTTCGTCCAGGCGGTGGGCATCAATGCCAACGCCGCCCGGCGCACGGGCCTCAAGGTCTCCTCCATCATCTTTATGGTGTACGTCTTCTCCGGCATCTGCGCCGGCATTGCCGGACTGATGGAATCCTCCATGATCGCGGCGGCGGACCCCAACAACGCCGGCCTCAACATGGAGATGGACGCCATCTTGTCCGTGGCCCTGGGCGGAACGCTTCTCAGCGGCGGCAAATTCTACATCGGCGGCTCCATCATCGGCGCCATCACCATCCAGACGATGACCACCACGCTGTACGCGCTGGGCGTCTCCTCGGAGCAGCTGCCGGTATACAAGGCCCTTGTGGTCATTTTGATCTGCCTCCTCCAGTCCGAAAAATTCAAGGGTGTTCTGGAGAAGCGCACAGCAGAAAAGGCGGTGAAGCAGAGATGAAGCAGAAGAGCAGCCTGAAAGACCGCCTGGTCGGTTCCCGGTATTTTTCCTTCGGCATCACCCTGAGCCTGTTCGTGCTGCTGTATGTGGTCGGCATGATGAACTACCGGGGCTTCATGAAGCCCCAGGTGTTCTGCAACCTGCTGATCGACAACGCGGCCCTGATTATTGCCACCATCGGCATCACCTTTGTCCTGCTGATCGGCGGGATTGACATCTCCATCGGCTCTGTGGTGGCGCTGACCTGTATGTCGTCGGCGCAGATGCTGCAGAACACGGGCCTGCCCGCGCCCGCCGTCATCCTGATCGTGCTGGCCATGGGGGCTGTGTTCGGCCTGGTCCAGGGCTGGCTGATTACGGAATTCAACATGCAACCCTTCATTGTCACGCTGGCGGGGCAGTTCTTCGCCCGCGGCATGACGGCGATCATCTCCCGGGAGACGATTGTTATTGACAATCCCGTGTACACCTCGCTGGCGTCCGCGCGGATCTATGTCCTGCCCGGCGGATTCATCTCCGTGGGCGTGGTGATCGCGCTGGTGACGCTGGTTGCGGCCACATTGGTGCTGAAGTTCACCCGATTCGGCCGGAACATCTACGCGCTGGGCGGAAATGAGATGTCTGCGCAGCTGATGGGCCTTCCCACCAAACGGACGAAAATCCTCGCCTACGTGGTGTGCGGCTTCTGCTCGGCGCTGGCCGGTGTGGTCTACTCCCTCATCATGCTCTCCGGGTATCCCCTCCACGCCGTCAGCATGGAGATGGACGCCATCGCCTCCTCCGTGATCGGCGGCACGCTGATGTCCGGCGGCGTGGCCTTCCTGCCAGGCACCCTTCTCGGCGTGCTGATCCAGGGTGTGATTCAAACCTTCATCACCTTCCAGGGGACGCTCTCCGCCTGGTGGACGCGCATCATCATCGCCCTGCTGCTGTGCCTGTTCATTGTGATCCAGGCGGTGGTCAGCCGCAGCCGGCAGCGCCTCAACTCTGAGCACTGATTTTTCCCAATCTTCTTTTCTTCTTTTTTCCGGCACAGTCACCAGGCACGTCCTGGTGGCTGTGTCCATTTCAGGAGGTTTCGGCATGGACGCTTTACTCATCAAAACCGGCGGGCTGCTGCTGATCGTGGCGCTAGGATACCTTCTCAAGAGACGGGGCGTCTTTCAGCAGGGCGATGCCCGTCTGCTGTCCAGGATCATCGTCAACCTGACGCTGCCGGGGGCTCTCCTCTCCAGCTTCAGCGCGTTCAGGCTGGTTCCGTCCCTGCTGGCGGTTCTCGCCGCGGCAGCAGCCGCCAATGTCCTGCTGCTGGCTGTCTCCGCCCTGGTGACCCGGAGGCGGCCGGGGCCCGTCCGGGCGCTCTACCTGCTCAACGCCCCCAGCTACAATATCGGCACCTTTGTCCTGCCCTTTGTGCAGAGCTTTCTGCCGCCGGACATGCTGCTGGCCGTCTCCATGTTTGACGCGGGCAACAGCCCCTTCAACTGCGGCGGCGCCTATGCGCTGACGGCCGCCCTCACCGGCGGGGAGCGCCTGACGGTCCGCTCCGTTCTGGGCAGAATGCTCCGCTCCGTGCCCTTTGACACCTTTTTGGTCATCCTGCTCCTGGGGCTGCTCGGCCTGCGCCTGCCGCAGCCGGTTTATACCGTGGCGGGGATGTTCGGTCAGGCCAACGCCTTTCTGGCGATGCTGATGATCGGATTGCTGCTGGAGCCGCGGATTCCGCAGGAGAGCCGGTCCGACGTTCTGCGGGTGGTTCTGCTGCGCTACGGATTCGGCCTGGCGGCCTCCGCCGTCTGCTGGATGCTGCCGCTGCCTGCCGGGATCCGGCAGGTGCTGGCGCTGAGCCTTCTGGCGCCGGTGCCCTCTGTCTCCCTGGCCTACTGTGAGCGGTGCGGCTGTGATTCCGGCGCCGTGGGGGCGATCCACTCCCTCTGCATCCCCATCAGCCTGGCCTTTACGCTGCTGGTGTGCCTGATGTGATGGCGCCCGCTGCGTTGTGCTCCGGGCAGGGGGCAGCTGCGGCCTCCAGGAAAATTCCTGGAGGCCGCGGCTGTTGGGAAGATGGACGCTTGCGCGTCTGGATTTATGGGCTGTTTCTGCCTAAAAGGTCCCCGGGCCAATGCCCGGGGACCTTTTAGAAACTTAGAAGATTAGAACTTAAGGCCGGAGATATCAATCACAGCGCCTTTGTAATCCTTCTCAGTTGTGCCCTGCTTAGCAAAGACAACCGTTCCATCTTCCAGACCAACAACTGCGGCGAAGTTGTTATGACCACCGTCCGCATCGTAAACCTTCACCATAATAAAAGCGATGTTTTCGATTTCGTCGGTTTCGATGGAAGAATCGCAAATTCCCTTGACAGCAGTTACGAACTCATCATAGCTCGTAAAGTCTGTGCTTCCGCCGAACCACTGTTCAGCACCAGCCTCGTAATCACTCCAGTTATCCGCGGTAATGGCAGTCAGCTTACCAGACAGGGTGATCTTGCCATTTTCGAGGCTCTGATCCAAGCCTGTGGAGGGCAGGGTGTGCCACTGATCCTTGGACGGATCAGAGTCATTCATAATGTCCTCCACATCCTCAGGAGTCGCCGGCTGTTCACCGACACCAGGGACCGTCTTGCTCGCATCGTACTTGAACTCAGTCGTGAATCCGGTCCGATCGTTTTCTGCGGTGAAAGTATACACTTTTCCACTGACCGTCTTATCGGTCACGGTGTAACCAGCATCTTCCAGAGCGGCCTCGATAGCGACCAGGATATCTTCGGTAGAAGGCTCATCTCCGGTGTAAACAACCTTCACATCGGAAGGATCATCCAGATTGACGGAGATGTCGTTATCAACGCTGGGCTTAGAGGGCTTCTTGTCGTCCACTTCCTCGATCACCAGGTACTCGACCAGGTACTCATCCACAACAGCGTAGACCTTGTCGTTGCTGTCCTTGGAGACAGAGCGGTAAGAGCTGGACTCAATGTTGCCATCCTCGTCCACATAGAAGAACTTGGCGTCATCGGCCACAGAGATGGTCTCGTTCTTGTCCTTGGTATCCAGGATAACGGTGTAGTCAGCAGAGACCTTATCCACGCCGGAGCCGGTCAGATACTGCTTGGTAGAGCCATCGGTATAAGTGGTATAAGCATTCAGCTTGGTGATAACGCCATACTTGTCGACAGAATAGCTCTTGAACATGCCGTTCTGGGTCTTGCCGAGGCTCTCGTCGACCTTCACGGTCTTGACTTCACCGTTGACAACAGCCTGGTACTCGTAGTAGTCGCCATCCTTGTCATGGATCAGGTTGGAGACGGACTCCTTGGCCAGGAACAGGGTATCCTTGCTGCTGTCCTCAATGATGGAGCTATCCTGCACGAAGATAAACATGACAGTAGCCATCTTGCCGGACTTGCAGTAAGCAAATGCTTCGACTTTGGCGCTGGAAGAAGCGCTGATGGTGGGAGCGTTCTTGATGCCGGTATAGACGCTGTAATCGTCGTTGCTATCGTCATACACCACGAACACCGTACTGCTGTTGGAAGTCACAGTCGTACCACGGGTCAGGGTGATGCCGGCCTTGTCGTTGATCATGGAGAAGTCGGTCACGCCGTCAGTATACGCACTACTACCATCGCCGAAGTTGACCTCATTGTTGCTGTCAGTCTCGTAGACCTTTTTGGAATCGACAGGCTTCAGGGTGTAGTCGCCATCTTCGTCCACACGATAGGTAACGATGGTGGCATTGGTGATCTTATCTTTGCCGTTGCTGTAGTTCTCAGTGGTGTCAACGACCTTCTCAGTGCCGTCGGCGAACACCAGCAGAGCGCGGTTGCTGGAGAAGTTGCTCTTATCCTGGGTGTCGACCAGCAGGGCGTAGTCACCGATCTCGTCGTTCTGCTCGACATAGATCATGTAGCCATAGGCATCCAGATAAACAGTGTATTCCTCATCCACGCTGACATTGCCGATGTCCTCGCCAGCGATCATCTTAGAGGCGTTGTACTTGGTGCCGCCGATGGTGAGGGCTTTCTTCACGTCCTCGTCCTTCACGCTGTTCTCAGCGCGGGTTACGGTACCAGTGACCTCCTCAGCCAAAGCCACAGACTTGACTTCATCAGCAGACTGGGAGTAGGTGTACAGGACATAGGCGTCGTCCTCGAAGGTCTCGGCGGTCTCAAAGTCCTCGACACCATTTGCACCGTCGGGCTTCACATCCTCAACAGCGATCTCCACATAGGCGTCCTTGTTGCCCTTGGCAGCCACGGAACGGTTGATGGTGCCCACATAGGTGTTCACCATAGTGATCACGACGGTGTCGTCGTCATCATCATAGAAGACCTCGGTCAGAACGCCGTTGGCGCCGAACTCGGTGTCGTCGTCGTTCTTGGTGATGTCAACAGCCTTGTCCTTCAGCTCAGCGCCGTCCTCATAGACGGTGACGTCCTTCTTGTCCACGCTGCTGCCCAGGTCCAGGTCGGCATAGATATCGTCCACGGCGACCTTGGCGGTGTAAGAAGCGTCAGCCTCCTTGGCGTAGGTGCCGATCTTCTCGGCCTTCAGACGCCACACGTTGGCGGGACGGGCGAAATCATCCGTGCCGTCGGACAGCTTCAGATCGTCGAAGTAACGCTCGGCGAACTGCATCTTGTTGTCCTCGCTGATGCTCTCGTTCTTGTCGTTGTTGACAACATCCTTCCGGCTGGAAGTGGTGTTGATGGTGATGTCACCCACAACGATGGTGTTCTGCTGGTCATACTCCACCATGGTGGCCTGCAGCATGTTGAACGCATACAGGGCAGCCTCCTGGCGGGTCACGGCCTTGGAGCCCACGAACTCGTCGTTGCCGTCGTCCAGGCCAATGCCCACGGCCTGCTTGATGACGGACACGGTCCAGTTGGCGCCGGTGTAGCCCTCGATGGAGCTGTCATAGCCCAGAGCGCCCAGCAGCATCTTCATGAACGCGTTGC
>ENA-UERQ01000212-UERQ01000212.1-human-gut-metagenome-genome-assembly--contig:-NODE-212-length-55953-cov-18.420682_pt1 | contig 55953 bp, 59 predicted proteins | sample MGYA00242986_ERZ507987 | MGnify/ENA primary metagenome ERZ507987 (study PRJEB26167, sample SAMN06115429) | human gut metagenome | host: Homo sapiens | place: China:Chongqing | collected 2015-04-15...
TAAAAAGGGCCCTTTTCATAGAATTGGGGCGGGATTTTAACAAATCCCACCCCAACTATTGACAAAGAGCCCAAAAAGCAAAAAGAATCTCCCAAAAGCCGCAGCTTTTAGGAGATTCGCTTTATAATACAATACACGCAGCATCTTTTCTATACTGATGTTACTGCACCCATGCCCCGCTCTCATCCACCCGCGAGCCATCCGGCGTGGTTGTGTTGGTCAGCATGGCGCCGTCCGCGCCCAGATAAAACCACTGGCCGTTTTCTTCCACCTTTTCCCACTGGTTCCTGGCCATGGCTCCGTTGGAGCGCAGGAAATACCATTTGCCGTTTACCTGGCGCCATCCCTTGGCCATATATGTATTGGAATCAATCCAGTAGGAAACACCGTCTGCCGTAACCCACTCATTGGCAGCCTTGGCCCCGTTATCCTTCACATAGTACCATCCATTGCTGTCCTGTACCCAGCCCTTGGCTGAGGATGTTCCCGGACCGGCATTTCCCGTGCCGGAAGAACTGCCTGTCGTGCCTGCGTTATCTGAACTGCCTGTACTGCCTGCGCTGCCGCTTAAAGCACCTGCCTTCACCAGTTCATATCCGTAATCGAACAATGCCTTCGTATCCGTATAATGAGTCGATTTGCTTTTCATAATAACGGCAATCAATCTGACTCCGTCCTTCTCCACTGCTGTCACCAGGGTATTTCCCGCTTTGGACGTATAACCGGTCTTTCCTCCGATAACGCCCGGATAATACCTGGCATCGTTGGGGTTCAGCATCTTGTGTCCAATGGTCACGGTAAGCCCGGAAGGATTCTTTATGGTAGCAGGCAGCGTATACGTGCGCGTGGACGCCACCGTCTTCACCACATCATTCTGAAACGCCGCCCTTGCAATCAGAGCCATATCATGGGGTGTGGTGTAATGATTGGAGTCATTGAGGCCGTGAGGATTTGTAAAATGTGTATTGGTACACCCCAGGGCCGCTGCCTTGGCGTTCATCATCTCCGCAAATTTGGCATTGCTGCCAGCCACATGTTCCGCAAGGGCATTTCCCACTTCATTGGCTGATTTGAGAAGCAGGGCATAAAGACACTGGCGCACAGTCATCACATCCCCTGCCGTCATATTGATGGATACAGCGCCCGCTTCCAGGTTCGTGGTAGCTGTTGCTGAAAATGTGACCTTGTCATCCAGACTGCAGTTCTCCGCCACCAGCAGGGCTGTCATCAGCTTGGTGATACTTGCCGGATAGAACTGTTTGTCCCCGTTCTTGGAAAACAGGACGGTTCCCGTGGCAGCATCCATGAGCACGGCTCCCTCCGAAGCTATCTCCGGCTTCTGCACGGAAGCTGCGGCCGTCTGGTCAAAGGTCCCTGCAGCCTGGCCGGCTGACGGATTCTGCGACGGACTTCCCGATAAAGAGGGGCTTTCTGACGGGGAGGGGGTTCCTGACGTGGAAGGACTCCCTGAGGTGGACGGGCTTCCTGACGGGGACGGGCTCCCTGAGGTGGACGGGCTTCCTGACGAGGACGGGCTTCCTGACGGGGACGGACTTCCTGATGAGGATGGCCCGTCAGATGAAATGACCGCTCCGTCACTTCCGGATTCCGAACCCGGTCCCTGTGACGATACCATCCCCTGGTCAGAGGTCTGGTTCCCGGACTGGAAGGAAGATACCTGGCTTTCTTCCAAAGGCGTGATGGCAGCCGGATTAGCTGAAGCTGCCGTACTCATCAACAGGGTACAGCTGGTGCATATACATAAAAATGATTTCCATTTCTTAAGTCTCATAATATCTCTCCCATACAGCAGGTCATTCTGAACAAAACTAGAGATATTATACCATACTTCATGGTTACAAAAAACATCTATTTCTGACGATAAACTTACGATATATATATTTTTTCTTTAATTGCACAGGCAGATTTTTTTCTTTCCATCCCCCCGCATTCCATTATACAGTGGTTCCCCATGCCTTCATTCCATTGTTTTACTATGCCTTATCCTGCCTTCCTGCCGGAATGTGTTTCATATCCGTTCCGGAACATGGTGCAGGAACACCTTAATTCACGGATGTCAGATCTCTATAAAATTCTATGTATCCGCATTCCGTGCATACATAAGCGATTGTTGGCCCCAGCTGGTTTTTAGAATCGGGAATACGGTCCAGTTCATCCACCCATACAAGGTGTGTTCTGATTCGGTTTATCTCCATCTGGCCTGAACATTTTGGACACCGCATATGCACTTACCTCCTTTGTCGTTTTTTTCATTATACGATGGTTTAGGTGAAAATAAAAGCCCCCTGGGCTGTATGCCCGATGTCCATCCACACTCCCTGTATCCAGTTATCTGCTATTTCTCCTGGCTCCGGCACAAATACCCCTCAATCATCTCCAGCTCATCCAGATATATACAATTTGGAATCCCGTGGTTTCTCACCGCCTCCACACACTGGCCAAGCCCCATCCACATGACGCTCTCCACCTCTTCTTTCTGAAGGGTCAGACGGTCTGCATCCACTGGTTTGCTGTACACATACACAGCACTGACTTCACTGTCCCTGAACATCCTCCCGTAAAACACTTCTTCCATATATCCCTTGTGATACCCGGCAAATTCCAGGTCCTCCTCCCCGGCCTCAATTCCCAGCTCCTCCTTCAGTTCACGGATGGCGGACGGCAGGAATTCATCACCGGCCTGCACATGGCCTGCCGAGGAAATGTCATAACAGCCAGGATAGGAATCCTTTCCCCTGCTCCGCTTCTGCAGCAGAAGATCGTATGTTTTATCCTTATTTTTCCTCACAACCCATATATGGGCAGTCCTGTGGGGAACCCCGTCCATGTGGACCAGGCTCCGCTCCCGGACCACTCCAGTCTTCTTTCCGTCCGCATCCAGTACATCGAACAATTCCAACTGTTTTCCGTTCAGAACAGCCTCACTCAGCCGGTCTCCCTGGTAAGCCAGTTTCAGTGAAAAGAAGGGGGCATCCTCATTTAACAGCTTAAAAAAGATTTTATCCCCTTCCCACAGATTCAGGGACAGCACGTCCTCCTTCTTTACCCACTCCAGCGTCCCCTCGTTGCAGGGAATCATTTCCCCCTCATATTTGTCCGCAGTATACAGACACATGTACTCTGTTTCCCAGCCCTCCGCGATGAATGTGACCAGCCCCCTGAACCGCCAGGATGTGAGAGTAAGTCCTGTTTCCTCTCTCACTTCCCTGAGCAGGCAGTCCTCCGGGCTCTCGTCCCCTTCAAAATGCCCGCCCACTCCAATCCACTTATCCTTATTCACGTCATTCTTTTTGCTGATTCTGTGGAGCATCAGATATGCCCCCTCATTTTCTATATAGCACAGCGTTGTCAGCCTGCTTTTTTGTTCCATATGCCTGTCCTCCCGTTAAAACCCGCCCATGGCGGGCGATCTGAAATACCCGTCGGAGCAGCTCCGACGGGTATCATTATAAACCAATTCTTCTTATGCTTCAATCATTATGCCCGCATCCCTATTCTTCAATTGAATAGTTGGGAGCCTCCTTGGTAATATGGATATCATGAGGATGGCTCTCCTTTAAGGACGCAGCGGAAATCTTTACAAACTGGGCTGTCTCCTGAAGAGTTGTGATGTCCTGGGCGCCGCAGTATCCCATACCGGAGCGCAGGCCGCCTAAGAGCTGGAACACGGTATCCTCCACCATTCCCTTATAAGCCACGCGACCTTCCACGCCTTCGGGCACCAGCTTCTTTGCATCTGTCTGGAAATAGCGGTCCTTGCTTCCGTTTTCCATGGCAGCAATGGATCCCATGCCGCGGTATACCTTATACTTACGTCCCTGGTACAGCTCAAAGGTGCCCGGGCTTTCGTCACATCCCGCGAAGATGCTTCCCATCATACACACGCTGCCGCCTGCCGCAATGGCCTTTGTCACATCGCCGGAATACTTGATTCCTCCGTCCGCGATAATGGGTACGCCGTACTCCTTGGCAACGCTGTAGCAGTTCATCACCGCCGTAACCTGGGGCACGCCAATGCCTGCCACCACGCGGGTGGTACAGATGGAACCAGGTCCTATGCCTACCTTGACGGAATCGGCCCCAGCCTCAATCAGCGCTCTGGTGGCCTCTGCCGTGGCAACATTTCCAGCCACCACCTGAAGGTCCGGATATGCTTCCTTAATCATCTTCACGCAGCGGATTACATTGGCTGAATGGCCATGGGCGGAGTCCAGAACCACCACGTCCACCTTTGCGTCCACCAATGCTCCTACACGTTCCAGCACATTGGCAGTGATGCCAACGGCAGCGCCGCACAGCAGACGTCCCTGTGCGTCCTTTGCGGACAACGGATACTTAATCTGCTTCTCAATGTCCTTGATGGTGATAAGGCCTTTCAAATTGAAATCATCGTCCACAATCGGCAGCTTCTCCACTCTTGCCTTTGCTAAAATGGCCTTTGCTTCCTTTAAGGTTACGCCCTCCCTGGCTGTAACCAGGTTCTTTGTGGTCATGCACTCCTTGATGGGACGGTCAAAATCCTCCTCAAACTTTAAATCACGGTTGGTAATAATGCCCACCAGCTTCCTGCCCTCTGTGATGGGAACGCCGGATATGCGGAATTTTGCCATCAGATCGTTGGCATCCTTAAGAGTGTGCTCCGGTGAAAGGAAAAATGGGTCTGTGATAACACCGTTTTCAGAACGCTTAACCCGGTCCACTTCCTCGGCCTGGGCTTCAATGGACATATTCTTATGAATGATACCGATACCTCCCTGCCTGGCCATGGCGATGGCCATGCGGTGCTCTGTTACCGTATCCATGCCGGCGCTCATTAACGGGATGTTCAGTTTAATCTTCTTTGTCAAATGTGTGGTCAGGTCTACCTGGTTGGGAATCACTTCTGAAAATGCCGGTACCAGAAGTACATCATCAAAGGTTATGCCTTCGCCGATAATTGTACCCATTATAAATTTCCTCTCTTTCTGCGTGTATGATTTGATATGTTTTGTCAGAATATTGATAGTCCGTGAACTGTCCGTTTCTTATTAGTATCTTATACTAGCAAATTTTATCTGGCTTGTCAAACCAAAACAGAGAGAAATATTCATTGATTTTACTAATAGGGTTCCATCAGCCATTCTAATATCCCCCTGCGGCTGTCTGCCAGCAGGTTAGTACTGCCAGCTCCATATCAGACAACCTTATCCGGGTTCAGGATCAGATTGGGATCAAAGGCCTTTTTAATCCGCCTCATCAGACCAATCTGCGTGTCCCCCAGCTGTTCTTTCAGATATTCCTTCTTGGCATACCCTATGCCGGGTTCCCCTGATACTGCCCCTCCATATTCCCGCGCCCTTGCGTACATCATCTCAAAGCCCAGACTCAGTTTTTCTTTCCACTCATCCTCTGCCAGGTCATCCCGGCAAAGATACACATGAAGGTTTCCGTCGCCTGCGTGGCCAAAGCTGGGAATCCGCAGATTCAGTATCCCGGCCACCTCATGGGTGTATTTGATAAAATCCGCCACCCGGTCCCTGGGCACCACCACATCACACTCATCCATCTGGGTAGTGGACGCCTTGATTGCTTCTAAAAATGCCCCTCTGGCGTTCCACACGCACTGTTTCCTCTCCTGTGTATCCACGATGAACACGTCCAAAGCCCCGTGTTCCAGGCACAGGTCCGCCACCTCCTGGTACTCCGCCCGCACCTGCTCTGCATTTCTTCCGTCAAATGTGAGCAGGATATAGGCGTCATTCCTGGTATCCGGGAACCGTTTGCCCAGATATTCCTCCGCAAACAGGATGGTCTCCCGCTCCATAAACTCAATGGCCGTGGCCTGTATCTGCGCCTCCACAATCACTGGCACCATCTCTATGGCCTGCTCCATATCTGCAAATGGAACCAGAAGGCTCACTGTCTTACCCGGAAGGGGAACCAATTTAAGCACGGCCCGGGTGATGACCCCAAGTGTTCCCTCAGATCCAATCATCAGATTTAACAGACTGTATCCGGAACTGTTCTTAACCGTCTTACCGCCAAATTCCACCACCTCGCCTGTGGGCAGCACCACTGTCAGCGCCCTCACGTAATCCCTTGTGACGCCATATTTTACGGCCCGCATTCCGCCTGCATTGGTGCTGATATTTCCGCCTATGGTCGCTGATTTCTCACCTGGATCCGGAGGATAAAAAAGCCCGTTTTCCTCCACGTACTGCGCCAGATCCATTAAAAGCACCCCCGGTTCCACTGTCACAGTAAGGTTCCTGCGGTCCAGCTCCAGAATATGGTTCATCTGTGTGGTCTCCAGCATAATGCCTCCGTGGATAGCGACAGCCGCCCCCACCAGCCCTGTGCCGGAGCCTCTGGTAACCACGGGAATTCCCTCCCGACTGGCATAGGCCATGATGTCCGAAACCTCTCCGATGGACAATACCCTTACAAGGGCTTCGGGAGCGCGCTCCACTCCCCCCAGCTCATCGTGGCTGTAATCCTGGCTTATATCGGATCCGGTCAGGACCCGTCCGTCCTCTGTCACCTTTTTCAAATAAGCGATATCCCTCTCATCCAGTTTCCTGTACCCCATCACGTACCCTCCTTAACCGTCTTAAGCAGCCGTGGAAGTATCTCATACCAGTCCCCCACCAGGCCGATGTTGGCAATGTCAAAAACAGGAGCCTTCCTGTCCGTGTTAATGGCAATGATGCACTCAGCACCCCTCATGCCCGCCGCAAACTGTACGGAACCGGAGATACCTATGGTAATGATGAGCTTTGGCTTCACCGTTCTGCCGCTGAGTCCAATCTGGCGCCTGGCGTCAAACCAGCCGCACTCAATCAAAGGCCTGGTGCATGCCAGCTGTGCGTCCAGCGCAGCGGCCAGTTCCCTTATTAACTCCAAATCCGCCTGGCTTTTTACACCCCTTCCAACAGCCACAATCACCTCTGCCTCCGATATGTCAATCTCCTTTGGCTTATGTATGATTTCCTCTACCCTGATTCTCCGGTCAATCATGCCGTCCGTCACCTCCATGGTACGGATGGTGCCTGAGGGATCCTTTGTCACCGGAGGCGCGGAAAATATCTTATACCGGACCGTGCAGAACTGCGGCCGGTTCTTCGGCGTCACAATCTGAGCCATAATATTTCCCCCAAAGGCAGGACGGATCTGCACCAGATCCGTATTCTCCTTCATTTCCAGGACCGTACAGTCTGCTGTCAGCCCTGTCCTAAACCGCGCCGCTACCCTGGGAGCCAGGGAGCGCCCTGCGTTGGTGGCCCCCACCAGGATGGACGACGGCCTGATTCTGGTTATGAAATCCGCAAATACATTGGCGTATGTGAGGACGGAGAAATGTTCCAGCTCCTTCCTGTCATACACAAAGACCTGGTCCACCCCGTATGCCAGCAGTTCCTCTGCCTTTTCTCCCACCCGATACCCCATAAACAGCGCATACACAGGATGGCCTGTGACGGCTGCCAGTTCCCTGGCCTTGCCGATCAGCTCAAATGTCACGGGATGTACGGCCTTTCCATTGTATTCCACGTACACAGCCACTGCGCGCCATTCATCCTTATTAATCCCCGGTTCCTGTGTTTCCATATATTCCACGGCCCCGCCAGGACCTTTCTTCACACACAGCCTGCACATTCTGCAGCCGGAGTCAATTTCCACCTTTCCATCCCTGCAGCTGATGGCACCAAAGGGACATATGTCAATGAGCTGGCGGATGCCGTCTTCATCCAGCTGTTCCTGGTGAATCCTCAGTTCAGCCATAATCCTCTCTCCTTTCTGTCCATACAACTATATAAACTTTGTTTCTCTCAGCACATGATACATCTTATCAGCAAGCACATCAGGGCTTCCGTCGAACATTTCCCTGCATTCACTCTTCTCCGGCGGGAATATACGCTCCACCTGGGTGGGCGATCCGGACAAACCATAGTGGCTCTCATCCTGGTCCTCCAGGTCCGTAAGGGAAAACTCCCTCAAATATCCCTCCCGCAGTTCCTTTTCCCGTTTATAGGAAGGGAGCCTCGGCGTATTCACATCCTTGTCCATGGTAATCAGGCATGGCAAATCCATGGCCTGTATCTGTTCATATCCGTCCATATTCATACGCACCCGTATCCGTCCCTCCCCTGTCTCCCTGATTTCCAGAACATTGGAGGCATGGGGTATTCCCAACCACTGGGCCACCTCCGGCCCTACCTGTGCCGTGTCCCCGTCCGTGGTCTGTTTGCCGCAGAGAATGAGATCATACTCCCCCATCCTGCGTATGCCCTGGGATAAGGTATAGCTGGTAGCCACCACGTCTGCACCTGCAAATTTCCTGTCGCTGATCAGTCCCGCACGGTCAGCCCCCATGCACATACACTCCTTTAACGCCTCCCTGGCCTGTCCCGGCCCCATGGTGATGACATCCACGGTACCCCCCAGCTGCTCTTTCAACCCAAGGGCGGACTCCATGGCATAGAGATCATACGGATTCAGCTTGGACTGGGTCCCGTCCCGCTTCAGCACTCCGGTTACCGGGTCCACCTCCACATTGGCGGTATCCGGCACCTGCTTCACGCACACAATACATTTCATAAATCCCTCTCCTTAAAAAATCGGTGCATGTATCACCTGTTTCCAATACATGCACCGATATCATAAATGACCGTACCTATTACATTTTCGTCAATTACTCCATGTCTGCAAGTAATTTCTCGATCTTTTTCTTATTGGCGTCATCCAGCTCGCCCAACGGCTTGCGGGGCAGACCTACATCCAGGCTCTGTGCCTGTAAGGTGTACTTACAGATTTCCTGCCAGTGGGGAACCCCGTTGACCTTATCATAGAAGAAATAATCAATATATGGCTGGATATTGTTCTGGGCTGCAATGGCTGCATCCACATCTTTTGCGAAGCAGGCATCCTGAAGTCTGCGGCACTGCTTTGGAAGTACGGCCGGGAAACCTGACAGCCAGCCGTCCGCTCCGGCCAGGAGGCCTTCCATGGCAGCATAGTCATGTCCGTAGAATACAGTCAGGTCATCCTTGCAGTGGTACTTCAGTTCGTGGACCCTGTTGGGGTCGCCGTGGGCTGCCTTGATGCACTGTATGGTACCGTCATCCACCAGCTCCTTGACCTCCTGTACGCTCAGCTCATAGCCGGCAAACCAGGGATTGTTGTAAACCATGATTTCGATATCCAGCGCTTCCCTTAAATCCCTGAAATGCTGCATAACTGCCTTCTTATGAGGATTCAGGTAGAATGGAAGGATCACCATGACACAGTCAGCACCGTGGTCCTGTGCGAACTTGCTCATCTTGATGGTATTCAGGGTATCGTATCTGCCTGTACCGCATACCAGAGGAACCTGACCGCCTAAGAAACCAGATACATGTTCAATGATTTCCCTCTGCTCTTCCATGTTCATGGCAATGTTCTCGCCAGTGCTTCCGCAGATGGAAATAGACTGTGCGCCATTATCCAGCAGCCAGGTCAGGTACTTCTCCATACCCTTCTTGTTGTAAGTCTGGTCTGCATTCCAGATGGTCATGGATGCCGGGCAGATACCGTAAGGTTTCTTGATTGTGTCTTTCACTTTCATAGCTTTCTCCCTTTCCCCCAAGTTACACTTGGAATAAAAAATTTTGTTGGTGTGAATATGTAATTTTAAATTAAAAATAAAAAATTAAATATTTTAAATTATTATTTTGCCTGATTTAAAACTAACACATCTTTCGTGTAATGTCAACAAAAAAATTAAATATTTTTTATTTTCTTGTTCACCTTCCACAACGGCAGGATAAAGGCAGAAACGCCCTTTATCCGCCCAGATAGGATTTTTTGATGGTATCACTTTTAGCCAGCTCCTCACTGGAGGCAGTAATTACCATACGCCCATTTTCCAGCACGTAACAGCGGCTGGATACTTCCAGGGCCATGAAGGCGTTCTGCTCCACAATCAGGATCGGCAGATGCTTTTCCTTGTTGATTCTCAAAAATATATCAAACATATCGTCCACAATCACGGGAGCCAGGCCCAGGGATGGTTCATCGCACATCAGGAGCTTGGGATCTCCCATCAGCCCTCTGGCTATAGCTAACATCTGCTGCTCACCGCCGCTTAAGGATCCCGCCTTCTGGCCCATTCTCTCCTTCAGGCGCGGAAACAAGTCATACATCTCCTCAATTTTGGCATTCATTTCCTTCTTGGACCGCTTTATGCTGTAGCTCCCCATCTCAAGGTTCTCCAGGACTGTCATGTTGGAGAATATTTCCCTTCCCTCCGGAATCTGCACCACTCCGGTCCTGGTTATGCTGTGTGTGGGCAGATTGGTTATATCCTGTCCGTTAAACTCCACATTGCCCTTTTTTACCTTCACCCAGCCCACGATACAGTTCATGAGCGTGGTCTTTCCAGCGCCGTTTGAACCGATGATGGATATAATTTCGTCATCGCCTATTTCAAGGGAAATATCATGCAATGCACAGACATCGCCGTAATAAGCGTCAATCCCATTGACTTTTAACATAAGAATCCCTCCGATTATCTGGAATCCTGCTCCACATACCGGCTTCCCAGGTATGCGCGGATAACCTCTTCATTGCTCTGTACTTCCTTTGGCGTGCCTTCTGCTATCATGCGCCCGAAACTCAGCACAGTTATGTAGTCGCTGATTTTCATGACCACATCCATGTTGTGCTCAATCATGAAAAACGAGTATCCGTCCTCATAGGCCTTATAGATAACATCCACCAGCTCGGCCCGCTCCGACGGGTTAAGGCCGGCCGCAGGCTCATCCAGAAGAATCAGTTTGGGATCATTCATCATGGCCCGTCCAATCTCCGATATCTTCTGGCGTCCATAGGGCAGGTTCTTCATCAGAGAGCCCCGCAGCTCATACATGCCGATGCGTTTAAGGACCTCTTCAGCCTTCTCCTTAAGCCTCTTTTCCTCTGCCCGTGATCCTCTGATGTCAAAAATCCCCCGCATCATTCCCATGGGGGCCTGCTGGTGACCCCCCACCATCACATTCTCCAGCAGAGTCATGGTTGGAAATACCTTTATGTTCTGAAAGGTCCTTCCGATTCCCTGCCTGGCAATATCATGGGTGGTCATGCCGGTAATGTCCTTTCCCCCAAATTCCACCTTGCCTGACGTCAGAGGCAGCACTCCTGTAATCAGGTTTACGGTGGTGGTCTTGCCTGCTCCGTTTGGTCCGATGAGGGCATGTATGGTGTGCTCCTTCATGTCGATGCTGACATTGTCAACCGCCACAAGGCCCTGGAATTTTTTTGTGATTCCCGTCACTTTCAACAGACTTTCCATTCTCTTATTCACCGCCTTCTGCATAGCTCTTTCCGCTGATTCTCTGATACATCTTCATGAACAGGCCTGTTGCCGCACTCACCCAGCCGTCCGGGAAGAATATGGCCCCCAGCAGGATGATAGAACAGAACACGATTTGATAGTAATTGCCCAGGAAACGCAGCATTTCCGGAAGGATGGTGACAATGGCTGATCCAAATATAGTTCCCACCACGGACCCCAGTCCTCCCACCATCAGCATAACCACATAGTTGGTGGACAAATCCAGGTTAAAGGTGGATGGGTTTATATAGCCCATATAGTGGGCATACATGGCTCCTGCCACGGTACCGAATATAGATGCCACGGTAAATGCCTTGATCTTGCAGGAAGCGATGTCCACACCGCTCATCTCCACTGCCTCCACATTATCCCGCAGGGATTTGAAAATCCTCCCCCACTTGGAATAGGCAATGCGCCAGGCAATAAAAAAAGCAATGGCGGTAAATACCAGAAACAGGTAATACATTTCCTTCTGGCTCTGTATCTGGTAGCTTCCGATGTTATAGGGCCGTATATTGCGGATGCCCTGGGTGCCTCCCGTGAATTTCGGCGTATTGGAAATCAGCAGGCGCACCACCTCCCCGAATCCAATGGTGGTCAGGGACAGATATACCCCCCTGACTCTCAGGCTGGGATATCCCAGTCCCCTGCCGATAAGGATTCCCATGATAACTGCCGCAATCAGCCCCAGCCAGGGCGTCAGATTCGTGTATCTGGTAAACAGGGCAGAGGAATAAGCGCCCAGCGCAAAGATTCCCGCTGTGCCCAGATTCATCTGGCCGGTCAGACCAGTGATGAAATTCAGGCCTAATACCACGATAATATTGATGAGCACGCGGTTAAGGACCATCATGTAGTAATCATTTTTAATGAATATCGGCAGAAAAGCGCCAATCACAAGGGCTCCCACGGCGAAATGCAGTGATTTAAGTTTCAGCTTTTTCTTCATCTTCCCTTACTCCTTTCACGCCTTCTTGCCTAAGAATCCGCTGGGATGTACCAGCAGGAATATGATTAACAGGACAAATGACACAATATCTTTATAGACAGCCGGAAGAACCACCACCGCCAGGTTTTCCACCACTCCGATGAACAGACCGCCCAGGATGGCTCCAGGCAGGTATCCGAATCCTCCGATGACTCCGGCTGAAAAACCTTTGAGGCCTATGCTGGCTGCCATGGTGGTGGAAATATTGAACAGCGGTATGATCAGCATTCCGATGACGCTGCATATAATGGAGCTGACTGCCGTTGTCACGCAGATGTTCTGGGCCACATTGATGCCCATAAGGGCCGCGGCCTTCTTATTCTGGGCCACACAGCGCATGGCCTTTCCTATTTTTGTAAAATTCATAAACAACTGAAGGGCCGCCACTACCAGGATTGCCACCACACATATGATGACATTGGCCTTTGTGACCATGAGTGTACCGATCTTAATGGTACCGCTGAGCCAGTTCTCAATGGTGAAGGGAACCGGTCCGTATATAAGCCGGATGGCCTCTGCCAGAATCCTGCCTAACATCATGGTTCCCATGACAGCAAAGATATTGGAACGCATATGCCGCAGCGGATTGAAGATTCCGGAAGCGATTACAGATCCCAGAATTCCCATGAGCATGAAAGTAAGCACAATGGCTAAGGGCTTGTTCATATTGAATTTAATGATGAAGGTAGCTGCAAATATATACGCCCCCACGGTGATGATTTTGTCATGGCTGAAGTTAAGCAGTCCTGTGGAATTCCATATCAGGGTATACTCGATGGCAACCAGGGCATAGATGAATCCCATGGCAATACCGCTTATCAATAGCTGAAGTATAGTGCCCATCATTTACCTCCTTTTCGTCATGACAGGGGCCGGATTCAGATTCAGGCCGGGTCCGTCCCCTGTCCTCCATAAGCCAGAAACTATTCCACAGAAACAGCTTTAATAAACTTTGGAATCTTGTTTTCAATCCGGGCCACATTGATATTGTGGACTAAATCATTATTCTCGTCACAGGTAATGACTCCTACGGGTACCTTTAAGTCTTTCAGTCCCTTGACAGCTTCCATAACAGCCTTGCGGTCCGTGGTTCCTGCTGCTTTGATTCCTTCTAAAAGGGCCACTGCGCCGCCGTAATAGGATGCTGCGTATAATTCCGGTTCGATCTCATACTTTTTCTCAAAGTTCTCTTTAAATGCAACAAGGGTGGGGTCGTCGCTGGTGGATACATAATCCGTCACTCCATACCAGCCTTCTATGTATTCCGCCTTACACATATCAATTACCTGCTGCATGGTAACGCCCGGAGAAGACACTACCTGCACATCCAGTCCCAGCTCGTATATCTGGCGGGCATGGATTGCCAGCTCCGCGTCGTGGGTCCATATGATGACCGTATCCACGCCCGCGTCCTTCATCTTCATAACCTGAGGAGTAAAGTCCTTGTCTCCCGTGTTATGTCCTTCTTCCACATACTCCATGCCGTTGTCCGCACAGTATTGCTTGATAACGCCCTCTGCTCCTGTTCCAAAATCGTCATTGTTAAAGAACAGTCCCAGTTTCTTGCAGCCAAGCTCTTTTGCGTAGGCTGCCGCCGCCTCTGCGAAAATACTGTCAGAAGCCCTGCAGCGGAACAGATAATCATTGTCCAGAGTACTGATCTGCGGTGTGGTGCCGCCTGTGAAGGCAGCTACGCCCGCCTGCTTTACCACTGCCTCCACTGCCAGGGCATTGGTGCTTCTGTGGGGTCCCACGATACCCACCACGCCTTCGCCGATCAGCTTATTGGCACAGGTAACAGCCATGTCCTGGAGGGTCTGGTCGTCCACAATAGTCAGTTCTATCTGCTTTCCATTGATACCGCCTGCTGCGTTGTACTCGTCCACAGCCATCTGTACCCCCTGGTTCATACGCTCCCCGTTCAGCGGATTGTCTCCTGTCATCATAGAAATAAGGCCAATCTTGATGACATCGCCCTCATCCGCGGAAACCTCACCGCCGGAGGATGCCTGGGTATCCCCTGCCTGGGAACCTGCGCTGCCGGAAGATGCCCCCTGCTGTCCTCCGCATGCTGCCAGTGACAATGCCAGGCTTACACTCAACGTAACTGCTGCCCATTTTTTCAACATAATATCTTCTCCTTTACTTTTGAATTTTTATGTTTTTAGTTACATGATATACTTAAAACCATCCCGGATTTGTTCCAGAAGTTCCATGTCATCAGGAATCGTAACACGGTGAACATACGTAATCAGCTCCTCCAGCCCATCTTGGGGCACCCCGGCCTCCCTTATGCTGACAGGTATGCCCACCTCCCTGAGAAAAGCCTTCAGTTCTTCTATTTCCGCCTCCGGACGTCCGTTGACAGCCAGCTGAAGAGGCAGGGCCATGGCAACGATTTCCCCGTGAAGATATTTTCTTCTCACGTCCTTGTACATACAGCAGACTGCATCATAAAAATTATGTGCAACGGCCAGCTGCTTGCCTCCTGTGGACAGGTCTGACACCATGCCGGTCAGCATGATATTCATGTTCACCATATCATCTATGAGCATGCTGTCCTTCCCGTCATCGAAATCCTTAAGGGCCTGTCTGGTGTCCCTCATGTACTTACTGTAGGTAAAATCCGCAATCTTTGTGGCTATCTCCGAGGTGGCAATCATACCTTCATCCTTCAGATGAGCCATGGTAAAGCTGAATTCCGGTTTTTTTGCCATGGCATCCACGATGCCCGACACAAAATAGCGCCTTGGACAGTCATTGACAACCAAATCCATGTCCACAATGACCCCGCTGATTTCATGATTCAGGAAACCGCTGTGGTCTACATTGCCGTCCTCGCCGTATACCACATACAGAACAGCGTAGGCCGCGCATGTGGCTGCGGATGTGGGTATGGTAAAGATACTGGCATCTGCCATATCCCCGGCTGCCTTGGCAATGTCTATGATACGGCCGCCCCCGATTCCTGCCACGATTTCAGCTCCCGATTCCCTGACCCTGGCAGCTACCTCTCCAAAGCTCTTTTCCGTGGAAGGTCCCTCAAATATCTCCGACTGAAATGTAATCCCGGATTTCCTGAGGCTTTCCTCCAGGACCTGGCTGGACTTTCCCTTCACCACATCGTCCCCGTACAGCAGGTAAGCCTTCTTTCCGAAAAATACCATCTCCTCTCCCGCACGCTTCAGTGCGCCATGGCACTGGATATAACGTCCGGCCCCTACCTGAATATGTTTACCTTCAAACATCTCTGTCCTCTCCTTTAACGCAATTTTTAATTTGTTATGGCAAAATAATAAATTAAAAATTAAAATTTTTTATTTGAGAGTACACGTTACCAAACTAAGTGCCGGACAACCCATGAACTCCTGACCTGAATTCATGGAAACATGGATTGCCTGATTCTTAGCTTAATGCCAAACTTCTTATATTAGATTACTGCATATAGATTACTGTTTTTTAAGCTGCTTCGTCCTGGAGCGCTGCGTGTCTTGGTCTGCTGCGTCTTAGACTGCCGCGTCTTGGTCTGCTGCGTCTTTGATGACTGCATTTACTGCTTCCGCATCTGTTACTTCTGATTGGTGATGATGTAGAATATGTTGTTTATATGGCCGGCAATCATCTTTTCAGACTGCTCCATATCCTTATTCCTTAAGTACTCCAGCAGTTTATAATGGTCATCCACTGTGGAACGGAAATTCCTGTTTCTCAACGGCAGCACAAGGTAATTGGCCACCAGGAACTGGCCCTGTATCCTCTTATACAGCTCTGACAGATATTCATTCCTGGCCCCGGATACCAGCACACGGTGAAACCTCAGGTCTGTCTTGGACAGCTCCAGGAAATCCCCCTTATCCAGATACTCCTCACACTTTTTAGCACATATCTCTAGCTGGTCAAGCAATGAGGACACATCTGCTGCCGCTGAAAGATAATGCTCTATGGCATGCTTTTCAATCATAAGCCTTACATCACAGATATTCTTAATCTGGTTCTGGTCAAAGGTGGGAACCACCACACGCCCGTTGCTGAGCTTTTCCAGTACTCCGTCATTGACTAAAAGCTTCACCGCCTGAACCACCGGTGTTCTGCTGACTTCATACTTTTCGCATAAAACGTCAAGTGAGATAGCGTCATCCATCTTATATTCACCGAGGATAAAACTATCAATAATCTGATCGTAGATAATCTTATCTAAATTCTTTTTTACCCTCATCTCAACAACTCCTTTGCTCGTACTATCATTATAAAGGATAGAATGAAATAATGCAATATTAAATTTTTAATTTTTAATTTATTTTTGTTGCTAATATACATTCTCTCCCTGTTTATCTCGTTCATCTTTAGTCAAATTGCGAATTGTTATCTTCATCCCCCATTGATATACTGGTTATAATCTATAAACCAGCGCTGTATTGTATCCATAACAGTGATTAGAGTGCCTGATACCACCATAATTCACACAATGCAGTGCACACCAACAGAAGCGGAGGGTTTTGTATGAAACTGGAAAACATCTCAGATGTAAAAGCTTTTTTTGAAGCAGTGGACCAGTGTAAAGGAAAAATCGAACTGGTATCCCCGGAGGGCGACAGGATTAACCTAAAGTCAAAGCTATCCCAGTATCTTTCCATTGCCAATATGTGTTCCAACGGATATATTAAGGAATTGGAATTAGTGGTTCATGAAAAAGAGGACATGGACCGGCTGATAGAATTCATGTTAAGCGGTGAAAACCTGAAATAGAGCAAAATAAAAAGACAGGCCGCCGGGACAGCTGTTATTCGGCTGTCCCCGGCGGCCTGTTCTCTACCGACCTGCCCTATATGCCCATTGCCCTACATCACAAGCTTTCGCGGAAAGGTTCTGCGCATGGCTCCTATCATTCTCTCATTTGGTTCAATCAGTACCTTAAAATGGTCCGGACCCTTCTGGTATATAAGGGCGTACACCTTGGCATCCTTCCTGCCGGACGAAAAATCCTTTATCTTCATGCCCTGCTTCTCATAATCCTTAAGCACAAAGGAATCTGCCGGCGCCACAATCTGGATGTCATCCTTCTCACAGTCAAATATCTTCTTTCTCTTTGCCTTTCCCAGGATACGGTCCACCGACAGACCGCCCTCTGCAAACAGATATTCAAACTCCACACTCAGGTTCAGGAACACAAAATAGGTAGCCACACCTGCTATGGTCATAACAATTACTCCAAACACAGTCTGCAGCGCTGAAAGGACGGAAAATATACAGACCACAATCATGAGTATTTTTACAGGAACGGCATATGCCGGATCTTTTCTCTTCACAAGCCACTCTACATAGTTATCATCGTTCATAATGTCTCTCCTTCATCATTTTGCATATTACACATTATACAATACTTTATCCCATTTTTCCAGTCATATCATTCTTATGCCGGAGGAAAGAAAGAGCCTGCTCCATATTTTCCACGGTCCTGTGATTGATAAAATGTTCAATCTTTTCCACCAGCTCCAGTTCATCCTCCGTATGGTTGAGGGTACAGAAAAAATCCTGGAGCACCCGGTGTCTGTGCAGCAGATACCTGCCCTCCTCATATCCCTTATCCGTGACCATGATGGAGCCGTATTTCTTGAAATCAATATATCCGGCTTTTCTCAGATTATCCAACATTTTTGAGGCGGATGAGGGCCGTACGTGAAGGCTGGCAGCCAGGGAACTGACACGGATGGGTTCCCCCTCTTCCTCCATTCTGCACACCATCTCCAGATAATCCTCCATGGATGAAGTCATCTCATCGGAAGCAGAGCGTTCATATCCTTTCATGGTATAGAATCCATCTTTATCAGTAACCAAAGTGTCCCTCCTGTAATACTATATGAGTAAGAAAAAGTTTCCCTATCCTAAATCTATTGCGAGGTATTGTAATTATGAAAGAATTTCTATGTTTGAATGATATAAAACCCGGAAACCGGGCACGTGTAAAAGAGCTTACTTCCACAGGCAGCATACGCAGGCGTCTTCTGGATATCGGCCTGGTTGAAAATACGGAGGTGGAGTGCCTTGGGCAAAGCCCTCTGGGAGACCCCTGCGCCTACCTGATTCGCGGTGCTGTCATCGCCATACGCTCAGAGGACTGCCGCGGGATACTGGTTCAGCCCTGCACTGGTTTCAGCGAGCAGGAGGTAATGGAGGGCTGCACCAGCCTGTGAATTCTCTCCCCAAAAACAGCTGTCGTAAGAAACATCATCTGACTCAGGTCAGATATGGAATTGCCTAATAAAAAAAGAAAAAGGAGTATTAAAATGGGTCTGACCAAACAATCCGTCGGAATGGGAGCTGTGGATTCCGGACTGGAGATAAAAAAACAGACACCTGATGATAAAATAATCGCCATAGCAGGCAACCCCAATGTAGGTAAAAGCACCCTTTTCAACAATCTCACGGGAATGAACCAGCATACCGGAAACTGGCCTGGAAAAACCGTGACCAATGCCCAGGGCTACTGTAAGACAAAGGAGCACAGCTACGTGCTGGTAGATATCCCCGGCACCTATTCCCTCATGGCCCACTCCGCGGAGGAGGAAGTGGCCCGCAACTTTATCTGTTTTGGCGGAAGCGACGGGGTTATGGTTGTGTGCGACGCCACCTGCCTGGAGCGCAACCTGAACCTGGTACTTCAGACCATGGAAATATCGGACCGGGTCCTGGTATGTGTGAACCTGATGGACGAAGCCGCCCGCAAGAATACCACCATTGACCTGAAGGGGCTGTCGGAAAAGCTGGGCGTACCGGTGGCCGGCACCATTGCCAGGAAAAAGCGAAGCCTTGACCAGCTGATGAAACAGCTGGATGACCTGGTGGAAGGTACACAAACCGCCTCTCCCTACCAGGTGGAGTACTCCCCCATTATTGAACAGGCCATCGCTATGGCAGAGCCTGCCGTAAAGGCCAGGGTGGAGGGAAAGGTCAGCTCACGCTGGCTCACCTTAAAGCTTCTGGACAGCGACCCATCCCTTATGAAAGAATTAAGGGAATATCTGAATGAGGATATACTGGAAGTGCCTGAGATAAGCATTGCCCTGTCACAGGCCAGGGAGCATCTGGCCAAGTACGGCATTACCAATGAAATTCTAAAGGACCGCATCGTGGCTGCCCTGGTGGCATCGGCAGAAAAAATATGCCGTGATACGGTCCAGTTCCACAAAAACGGCTACAATGAGGGGGACCGTAAGCTGGATAAGATTCTCACCAGCCGGTTTACAGGCTATCCCGTCATGATAGGAATGCTGGCTGTGGTATTCTGGCTCACCATCACAGGCGCCAATTACCCCTCCCAGATGCTGGCGGACGCCCTGTTCCGCCTCCAGGACCAGCTCACCAAAGCCTTCATGGCCGCGGGCGCCCCCCAATGGCTTCACGGGCTGCTGATATTGGGAGTCTACCGGGTCCTGGCCTGGGTTGTCTCGGTAATGCTACCGCCCATGGCCATCTTCTTTCCTCTGTTTACCCTGTTGGAGGACTCGGGTTATCTGCCCAGGATTGCCTATAACCTGGATAAACCCTTTAAGAGCTGCCATGCCTGCGGCAAACAGGCTTTAACCATGTGTATGGGATTCGGATGCAACGCAGCGGGCATTGTGGGATGCCGTATCATTGATTCCCCCAGAGAACGGCTTATTGCCATGATAACCAACAACTTTGTGCCATGCAACGGAAGGTTCCCCACACTCATCGCCATCATCTCCATGTTTTTTGTGGGTGTATCCGGAGGCGCCTTTGACTCCATGCTGTCAGCCCTGCTCCTGACCCTGTTTATTGTACTGGGCGTATGCATGACCTTTGTGGTCTCCAAAGCCCTTTCCATGACCGTGTTAAAGGGAATTCCCTCTTCTTTCACCCTGGAGCTGCCTCCTTACCGGCGTCCCCAGATTGGCAAGGTGATTGTCCGTTCCATCTTTGACCGGACCCTGTTCGTGCTGGGGAGGGCCATTGCGGTGGCTGCCCCTGCGGGCCTTTTAATCTGGGTCATGGCAAATGTACAGGTAAACGGCATCACCCTGTTAGCCCATTGTTCCGGTTTCCTGGATCCCTTTGCAAGGCTTCTTGGAATGGACGGCGTGATTCTGATGGCATTTATCCTGGGGCTTCCTGCCAATGAAATTGTAATTCCCATCATTATCATGGCCTACATGGCCCAGGGAAGCCTTCTGGAATTTGACAGCCTGGCACAGCTGAGGGAATTGCTGGTAAATAACGGCTGGACCTGGATTACCGCTGTCAGTACCATGCTTTTCTCCCTGATGCACTGGCCCTGCACCACCACCCTTCTTACTATCCGAAAGGAATCAGGCAGTTTTAAGTGGACAGTTATGTCCTTCCTGGTGCCTACGGTCTGCGGAATCGTGCTGTGCTTTGCCTTTACAGCCGCAGCCCGGTTGTTTGTATAAAAAGAGCTTCCCCGCACATACGGCAGGAAAGCAAAAAGGATGGGACAGCAGCACACATATTCCTGTGCTGTGTCCCATCCTTAATTATACTTTATCAATCAAATATCGTGTCTGGGGGATTAATACATTCCGCCCATATCAGGTGCTGCCGGGCCTGCCGGAGCCGGCTCCTTGATGTTTGCAACAACAGTCTCTGTTGTCAACAGTGTGGAAGCAACGCTGGTTGCGTTCTGAAGTGCGCTTCTTGTAACCTTTACAGGATCCAGGATGCCTGCTTCAATCATATCCACATACTCTTCCTTGTAAGCGTCAAAGCCGTGGCCTACAGAGGATTCTTTTACCTTATTTACAATAACGGAGCCTTCCAGTCCTGCGTTGGCCACGATGTGGTACAGAGGAGCCTCCAGAGCCTTTAAGATGATTCTGGCGCCGGTCTTCTCATCGCCTTCCAGTCCGTCAGCAACACTCTTCACTTCTCCTGCTGCGTGTACATAAGCAGAACCGCCGCCTGCGATGATGCCTTCCTCTACGGCTGCTCTTGTGGCGTTCAGCGCATCTTCCATACGAAGCTTAGCTTCCTTCATCTCTGTCTCGGTTGCAGCGCCAACACGGATAACGGCTACACCGCCTGCCAGCTTAGCCAGACGCTCCTGCAGCTTCTCTCTGTCAAAATCAGAGGTGGTTTCCTCGATCTGCTTGCGAATCTGGGATACCCTTGCGGAAATGGCATCCTTGTCGCCCATGCCGTCAACGATGATGGTGTTCTCTTTCTGAACCTTAACGGATTTTGCACGTCCTAACTGCTCCATGGTTGCATCCTTCAGATCCAGGCCCAGTTCCTCGGAGATAACAGTGCCGCCTGTCAGGATAGCGATATCCTGCAGCATCTCTTTCCTTCTGTCGCCGTAGCCGGGAGCCTTCACAGCCACTACGTTGAATGTGCCTCTCAGCTTGTTTACAATCAGGGTGGTCAGTGCTTCGCCTTCCACATCCTCAGCGATGATGAGAAGCCTTGCGCCCATCTTAACAACCTGCTCCAGCAGAGGAAGCAGATCCTGGATGTTGGAGATCTTCTTATCGGTGATCAGCACGTATGGATCGTCTAAGTTAGCTTCCATCTTATCCATATCTGTGCACATATAAGCGGACAGGTAACCTCTGTCAAACTGCATACCTTCAACAAGGTCAAGCTCTGTCTTCATTGTCTTGGATTCTTCAATGGTGATGACGCCGTCCTTGGAAACCTTCTCCATAGCGTCTGCTACCATGGTTCCCACTTCATCATCGGAAGCAGAGATGGCAGCTACCCTTGCAATCTGCTCTTTGCCGTTGATCGGCTTGCTCATCTTCTTGATAGCTTCCACAGCTGCGTCTGTAGCCTTCTTCATACCTTTTCTCAGAACGATTGGGTTTGCGCCTGCTGCCAGGTTCTTCATTCCTTCGTTTACCATGGCCTGAGCCAGAACAGTTGCTGTGGTGGTACCGTCTCCGGCCACATCGTTGGTCTTGGAAGCAACTTCCTTGATCAGCTGTGCGCCCATGTTCTCATATGGATCCTGCAGCTCGATTTCCTTTGCAATGGTAACACCGTCGTTTGTAATTAACGGAGCGCCGAAGGACTTATCCAGGACAACGTTGCGTCCCTTCGGTCCAAGGGTCACACGTACAGTATCTGCTAACTGGTTAACGCCTGCTTCCAGTGCCTTGCGGGCTTCTACGCCATATTTAATCTGCTTTGCCATCTTTCATCAACCTCCAATATTCTATGTTCTACTGTTTTATTTATTATTCAACAACTGCCAGGATATCGTTCTGCTTTACGATAACGTACTTCTCATCCTCAATCTCTACTTCTGTTCCTGAGTACTTGGAGTAGATTACCTTGTCGCCGGCCTTAACCTGCATGGTTACTTCCTTGCCGTCAATAACTCCGCCTGGTCCCACTGCAATGACCTCTGCCTGCTGCGGCTTCTCTTTGGCTGCCCCCGGAAGGACAATGCCGGACTTCGTTGTCTCTTCTGCAACTAACTGCTTTAACACTACCTTGTCAAACAATGGTACTAACTTCATAATTGAATTCCTCCTTGCTCGATATTCTGATTTTTCTTTCTTGATTTTTTTCCTTACTACTTTCTTTTGCTCACATGATATGTTATATCACCAGTTATTAGCACTGTCAAGAGTTGAGTGCTAATTTCTTTTAATTTTATTGTTTTTTTACAATTTGCTGTTTCTTTTTTTTTCCATTCGTATTACAATAATAACAATAAGGCATAATATGACCCATAGGGGAGCTTTTATGCATCACCATTACAAGAAAGGGGTTTTTGGCATGGCAAAGAAAGGTTGGGGTAAATTCGTGGCATTTGCAGCAGTAACCGGTGCTGTAGCTGCCGGCGTTTCCTACGTACTTCAGTATAAGACATACCACAGGGAGCTGGAAAAGGATTTCCGGGAATTCGAGGATGGCGGCGAGGACAGAACCGACGAGGACGGGACAGATCGCACCATTGATACACGCAGCCTGGACCGCAATTACATCTCTCTTTCCTCCAGCAAGGACGAATTCAAGGTGGCTGCCAAAGATATGGCCCAGGCAACGAAGAATGTCCTTAAGGATGCCGGAAGCCTGCTGTCGGACACGGCCCATGAGGCGGTTTCCGCTGCCGTGGACACGGCTCAGATTGCTCTGCAGACCGTGAAGACAAAGAAAGCGGATTTCATGGATGAGCACTCCAGGGATAAGGATGATGATTCTGATTTGTTTGAAGATGAGGGCTTTCTGGACGACGACTATGTGGACGAGGACGACCTCTATGATTACCGCCGCATGGACGGCAGCTCCTCCTATGATTCAGGAGATCTTACGGAAGATGATTACGACGACAGCAGCGAGGAGCCTGAGAAATCGGAAGCAGGCCGCTCTACCGCTATCATTGAGGAAGATACACTGGAATAACACAGCGGTTTAGGACCATGTAAATGAACCAAAACAGTATAAAACAGAAAAACTCCGGGAGCATGACAGTTTATGTTCCCGAAGTTTTTTGGCACTTTATTCTGTATTTCATTTATCCGTTTACTCTTTTTTTTCTTCTTTTTAACTCTTTTTGACTCCTTTATTCCTCCCAGGCCAGAAGGTTAATCCACACAGGCTGGTCAGCCAGCTTCTCATCCATGATGTAGGCATGGCTGTCATCCTCCTGGGACATAAGCTGATACTCCCCACGTTCCTCTATATAGATCCAACGGTCATCTAACTGTACCGTACCGTCCTTTACTTCCAGCTTCCAGGTGGATGTCTCTCCCTCCTGGTTCAGGGTGGTATAGGTTACCTCTCCCTCCAGCCTGTCACCGGAAAACCTTCCTGTCTTGCACACATCCCTGGCTTCCCCTTCCGGGCTGGTCTCATAATAGCAGTATCCTGTATGGCCCAGGCCCTCCATCTTCCCATCCTTCCACAATCCCTGGGAGTAATCATACCTGGGAGCATCCAGTTCAACCACCTGAAGGGCCGTACATTCCCCTTCCGGCCTGCCGCCCTTAAAGGTACCGTAATACAGGGTCTTAGGCATGGTAAGGACCAGCCCCTCACCCTCCATGGACTGGCTGAATGACCGGCCGTCATAAAGATACCGCGCCCCATCCATGACCTCATAAAACAGAGTCACAAGCTCCTCCTCACCGCTGTCCATGACCTGGGCGGCAGTCTCCAAATCCTGCGTCTCTAATGCATTTATGATTTTGTCCAGAACCGCCTTCTGGGATTCTGTCACATCCGGAAGGATCTCTGCGTCTTTCCCTCCCGTCCGGGCCAGATCCTCCCCTGCGCCTTCTGCCGCCTGCGCAGCCCCTGCGGTACCTGGATAAGCCCCGGCCTTCCCCACGGAACCGCCATCTTCATCCGCCGGACCTGCCTGGTTATACATCCGGCCATAAGCGCTGCCCGCCGTTCCTGCCTGGTCATAGGCCCTGTCATGCTGCCCCCAGAAGGCACTGATTCCCAGTACCGCTGCAAAAGCAGCGGCAGCAGCCGTATCTGTCCATGTATTATTCCTGCCCTTCATGGCATACCATTCCTTTCCTGTCATTTTTCCTGTTATATTACCTGTTATATTACCTGTTATATTACCCACTATATTATCTGTTATTTAACCCGTAATCCTATCTGCTGTCTGAAAAATTCATACAGCAGCTTAAAATGTCCAGGCCTTACTCAGTAACTTAGTGCCATTTCGGATTTCCTCCTCGCTGAGACTGGCATATCCCAGCATAACGGTTGAATCAAACAGCTTCTCCTCCGGCTGTATGAAGCATCCTGATATTCCATAAACCTTCACTCCCAGTTCAGCCGCACGGGCCACCAGACTTTCTTCCGCCTCTCCCTGCCTGTGGGTCAAAAGCACATGCAGCCCTGCATATTCTCCCCTGATTAAAAACCGGTCCTCCAGTTCCTTAAGCCCTGCCATCAGAGCATCATGTTTTCCCTTGTACAGGGCTCTCATGCGGTTCAGGTGTCTCTCATAATATCCCTGGGTTATAAACTGATAGAGAATGTTCTGGTCAATCCTGGACACCGTGGAAAGATAGAAACCGGCTCTTTCCCGGTATGCCTCCAGCAAATGCTCCGGCAGCACCATGAATCCCACACGGATAGCCGGGGCTATGGACTTGGAAAATGTTCCCATGTAAATCACACGGCCGCCCCGGTCCATTCCCTGCAGCGCGGGAATAGGCTTTCCCTTGTATCGGAACTCGCTGTCATAATCATCCTCTATCAGATACCGGTCTGCACCGCTGTAAGCCCAGGCCAGCAGCTCCTGCCGCCGCTTCACAGGCATGACAATCCCTGTGGGATACTGATGGGAAGGCATCACATAGGCCACATCCGCGCTGCTGCGGGAAAGCCGCTGCACATCCATTCCATACCGGTCCATGTCCACGGGAATCACAGGATATCCCTCGCCCTTAAGCACTCTGTATGCCTGCTTGTATGTGGGGTTTTCCATGGCGATTTTCCTGCCGTTTCCCAGAATCTGGGATAGGAGCATCAGCAGATACTCGCTTCCTGCGCCGATGAGTATCTGCTCAGGCCTGCAGTCCACCCCCCTGGCGGAATGGAGGTAATCTCCTATGGCAGTCCTGAGAGCCCTTTCCCCCTGGGGGTCTCCTGCCGCAAACATCTCCTTGTTATCATCCACCAGTGTATTCCTGCTGATTTTCCTCCACGTATTAAAGGGAAAACTGTCCAGATCAATTCCTCTGGGAGAAAAATCCACCTCGTAACGGTCCTTTCCGGTGTCTCCCGGCTCTACAAAAGAACCGCCTCCCTTTTGCCGTACTTCCACCAGCTCCTCTATCTTGCAGACAAAATAACCCTTGCACGGCAGTGCCTCTATATACCCTTCAGACAGCAGCTGGTCATAGGCCATCTGGGTGGTACTGCGGCTCAGCCTCAGGTTCCTGGCCAGTATACGGGTGGAAGGCAGACGGCTACCGGCCTCCAGCTTTCCCTGGCGGATTTCGTTTTTTATGTACTGGTAAATCTGTTCATAGAGAGGACTTTCTGACTGACTGTCAAAGGGTACTATCAATTCCATTTTCCGCCCCTTCCTGCCGCAAACTGGCATTATCATTTGTATTTGAAATAAACATTCTAATCATACCAGTTCAAGTGAGAGATGTCAATGTGTTTTTATATTTATTCTGTTAATTCGTATTATTCAAGCAAAATACAAAGATTATTCAAAGATAATATACTCTTTTTTCTGATTTGTATATTGTAATCACCACGGTATGGAATTATAATAAAAGTAGGAAGACAATCCAATAAAATCAGTTGAGAAAGGACGGATGGACATGAGCGAACAGACTCTGAATATGTTAAAGAAGCTATCTCCCAAAAAGGAACATTCACTGGCTTTCCGCTGTTTCATAGGGGCTGCGGCCATTGTGCTGCTGACCGTGTCCGTGCACATCCTGGTGTTCACAGCCATAGAGAAGCACAGCGAGATAAGGAACCTTCCGGAATGGTACCAGCTGCTGGCAGGTCTGTCTGTGGATGCGCTTTACCCACTGTTCATAGTGTCCCTGGCATCCATCATCAAGCGGGTGTTCCGTATACCGGTACACCGTCTGGAACGCAAGGTTTTCAAGTTTACCTATCTCTGCCTTGGACTTATCGCCGCCTCCAGAATCAGCATGTATGTGGGACTCTATGTATTCTTTATGGCTTTGTTTGCGGCAGGCACAGCCATATATATCATTATCGGCATACGTTTTCTCTACGAACTGTTTAAATACCGCTTCATATCCTGCCGGTATTATTAAATGGTGTACTATCAGATTACGCGTTATCAGGTGATCCGTCACCGGATTATGCATGGGATACGGTCATAACAAATGCCGGGGAACTTTTTCATCAGGTTCCCCGGCATTTTCTTTATCGCATAAATGACTGCTTTGATTTATCTGTTATTACCTCATGGTTCATCCTATTTGGGAAGCTTAAATGAGCTCTTTAAGGATACAATCCGGTTAAACACCGGCTTCTGGGGCGTGCTGTCCTTGCAGTCCACACAGAAGAAACCGTTGCGCACAAACTGATAGCTGTCATAGGCCTCTCCCTCTGCCAGGGCCGGCTCAACGTAGCACTCCTTTAACACAACCAGAGAGTTGGGATTTAAGTTAAGGCTGCCGTCTTCATTCAGCTTGCCCTTCTCCTCGTCCACAATATTCTCATAAAGGCGGCACTCCACCTGTCTTGCTGTGGGAACAGCCACCCAGTGGATGGTTCCCTTTACTTTGCGTCCCTCAAAACCGGAACCGCTCTTTGTCTCCGGATCATAGGTGCCGTGTACCACGGTAATGTTGCCGTCAGCATCCTTCTCACATCCTGTACACTTCACGAAATATGCGCCCATCAGGCGTACCTCATTGCCGGGGAACATACGGAAATACTTTTTAGGAGGCTCTTCCATGAAATCCTCCCGCTCAATATAAAGCTCCCGCCCAAACGGCACCTTCCTGTCTCCCAGCTCCGGATTCTCCAGATTATTGGGAACGTCCAACATCTCCACCTGTCCTTCCGGATAATTGTCAATGACCAGCTTCACCGGATTCAGAATAGCCATCATACGGGGCTTCTTAAGCTTTAAGTCCTCGCGGATACAGTATTCCAGCATGGCGTAGTCCACAGAACTGTTGGCCTTGGATACGCCAACCATCTCCACGAACATCTTGATGGCCTCCGGTGTATATCCCCTTCTCCTCAGAGCCGCGATAGACACCAGACGGGGGTCGTCCCAGCCGTCCACGATGTTATCCTCCACCAGCTTCTTGATATAGCGCTTGCCGGTTATCACATTGGTCAGATACAGCTTGGCGAACTCAATCTGGCGCGGCGGATTCTCAAACTCGCACTCCTTCACCACCCAGTCATAGAGAGGCCTGTGGTCCTCAAATTCCAGGGTGCAGATGGAATGGGTAATGTGTTCAATGGCATCCTCAATGGGATGGGCGAAATCATACATGGGATAGATGCACCACTTGTCGCCTGTGTTGTGGTGGGACATGCGGGCAACGCGGTAGATAACCGGATCCCTCATGTTGATATTAGGGGAAGCCATATCAATCTTGGCTCTCAGCACCTTCTCTCCATCCTGGTACTTTCCCTCCTTCATCTCCTCAAACAGAGCAAGATTCTCCTCCACGGAACGGTTCCTGTAAGGGCTCTCCTTGCCGGGTGTGGTAAAGTCTCCCCTGTACTCCCTGATCTGGTCGGCTGTCAGGTCACAGACAAACGCCTTTCCCTTCTTAATCAGGAATACGGCGCACTCGTACATCTGGTCAAAATAATTGGACGCAAAGAAAAGCCTGTCCTCGAAATCAGCTCCCAGCCACTTCACATCATCCATGATGGACTCCACGAATTCAGTCTTTTCCTTTGTGGGGTTTGTATCGTCAAAACGCAGGTTGAACTTGCCGCCGTACTTCTGTGCCAGGCCGTAGTTCAGTAAGATGGACTTGGCATGTCCGATGTGCAAATAACCGTTTGGCTCCGGCGGGAAACGGGTCTGGACATGGTCATAAACGCCCTCTGCCAGGTCCTTGTCAATCTCCTGTTCAATGAAATTCCTGGAGACTACCTCCTTTTCCTCAGTTTCCATTACGGTATCCTTGTCTGCCATAATTGTTCCTCCGTTACGTTGCTATTGTGATAAATATAATTATTAATCATAACACAATTATGGCATATGGGAAAGGGGGAAAAGAAATTATTTAATACCGGAGTCTGAATGCCGGTTGTCCGTAACCCCAGCCTTGTCTATGGCATGGTTTATCTCCCTGAGGTATGTGTACAGTACGTCATAAATCCTCACTTTATTCCCGTAAGCCTCATGCCGTTTCATGTCAGGGATAACCGTCTTTCCCACCTTTACCATGGCGTTTACCGCCTCATCAACCGTATTATAAATCCCGTTGGACACCGCCCCCAGAATAGCACCCCCGGCAGCCCCTGTCTGCTCACATTTTACAGTATGAATTTCGCATCCCAGAATATCCGCCTTCATTTGTAGTATTTCATTTGACAGGGCGCCCCCTGTAGATACAATTTTATTCACCGGTACACCCGAATGAATCAGACATTTGTATATTGCATAGAGTTCCATTTGGATTCCCTCTACAACGGCCTGGTATAACTCCTCCCTTCCCACGTCCAGTGTAAGTCCCAGGATTGCCCCCTTGGAACGGTCATCCGTATAGGGTGTTGCCGCTCCCGAAAAATGGGGCAGTACATACAACTTCGTCGGCTCATATTGGATACTGCCATTCAGTTCCCCGAAACATATATTCTGGTTCTCCTTTAAGACATCTCTGACCAGCCATCTCAAAATTGAGCCGGAGGCATTGCTCCAGGCAACCGTATTATACATTCCTTCCATTGCGGAAGGTTCGCAGGAAATTTTATATTGTTCTACCTTGGACTCCGTTAGCACTCCCGGCTCCATCATTACCGTAAGTCCTTCTGTTGTCCCTGCTGCATTAACGCATTCCCCTGCCCGGCACACCCCGGCTCCAATTGCATTTGCAATATGATCATGGCAGCCTGCCAATATCAGGCATGTTCCACTGCAACCCAGTTTTTGCTTTATCTCCTTGCGCATATTTCCTGCAACGGAGCCTGCCTGCACAGTTTTTGACATAAGGGATTTTGATAGACCGGCCTGCGTAAACAGCCTCCCTGACCATTTACATGTCCTGTAATCAAACAACATGGTACGCGAGGCAACAGAATAGTCCATAACAGCGTCACCGCACAATCTATATATGATAAAATCCTGAAAAGAGAAAATCTTCCAGATCCTCTCGAATAATCGGGGGCTATGACTCTTCATCCACAATATCTTACTCAGGGAATACAGAGAATCTGCCGGAAGGCCGGTAACCTCCGTTATGCACCGATTCCCGATTTTCTGAATGAAACGCCTGCATTCCTCCCTGCCCCTGACATCTGTACCTGTAATTCCCTTTGTCAGGCACATACCATCTTTATCAACAGCAATCACTGACTCTCCCATGGAGGATACTGTTATGGACTCCACCTCACATCCCCGGCATACCTCCTGAATACATATGAGGACAGCCTTCCAGACTGTCTCGGGGTCCAGTTCCCTAATCCCCCTGGCCATATGCTCAAAACCATAGCTGACAAACCATGAATTCTTTAGATCTCCTGCCTCATCCATGCATACGGCCTTTGTTCCTGATGTTCCTATATCCACTCCGATAAAATACATATCCTCTTATCCCCTGTTCTGAAACAGCTTAATGGCATATCGGGCTTTTTCCTTCATCAGTTCTCTCGAATACTCACAAATCTCATGAAAATATGGTGGTTTGCCGGAGGAACTGATAAACTGCACCAGTTTTTTCGATGGCTCGCAGGCCATATATGTATAATAATTTATCTTGCGAATTCCCCCGTCAATGCATGTTCGCGTATCCTCCTCATTGAGTCCGGAACCGCCATGCATAACCAGAGGCGTGTTCGGTACAGCCTCCCTGATGGCACCTAAACGCTCATAATCCATCTTCGGTTCTTCAATATAGATACCATGAACAGAGCCAAAGGAGACAACCAGACTGTCCACTCCCGTCTGTTCTACATATCTGGCGGCCTTATCGGGCTTAGTAAAAAAAAATTCCAGTGATTCCCCCTCTGGAAGCGCCCTTCCCTGCCCAGTCACATTACTGGGCATCTCACCATATTCGCCTTCAACTGTCACATGAATCTCATGGCATACATCTGCTACCTTTTTCGTCCTTTCCACATTCTCTTCAAAAGAAAACCTTGCAAAATCAGCCATAACTGATGTAAAACCAAGGCTTAACGCCTTATAAATATATGCTTCTGTTGTCCCATGGTCCAGATGAAGAGAACAGGGAACAGTAGATTTTTCAGCAGCAGCCTTCATTAAAGGTCCCATAAGCTCAATCGGTGCATATGGCTCATGCAGCTGGGCATGGCTTAATATAACCGGCGTCCCTTCCTCCTCAGCGGCTTCCAGAACAGCCCGCAGCATAGTCAGGCTGGTTGTATTGATACCTGCCACCGCATAATTATGTTTCATTGCATCTTCTAATAAGACTTTACTATTAACTAACATATATTACCCCTCCTGTTCTTCCAGCGGAAGATTTCTTTAAACTCCTCATAAAGTTCGTTGTAGCATTTTCCACGAGATGGATTAGGAGCATACACTTTTTCAGTATGGATAAGGCTGTCAGCCCCCTGCTTTAATGTATGGAAAATACCAAGCGCCTCTCCCGACAATATCGCATCCCCTATGACGCCTGTCTCATTTCCACTTACACTCTCCACCTCCCGATTCCATATGTCGGCTTTTATCTGCATCCACACAGGCGAAAATGAAGCACCGCCCACGGTTCTTATTTTAGGGATACGAAAACCGTACATCTCCAGTATCTCCATGTTCATCCGTATATGAAAAGCAGTTCCCTCCATCAGTCCCTTAAACAAATCATATCTGGAGGTATCCAGGGTCATACCGTAGAACATTCCCTTTGATTCCAATGAAAAACATGGCGTTCCTGATACAGAAAAATCAGGAATCACTATAATGCCGGAAGGCTCACTCGATACACATCTGTCCAGTTCCTGGTAAGATAGTCCATTACCCAGCTGGTTCCTAAACCATTTTATTAGGGAACCGCTTGTCAGACCCAACCCGTAGGTGGCATATGTGTCCCGAATGACATATGGAATACAGCTATAATTGCATTTCATCATAAATTCCTCACGGCGTGGTCCGTCCATCATGACACTGATGGTTTCGCAGCTTCCGGAAACATTTACTGCCGTATTCCCATCTGTCATTCCCGCCCCCAGCGCACAACACCAGCCATCGTGTCCTCCTGTGATTATCTTTGCCTTTCCATTTATACCTAGTTCAGCAGCCAGAGATGTCCGTATTGTTCCAACCACTGTTCCGGAAGGAAACACCTCTGACATCAGTCCCACATCAACTCCAGCTGCCTGGAAGATACTCTCCACCCATTTCTTTTCCACCACATCAAAGGCCATGGTCCTGGCCGCAAGAGAATGGCTGATTCCTCTTACTCCGGTAAGCATGTATATGATGAAATCTTCGTAGAGAAAATATCTCTCTATCTTGTCGTAATAAGATTCATTTTTACGAATCCACATCAGCTTTTCAATACTGTATGTTCCATTGGGCACATTACCTGTAGTCTGGTAAATCCACTTCTCCCCCAGTTCCTGCACTAACTCCCGGCTTTCCTTTTGCCCTCTTATATCATTAAACAGAAGCGAAGGTGCCAGTACCCTGTCCTTTTTATCCAATGCCACCCCTGCCTCACCAATAGAAGATACAGCAATCCCTTCTACTGGCTCATTAAGCTGAGCGGCAGCAGCAAACAGAACCTTTTTTACCTGATTCCAGACAACCCTGCCATCCAATTCATAATGCCCCATATGGGAACTATAATCATAATCCTGTCTGGCAAAGGCCAGGCGTTTTCCCCTTTCATTGAAAAAGGCACATTTCACCCCGCTGCTTCCTATATCCAGACCACCAAATGCCATGAGCCCACCTCCGCTAATCTGAAAATTGATATCCGTTGCTTAAGAGGGCTATTGTTTCTTTTGCCGACTCTGTCATAGCCCTCTTAGCAATCTGCTCTATTTCATGATAATAGAGAGGTCTCTCAGGACGTATTGAATCTCTGATCGCATCCTGTGCACTGGTAGACACCTTTGTATAAACATTCACTTTGGTGAGACCATATGTAATCGCTTTCTGCAGCTGCGAAGGTTCAACCCCTGAAGAGCCGTGCATAACCAATGCGCATCCTGCAGCCTGATGCAGTTTTGTCAAATGGACGAAATCCAGGACCGGCTTTGCCACAGTCATACCATGTACCGTCCCAAATGATACCGTCAGTGCATCGGCCCCTGTTAATTCGATAAAACGTCCGATTTCTTCCGGCTTGGTAAAAAACTCCTTTAAGTCCAGGTCTCCTCCTGCCTGTTCTACCATTGCCACATTAGGCATCTTTCCAACCAAACCCTCTACAGAAATTCCTACACTATGGCAGAAGGTTACACACATTTTAACAATTCTGGCATTTTCCTCAAAATCCAAATGTGAGAAATCAGCCATGACAGATGTGTATCCCGCTTTCATTGCTTTCATGATATAATCAATACTGGTCCCATGGTCCAGATGCAGGCATACAGGGACTTTGGCCTGCTCCGCCATATGGGCCATAACCGGTCCAAACTTTTCAATCGGACCAAACTCCTCATATAACTGGGCCTGTCCGATTACGACAGGGGCGTTCATATCCTCTGCTGCCTGCAATACAGCCTCACAGGTGTCGATTGTAGGTGTGGTAAAACCTGCAACTGCATAGTGATTGATTCTGGCATCCTCCAACAATGTTTTTAAATTCACTAGCATCTTTCTCTCCCCTTCCTTTTATACTTTATTAGCTGCGCGGTTCTTCCGCATAACATCTATGATAACCGAAATGGCAACAACAAGACCTTTCACAATTAGCTGATAGAATGAATTCAAATTAATGAGATTTAGTCCATTGTTAATGACTCCTATCATCAGTACACCTATCATAGTTCCGCCAATCCGTCCGATACCGCCAGACATGCTTGCGCCTCCCAGCGCTGTGGCAGCAATGGCATCCAATTCAAAATTCTGCCCCAGGGTCGGAGAACCAGAACCCAGCCTGGCTGTCCAAATCACACCGCAGAAGGCCGCGAAAAACCCTCCTATGAGATATGGTATCATCTTTATAAGTTTTACATTGATACCGGAATATTCAGCTGCCATTTCGTTTCCTCCAATGGCATAAAGATATGTACCTATCTTGGTTCTGTACATCAGTATGCATATTAAGACCACAAAAAAGGCCGAGTAAATAACGGTTATAGAAATACCGCCAGACATGGTCGTTGTCCCTAATCTGGTAAATGTCTCCTCGGAACACCGTACAGGAGCTCCATTGCATATGACCTGGCACAGCCCCCTTCCTATGTTCTGGGTTGCCAGCGTTGCGATAAATGCCGGAATTTTGATATGCGCAATCAAGATTCCATTAACCAGCCCAACAACAAGTCCGATTCCCAGACAAAAAAGAATGACCATCCATATAGGATACCTTCCGGTACCGATTAAAGTCGCGCACACGATACCTGCCAATCCCACTGTAGAGCCTACCGATATATCAATCAGTCCCAGAATTATTACCATGGTCAAAGCACAGGCCAGCATCATATTCGTGGATACTGACTTCAAAATATTTAGGAAATTATCCTTTGAGACAAACTTATCTGACAACAGGGACACAATGACACACAGGGCAAGAAGCCCCAATAACGGACCTAGATTCATTTGAAGCCATCCAAGTACTGGATTGCCGTTTTTATTCTTCTGTTTCATCTGCTCTCCTTCCCGCTGCATAATCCATGATTTTCTCCTGGCTGAACTCAGAGCGGCTGATTTCCCCCCTGATATGCCCCTCGCTCATGATGTAAACACGGTCACACATATTTATGACTTCCGGAAGCTCTGATGAAACCAGGATGACAGATACTCCCTCTCCTGCCAGCTGGTTTACGATTCTGTAAATCTCTGACTTGGACCCAACATCAATCCCCCTGGTTGGTTCATCCAGTATGATAACCTTCGGCTTATTTGCAAGCCATTTTCCCAAAACCACCTTCTGCTGATTTCCCCCGCTCAGATTCCCTACCAGCTGTTCTGCGGACGTCACCTTAATGGAAAATGCATCCACATAATGCTTCACCATCTCAGCCCTTTTTTTCTTATTAACCCTTATGCCTTTGATGATATCCTTCAAGGCTGCCAATGTCATATTAAATGCTACCGAATTAATCAGAATCAGTCCCTCATTTTTTCTGTCTTCAGGAATATAGGCGATTCCCGCGCAAATGGCATCTCTGGGCCTTCTTATATCTATTTGTTTTCCATCCAGGCATATACTTCCGCTGTCTGTACGAAGTATTCCGAAAATTCCTTTCATAACTTCTGTCCTGCCCGCTCCTACCAACCCGGAAAATCCCACGATTTCTCCATATCGAGCATAAAAACTCACATCCTTAAACTTTCGTCCGCAGCATAACTTCTTTACCTCCAAGGAAACCCCGCCAATGAGATTATCTGTTTTTATATAATACTTAGTAAGCTCACGCCCAACCATCATGTTTATCAGCTGTTCTGATGAAACCTCCGAAATCCGGCATGTCTGAATCGTATGACCGTCTCTCAGGACAGTAACCCGATCAGCAATCTCATATAGTTCCGATATTTTATGGGATATATATATAATTCCTGCTCCCTTTTCCTTTAAAAGGCCAATGGTTTTAAACAGCAGATCCACTTCATGGTCCGACAAAGATGATGTGGGTTCATCCATGACTATAATTCTGGCCTCCGTAGAAACAGCCTTCATTATCTCAACCAACTGCTGCATACCGATTGAAAGATCCTGTATCAATGTATCTGGTGACAGATTTAAACCAAATTCCCGAATGATTTTATGAGTCTCTTCATACATTTGCTTCTTATCCAGGAATCCGGCCTTGCTTTTCAGTTCTCTGCCTAGAAACATATTCTCAGTTATAGTACGAAACGGTACCAGGACTATCTCCTGATGTATAATTCGAATCTCATTCTTCTGCGCGTCCATGACAGAATTTACTTTTACTTCTTTTCCCTGCAAAAAAATGGAGCCGCTGTCTGCTGTATAGATTCCTCCCAGAATTTTAATCAGGGTGGACTTACCTGCACCATTTTCACCCAGCAATGCATGTACTTCCCCTTCTTTCAAATCCAGATTGACCTGGTCCAGTACCTTCACACCGGGAAACGATTTACAAATATTCTGCATTTTCAAAAGAACCATATCAGCCATCCTATATCACATCCTTTTTAAGCAAAAGGGCCGACGATGCGGCCCTTTCTACACTATCTAAACGCTGCGGCCATTAAGGAATACCAACATAGCCTCTTTCACCTTTTCCTCCATGATTTCCATTGCCAGTTTAGCCAGTCTCCCATAATGTACCGGAGTTCCTTTGGCCTGTTCAATTACATCCAGTAAAACTGGTGCCGGAGCTGTATCCATAGCTGTAAAATAATTAATCTTTCTGATACCGGCATCAATGGCACGGCGTGTCTGTTCCTCACCCGTTCCGGAACCACCATGCATCACGAGAGCCGTCTCTGCCGGTATTGCACTTCTAATCTGTTTCACCCTGCCAATATCCAAATGAGGTTCCCCTTCATAGCTGCCATGGACTGTCCCAAAAGAAATGGCCAATGCATCCACGCCTGTCCGTTCTGCAAACAGGGCAGCTTCCTGCGGATTCGTAAAATATGCTTCCATATAACTTAAATCGCTTTTTTCCTTCCCATTTGCACAGCCCGCCATATTATTAGGCATAGCTCCTATTTCCGCTTCCACAGAAATCCCAAGGGGGTGGGCCAGTGCTACAAACTGTTTCACCCTGCATATATTTGTTTCCAGAGACAGGGATGAACAATCATACATGATAGAAGTAAAACCCAACCGGATTGCTTTCATCAGATATGGAAATGTTTCTCCGTGGTCAATATGTACAGCCACCGGTACCCGTGCATTTTTCGCATACTCCACCATCAACGGGGCGATAATCTCAATGGGAATTACCTCTTCTTCATTCTCGGCATGGTTAAGGATAACAGGGGTGCCTAAGGTCTCCGCAGCCCGAATGACAGCCCTCAGTGTTTCCAGGGTAGGTGTATTAAAAGAACCTACTGCATATTTGTGCTGTTCACAATCCTTTAAAATATCTTTTAAGTTAACCAGCATATGACATCTCCTTTACTGCCATCCGTCAATTCCATATTCCTGTACATTTTCTGCTGTTATGCTAAATGCCTCTATGGATGTATTAAATTCAACCTTCTCTCCCTTAATTAATTTAAAGCAGTTTTCCGCCCCAATTCTTCCTATTCCCAGAGGTGACTGGCCTGAGGACTGTACAAAACCGTCTTTCCCCAACACCGCTTTGGCATCCGGTGAACCGTCTTTACCGTAAACAGCAATCTCTCCTGCTTTTCCCGCTTCTTTAATGGCTTGAATCACACCAAACGCTGACTGGTCATTTACACAGTAGAACAGGTCAATGTCATCATGAGCCTGGAGTATATCTGTAGCCTGTGTAAATGACTGCTCCATGTTTCCTTTTCCATCCGCCTCTGCCACATTTACATATGCCTCAGGATTCTTTGCATGTTCCTTGATTGCATCCCAAAATGCATTTACTGTAACAATACAGGATTCAGATGTGGGTGAATGCATGATGCCGATTTTAGCTCCGTCCGGAAAACGTTCTGCAACATCCTGTCCCGATACATATCCCAGTCCGTAATTGTCAGATGCCACAATTGCATCAACCACATCGTAATCATTTTCATTGACCACATTATCAATATTTACCACATAAACACCAGCATCCTTACATGCCTGCATGATATTGCGGCTGCCGGCTGAGTCCACTGGTATAAACAGCAGGGCTTTTATACCCATGCTAATCATGTCATCAATCTGAGCTGCCTGCACTGATGCGTCCATCTGTGGATCAAATTTAACCAGTTCAGCACCATGTTCAGCCACTACTTCCTCTATGGCGCTGCCTACAGCCGAGAAATAGGGATTGACCATCGTCATGGGGGAATATCCTATAAGTACCTTCTCTTCTGTTCCACTCTCTGCTGTCGTTTCCTTATCAGACGCTTCCTGTCCGGAGGTTTCTGTCGCTGACTCTGCAGTTGTTTTAACAGCTTCAGTTTCCTGCTTTTCAGTTGTTTCTTTTGAGCTTCCCTGACTCGAACACGCGGTCAGTGCCATAATAAGTAATAATCCCATAGACAAACATTTGAATCTTCTCATTTTCTACCTCCCGTACCTTCTTTTAAACTATCTGTCTGTTGTATGTTACACTTTTAGTTTATCATTAAAATATCATAAATTCAACATATCTTACAGTTTTTGATATCATATATGTTATATTTATGATATAATTTTGTTTTTTATGATATTTAAATCCATATTTTTTATTTATTATTGCATTTACAATATATTTATGATAAGTTAGCAATGAGATAATTTATTATGCATTTTCACGAGGGGGTGCTGCCATGCGTTCATCTAATGAAGCAGTGTCGCAGAGAAGAGATAAAATTTTAGATTATATATCAGCAACAGGAAGAACTTCAACCGAGATTGTAGCAAAAGAATTTGGAGTTTCTGTCATGACTGCCCGCAGGGACTTGTTATATCTTATGGAAAAACGGTTAATCAGCAAATCTTCCTCTGGTTTATTCAAAGTAGATAATAATACTGTCTTTATGAAAGATTTCAACTTCCGGCTCAAACACCATCTGGCGGAAAAGCAGGCAATTGCCAGAGAATGCCTGAAATTAGTCAGAGACGGGGATTTGATTGGAACGGACGCGAGTACAAGCGTCCTGACCCTCTGCAAAATGCTTCCCACGGAATACAAGCTGACATTAGTTACCCTGAGCCAGGTTCTTCCCATCGTAATGGAGAACCACTCAAATGCAACAATTGTATCTACGGGAGGAATTAGTCTGAAGGGACATGCATCTTATATTGGCTCCATAGCTCTGTCCACGTTATCCGCCTTTCATTTTGACAAAAGCTTTCTTTCTACCAGCGCCTTTGATCCTGCTCTGGGGTTATGTGACTACTCAGAAGAATTGAGTAATAAATCCAAACTTATTGAACAGTCCAATGAGACATATCTGTTATGTGACAGCTCAAAATTTGAAAAAAAATCTCTCCATTACTTGTTTATACCCGCTAACATAACGGCCATCATCACGGACTGGAAAATATCCCAGGAACAGTTGGATAACCTTCGCCGCCACAATTACCATGTTATTGTGGCTCCTGAACTATAGAAAAATGAATTAAAGTCTGCTATACTATATCAATGTGTTAAAACTGTACTATTATGAGGAGATTTACCAAACCATGAAAAAAGCAGCAAAATTCGCTCTGATAAAGACCATCCCCATATTCCTCGGCTACCTGTTCTTAGGAATCGCCTTTGGCCTCCTGTTGCAGAAATCCGGTTTGGGTGTGTTCTGGGCCTTTCTCATCAGCACCCTGGTTTACGCGGGTTCCATGCAGTTTGCCCTGGTGGGCATCCTCACCGGCGGCTTAAGCTATGTGACCACGGCTGTCATGACCCTCTTTATCAACAGCCGCCATGCATTTTACGGACTCACCTTCATCGAGCGCTTCAAGGAGATGAGAAAGACCTATCCATATATGGTATTTTCTCTGACGGATGAAACTTATTCCCTGTTATGTTCCATGGCCCGTCCGGCTGACTTTACAGACAGTGAATGGAAGGCAGCCACCTTCTTTACCGCTTTTTTTGATCAGTGCTACTGGATAGCCGGGTCCGTGTTGGGCGCCCTTATGGGTGAGCTGATTACCTTTGACACCACAGGCATTGATTTTGCCATGACCGCCCTGTTTGTGGTCATATGCGTGGACCAGTGGAAGGCGGCAAAGACCCATATACCGGCTGTCACCGGTTTTATATGCGGCGCACTGTTTCTGGTGCTCATCCGCTCTTCCAACTTCATCCTTCCTGCCCTGGCAGCTGCCGTAGCCATGCTGCTGTTCCTGCGCAGGACTGTGGAACAGAAAATGGAGGAGGATTAAACCATGACCCAATCAAATTATGTACTAATTACCATACTGGTTTGCGCTCTGTGCACCCAGGTAACCCGTTGGCTTCCCTTCCTTCTCTTTGGCGGTAAAAAAGAAGTCCCCGGGCTGGTCCGCTACCTGGGAACCATTCTCCCGGCCGCCATCATGGCCGTGCTGGTGGTCTACTGCCTGAAGGGAATCACACCTTTAGCCTACCCTTATGGCCTGCCGGAGCTTATATCCGTTGCCGTGGTGGTGGGACTCCACCTCTGGAAGGGAAATACCCTTGCCAGCATTGCGCTGGGAACGTTGTGCTACATGATGCTGGTACAGTTGGTATTCTGATGAGGCTCTGACCATGTTCCGGCTGTGCTCTGACCAACCCATATATAAAAGCCTGTTCACGCTTTATAATGTGTGAACAGGCTTTTCTGCATCATTTTATTTTATAATAATTTTATTTCATACCCATTTTATATGCATTTATTAAATCTCTGCATCCGTCCCTTCCGGCTCCCTGCTGCAGACGTCATTCCCATCGTTCAGCGCAGGCCTGATCATTCCATCCTTCAGCAGGCCGATGAATACCGGCACCAGCTCCGGATCAAACTGTGTTCCCGCGCCCCGTTCCAGCTCATTGACAGCGAATTCCACCGACATGCTGGGCTTATAGCTGCGCTTGGATACCATGGCGTCAAAGGAATCTGCAATACAAAGGATTCTTGCTGCCAGAGGTATATCCTTCCCTGCGATGCGCCTGGGATATCCCCTTCCGTCATACCGCTCATGGTGTCCCAGGACAGCGGGAATCACATAATCCATGGAGGGGAGGTGGCGTATGATTTCCACGGATGCCTCCACATGGCGTTTCATGGTACTGTACTCCTCATCCGTCAATTTTCCGGTTTTATTCAGTATGTTTTCCGGTATCCCTATTTTTCCGATATCGTGAAGCAGGGCCGACTCCTTAAGAATCTCCTGGTATTCCTCGCTGGTTTTCAGGGCCTGTCCCATGGCATGGGCATAATAGGCCACATTCTTGGAATGCTGGAATGTATAATGGTCCTTTGCGTCAATGGCAGCTGTCAGGGCATAGATGGTGGGAGCATACTCAGAATACATGCTTCGGTGCTTCTTTGCCAGTCCCTCATCCGTATCCCTCACCCCGATGATTCCGTCCGAGTATACCCGGATTCCGTTCTTTCCGGAACGCTTCACATGGTATACCGCACAGTCTGCGTTGGATATGAGCTCATTCATGGACGCGGCTGCGTACGGAGCCGCACAGATTCCGCAGCTGACAGTCAGGGGCTTTAAGTAAGTGTCCGTACAGTCCAGATTCATATTCTGGATCTGCCGCGAAATGTTCTCAGCCAGGTTCTGCGCTGAATAGATATCATAATCAGGCAGGATGACGGCAAATTCCTTGCCGCTGTAGCGTCCGCAGTAGCCGTTATCCCCCACAGTCCCCTGTATGATACGCGCAATATGCACCAGTGCCTTATCTCCCTCATGATTGCCGTAAAGCTGGTTGTACAGCTTAAAATCATCTACGTTGAAGATGACAAGGGCCAGGGAGGTACGCCTGCATTTTTCGTAATTTTCCTCCAGTGTCTGGCAAAAATATTTCCGGTTCAAGAGTCCGGTAAGCTCATCTGTTCTGGCTTCCTCATATGCCTTTTCATAAAGCCTGGAGTTCTTCACCGCAATGGAGCTTACGGATTCAATGGAGTTAAGGAATATGATGTCCTCCTCGGAATACCCCTGGGTACGCATCTTTCCCCGCTTCTCCCTGCCCCCTAAAAGCACCAGTCCGGCCAGATCGTTCCCATCCTTAAGAGGCAGAATACACTCAATCTTAAGGACCTCCATCTGGTATTTTTCTTCCTCCCACATGGACTTATATTCCACGGTCCTGCGGAAATCCTTAAGCAGCAGACAGGAATCATGGCTTTTAAGCCAGTTGATAAGCGGCGCGCTGCCGGCCAGAGAAAAATTCTTGTCATCCAGGGGACTGCTGCTGAATACAGCCGGATAATTCCCCTGGGAATCCCTGATGCAAATATAAATCTTCCTTGTGTGCAGGGTATTTCCTATGACGTTCACCAGGGCATTCAGGATTTCAGTCAGTCTGAGGGATTGGGACACAATGGCGGTGTATTCGCTGAGACGTTCTGTCTGGCTCACCTCCTCCTTAATAAAAATCCGGTCAAAAAATCCTTTGGCCACCATGTAAATCAGCAGTGTGACCAGCATGGTCATAGTAGCCACAATCATGACGCTGAAAGGGGCCAGCATTGGTATATCCCTGCGGATGATGCCGTCCAGGGTCTGGGCCACATTGTAAAAGGCCAGGGCGCTTACTGCCATGGCAATGATGTAGCAGTTGCCTCTGGATACCAGCAGGGTCATGCGGAACACATGCCTGGAATAAAGCGTATAGAACATCACCCCTGCATTCAGCACCCCTGACAGTATATCAATGGGAAATCCATTGAACAGAGGCACAGCCATATTGCCTGCAAAAAGCAGGAGTATACCTGACAGCAGCGGTACCACCTTGGCCTTCAGGGCCCTGTTTTTCCGGCTGCTCCATATGATGGCGGCCGTATGTATGATTACCAGGAAACAGAGTCCGTACATAATGCTGGCATGCCAGTCCATATGATAGACAAACACGGCGCTGGCTCCATTCCACTCGATAGCAGGCGGCTGGACCAGGTTTCCTGTCCATATATTATAGAGATTCACCAGAAGGATAAGCACCAGCCATATTTTATGGGAGCTTTTCGCCTTATGGCCGCAGAAATCCCTGATAAAGCAGAAAAACGCACACGGCACCAAGCTGATTCCTGCCAGCGAAAGATGAAACCACAGCTCATAGGACGGCCAGGCCCGAAGCCTCATCAAAAGGGAACCGCCGGTCCACAGAATCATGGCGCCCAGCACAGCGATAAAATCACGAATCAGCCGTGATTTTTTAGCCGACATAAAAGCCAGCATAAGAAAGGTATAGAAATATAAAGCTGTTATGGATATAAAAACATAGCTTCTCATACAATCAGTATCTCCTAATATCTCCTGTGCCCGTCAAAAGCCGCCTGCATCTTTATCATTTCCTGTATATCGTGGATGGACGGGTTGATATGCCGCAGTGTCTTTCCTGTCTTTTCCCGATAGGAGGCAAAGGTGCCGCACCGCAGGACAGTTATCTCCAGCGGGTCCATACCCAATATACGTTTCAGATCATGGTAATCCTGGTCCACGTATTTAAAATAAATGGTCAGGTGTTCCTTCAGAAGTTCCCGGCTTACGGCCCGGTTCACCACGCAGCCCGGCGCCAGCTCCACGTACATATGGAGGTATGGCCTCCCTCTGTCCTCAGTAAACTCCTTAAGGGCTGCCCAGTCCGTCACATCAATTCCGGAAAGGCTGATAACATTCTTAATGGAATTTTCCGAAATCCTTGTAAAACCGGCAATATCAATAATATCCGGTACCCGGTCAATGTACTCAAACCTGGGAATCCGTGTCTCATCCTCCTTGCTGGTAAGTCCCAGACAGCGGTAGACATCCCCCACCCGGTACCGGGCAAATGCCCCGCCTTTCAGCACGGTAAGGACAATTTCATACACCTCCCCGGCTGCCACCTCATCCATACATATGGTCCTGGGAACATAGGAGGGATCATCCAGATTCTTGTACATTTCCGCTTCCGGTATAAATTCATAAAAGCATGCATCTGGAAAAAAGTACAGTCCGTTGCGGTTCCATGTCTCTGTCCCGATAAAACTGGGCTCTGTCCCCGCAAACACCTCCACGGGCCTGATGCCCCACAGCTCCTCCAGGTCATCTTTATAGCAGCGGTTATCTGTTCCGGCGCACAGAAATCCCTTCAGCCTGAACAGATCCTTGGGCATCAATCCCCGTCCTTCCTTTTCACACTGTTTCTTAGCCTTAAGATACCGCAGGGTCATGGAGGGGGGCATGGTAAACAGCTTTTTAAGGAAAGACCCGCCCTTCTTACCGCCCTCGGACAGACTGGCAATACTCATACTCACAAAATAAGCCACGCTGCCCATGCCAAAGAAGAAGTCAATCCCCTTTCCCAGCCCCATCTTGAATCCCTTCTTATTCCGCTCGGAAAAGGTCATGTTTACGGCCTCGTCCACCGGAGGAAGAAACTCTATATGGAGCTCGTCCGACAATCCCAGGGGAATCAGGCCCGTGATATAGGGCAAAGGCGCCAGGCCGTATAAAAATGTATCGCCGATTCCGATGTCAAAACTTCCCCTGCCCTTGCTGGTTGCCATCATCAGGCAGGTAAGGATATTATTTTTATAGGTCTTCAGCATGCCGCTGGTGTAGGGCGCCACCTTAATGGGATGCTTGCCGCCCTCCCAGGTGGTCTGTATCCATATAATGGGTTTATCAGGAAGCATGTCCTCCTTCTTAAGGAGAAGAACATCTGCATAATCCTCATAGGTAGTCAACGGCACCATGGCCCTAAACTCCTCTATATTCTCCGGCCTCTTGTCCTTTAGAATTTTCTTTCCAAGAGGGCTGGCGCACCAGAGTCCCATCTGCTCCTCCAAAAGCCTTCTCTGGATTTTCATATAAGACGCCATGTCCAGGTCCAGAAATCCGCAGTATTCCTGCCATATCCTGTCATACTCCTGATTGGTCAGCTTTTCCTCAAATGTCATTCTGATTCACCGCCTTTTCCACAGTCTGGGTAATAGAAATGGTACCTGTTCCTGATACTCCCTGTAGTCAGAAAACTCCTCTACAAATATAAGCCTGTCCTGATACCAGGCATACAAAAGGTTCAGCAAAGAAAGGCAAAGACTGAGCATCACCCGGTTCAGCTCCCCGGTGGACAGGCCCGTACAGAAAAAGCAGCCAAAAAACCACCAGATGCCTGGATGACGGCACCAGCCATACATACCTGAGCGGCAGACCTTGTGCCGATCCGCCTCCTGGCAGTATGTATTGTCAAAGGGCAATGCAAAATACAGCGTATAAATCAATACAGCCAGAAAAAATGCGCCAGGAAGGAGCCATACAGATTGTTCCTTAATTCCTGAGGAGACGCAGGCATATACCATTCTTCCTCCCACCACAGCCAGCAGCAGGTTCCCTGCTGCAAAAAGCGGTACAAACCACTTTTTCTTCAAAAAAACCCGATTCCAGTCATACAGGAAAAACATTCCAAAGGCCCCTAATCCAAAGCCCCAATCCAACACCTATATCCCCCCTTCCCCATATATAAAAGGGAGTCCGCTCTCTTCATGATTCCAGACTCCCAACCGTATCTAAAATAAATCCTCCCATCTGTTCTCAACCTTTGGGAAATTATGTAAAGTATCATGTAAATAGCAACTATTTGCCGAATAGTATAAATTCTATCATAAATATGCCGAAAAAGGAAGGGATTTGTCCAGGTATTATTTATCTTTTCTTATAAATAATTAGGTTATTTTGTAATCATGCTAAATTTATTGTTTTTTAGATACAATTATTCTCCCCTCGCCTGTTTAAAGATACTCTTCCAGGATGATGATTGATATGGACATTTACAAGGGTAAAAGGATAAGTTGGATTGTGGCGCCAATGCTCCTATGGCTGCGGCAAAAAAAGAGACAGCCCAGGCTGTCCCTTAAAATTCTTACCACATAAAATTCCTATCCTTTAAAATTCCTATCCCTTAAAATCCATTTCCGTTGTAAATTCCTTGCCGCAATATGGACAGGTGACACGAACCACAGGTCCTTCTAATCCGTTTAGGGTTTCGTACATCTCCTGTAAGAATTTCAAATCAGAAGCAAACAACTTTTCTATTGTTTCAACTGTTACCAGCGGAAGACTGCCCAGTTTTATAATAACATGGGATAATATAATAATTGCCGCATAATCCGGGTTCTGCATTACCCTTGGGTCCCTCATTGCTCTTATTTCGTCCATTGCTGTTGCCAGGCGCATGATCCCATTCTTATGAAGATTTCCTTCCTCATCCATGTACCCTTTCGGCAAGTTGAATTCGTATTGTGTCTGCAGCATAACCTCTCCTCTCCTTACATGTTAATATTTAAAATATACTAATACTTCCAATATGTACCATGGAGAACAAAAGAAAAAAGCCTGGTAAATACCAGGCTCTCCACAAGCTGCTGACGGGAATCGGACCCGTGACCTCCGCACTACCAAAGGGCAATAATTTTGAATACGATACGGAAAACAACGTTTTTACGTTACTTTTTGTGTCGTATTCTTACTTGTTTTTACTTAAAAAAACGTATTTAGACACTAATATACAGTGCATTAGTAGGCAAATAGTAGGCAAAATTTATGCTATGACATACTTGTAATTCAATACCCTTATCTTTGTCTCTTCCTATTTAAAGCCTTTATATAATTATACACTAAGACCTCATCCGGAGTTCCCATGAGATTACTTTTAAGTAAGCTTAATTTGAAATTTTCATATGCATCCTCCTCCATATCTGTAATCATCATAAAAATTTTTACAAAATCTTTTGTACAATCATCCATGCTGTGCCCTCCTTTAATGGTTGAACGGGCCAGCTCTTTTATTCCCCTGCTCTGTCCCTATATCGGGACACTTTTTAAATTTTACTGCTGATTCAAATAAATCGACAATTCCTATATGTAACCCTTCGGCTATCAATTCGGCTTCATGGAAAGTCATGGATACCTCGCCTTTCTCTATTCTACTTAAGGCTGACTTTGACAATCCTGTAATTATTTCCATCTGCCGAAGGGATAAATTCCTTTCTTTTCTTATTTCTTTCAGCAGTATCTTCATAAATACGAATATACCACTTTAGACCCAAAATACCACTGGAAATATATACCAGTTGTGGAAAATAAACGCAATGATATAATAAACTGGAAGGAGCTGATACATATGAAAGTAATACCAGAAATGACGTTTGGAAGTCTCACGACAAAATGGTCCTGGAAAAGCAAAGACCAAAGAATCTGGAAATGCACCTGTAAGTGTGGGGGATACTGTTATGTAAAAGAAGATGCATTAATATGCGGCGTTGTGAAGGACTGCGGGAAATGCATTATCACTACATAATTTCATACCCCGTCATCAATATAGCGTGTAAGGCTGCCATCTCCAGGTTGGCAGCCGCTGTCTCTTCGTCCACATAATATAGGCCATGAAAATTCATTTGCTCTGGAATAAGATTAATGGCCTCAAACATGTCTGCTGCTGCTCTACGTGAACTATAAATAACGAAAGTGTCTTGAATCATAGAATACCTCCTAGAATTAATAGATAGCCATATTATACCCCACAACATCTGAATTGGTAAGGTCGATAAAATGGTAAGATTTCACCCCTTTACAAAAAGAACATATGTTCGTATAATGAAACTAAAGGAGTGAGTGTAAATGACAAAACGTGTCTATGTTATCGCATCTTTTAATACTGACGGAGATACTCAACCCCTATGGCTTAAGCTCTCACTCGATAAAGATGCGCCATGCTATAAAATCGAAAACTATATCTGCACGAAAAAACCGGACAAATACCGCGAATATGCCCAATACCGTTGCACTGTATCATGTAAAAATCAGCGCCATGAGATTGGTCTAAATTATTATGCGCTACTGGGATTTTGGACTATGACTGTCAGTAACTCATCATCAATGGCTATGTGATATATCTTAACTTAACTGGACATACTACACCTAAAAAAGAGAGAGGTGATTATATGCCAGCAGCGCATAAAGGGGCAATCAGTTTTGGCCTTGTACACATCCCGGTGGCGCTACACACGGCCACGCAGGATAATGACATCCATTTTAACCAATTATGCAAGGAGGATGGGTCAAGAGTCAAGTATAAAAAAGTCTGTGCCAACTGTGGGAAAGAAGTAGGCACTCAGGATATTGTCAAAGGCTTTGAGTTTGTACCTGGTCAGTATGTAACGATGACTGACACAGATTTTGAGAAGGCGAAAACCGAGAAGGATAAAACCATACAGATTTTGCATTTTACAGACATTAAAAATATACGTCCTATTTATTTTGACAAAACTTATCATGCAGTTGTAGAGGCTGGCGGAGACAAAGCCTATGAATTACTCCGTAAGGCCATGTTTGATGAGGGTAAGGTGGCAATAGCAAAGACAGTCATGGGGCAATCCGAAAAGCTACTGTGTCTAATTCCCACGCCAAAGGGAATGCTTGTGGAAACCCTATTTTTCGCGGATGAGGTGAAGGAAATCCCAAAGGAACCGGCGCACCCCGAATTGCAGCAGCAAGAACTGGATATGGCAAAAATGCTTATTAACTCCATGGACAAAGAGTTTGAGCCAGAATTGTATCATGATGAATACCAGATAAGGCTAAGACAGATTATAGAAGCTAAAATAAACGGACAGGAAATCGTTAATGCGCCAGCAGAACATCAGGACAATGTTATTGATATCATGGAGGCATTGCAGCGTAGCCTTGCGCAGGTATCAGACAATAAGCCACCAACCAAACGCAAGCCGCGGAAAAAGGCCGCAACGGCATGATGGACCTTTTTGACAGTAAGAATATCAAGCCTATGCTTATCGGCAAAGAAATGGCCCCTTTCGATGACCCCAAGTATATGTATGAGCTGAAATGGGATGGAGAACGCTGTGTGGCATATCTGGAACCAGGAAAACTGCCAGAACTGAGAAACAAAAGGAACGTGCGGATGCTGAATAAGGTACCCGAACTGGAAGAAATCAGCAGGCAGGTTAAAAAACGCTGCATTCTGGACGGGGAATTATTTATACTGAAAGATGGGCGCCCCGATTTTTCGTTAATCCAAAGAAGGAGCTTGATGTCTGACCGTTTTAAAATTGAGTTAGACGCCAAACGCAACCCGGCTACATTCCTGGCATTCGACATTCTGTATTGCGATTATAAAGACACATTGCTGCAGCCGTTGACAGAACGTAAGGATTTACTTTCCAAGGTCGTTTCGGATGGCCCAAGGATGGCCATATCCAGATATACGGAAGGTTGCGGGACAAACCTCTTTGATTTTGCTTTGAAGCGGAAGTTAGAAGGAATTGTGGCTAAAAAGAAAGATAGCATCTATATTCAAGATAAAAGCACTTCTGATTGGATAAAAATGAAGGTCATGCAAGATGATGATTTTGTGATATGCGGCTATATCCTAAAAAGTAACCACATGACCAGCATTATCCTGGGACAGTACCGGGGTAATACATTAATCTATAAAGGACATGTTACCATGGGTGTCAGCGGGCAGGCGTTTGATATCATCTCCAGACATTCCACGCTTACCACTGCCCCATTTATCGCATATCCGGCAGGCCACGGCAATGACCGGGCCATATGGCTCTCTCCAGACCTTGTATGCATTGTAAAGTTTATGCATCATACCAAATCTGGAGGGATGCGGCAGCCGGTATTTAAAGGATTAAGGTTTGACAAAACAGCAGCAGAATGCGTTGAAAAATAGGGCGGGTCCGGTTTATCCGGTACCCGCTTTTATAATTTCAAAATCCAAAATTCTTTTTCAATTTTTCTTGACTTTACGCCCTTTTGGGCGTATAATGTAATCAGAGATAAAGAAAGGGGATTAAAACAATGACAGTAGCCGAGTTAAAGGAAATGATAGATAGCAACGATTGGGATATCGAATATAGCAGGTTTGGAATCCGCATTCAGGAACAGCCCTTTGAACTCGGTGCTATGGACCACAATTCAAAGGTGTGGATTGACGAAGATGAAACCGATGAAGAGCTTAACGGTGTGTGCGCCATTGATTTAAACGCGCCAGAAGCCGCCGAATCTCTTAACGGTAACGGATATTTTGGTTCCTACATTGCCCTGATTGCAAGCAACAGCTACGAATACGGTTTTGATGCAGGTGAAGTTATTTTAAAAGATGCAGAAGTGCTGTATATCATAAAATAATGGAGGAAATCATGAGAAGATACCCAGATTGTATTAGGACAGATGGACTTTGTGGGGCCTGCTCCGCATCCAGTTACGGCAGGGATTGCCATAACAATAATATAAACAAACTGCTGTACCAGCGCTCCCTGTCCGGGATGACCCAGCAGCAAGTAGCTGATGCCGCGGGAATGAATATCCGCCAGATACAGAAATTTGAATCTGGCGAGAGGGACCTTGGCAACATAACTCTGCGTAATGCATTGTCATTGGCAAAGGCCCTTGACTGTGAGGTGAGTGATTTTGTCTAAAAGGCCGCCAAAGAGTACCAAGACTTGTGCCGTATGTGGGAAAACTTTCCCATGTTTTCCGTCCGATAAAACCGTTACTTGTGGTAAGGAATGCTCCAAGATTCATCGTTCACGCATACATATGGGCCTGTCTAACAAATGGTGCGAAGAAAGCCGGACCAGAAAAGCCGCGCAAGGGAAAACAGCTAATCTCGCCTTAGGAACACCTGCCGCTCAGAAAAGTCCAAAATCCGGTAAATTCTTGACAAATATCAATGCAAAGGACTGGCATTTAATTAGTCCAGATGGAAAAGAATATAAATTCCATTGCCTGAATTATTGGCTCCGGGAGAACTGCCTTAAATTATTTGGATGTATGCCAGATAGTAAAGAATTTAGAAATGTAAGCACTGGACTGTCGGGAGCAAAACGGGCGATGCTCGGAAAAAACTATGGGTGCTGCACATATAAGGGTTGGAAAGTCATACCCACTGAGCATGATATTAGAAAATAACCACATACTTCAACGGCGGGGAGTAATCACCGCCGTTTTTTTTGGTCTTACCACGTAAACACATACCGTCGATTTACCATGTCGTACTCATCCGCAATCCGCAGTACACCCCTGGCATCCGTAATCATACACTTGCCCTCGTTGGAGCCCTTGACCGGGCAAAGTAAAAATGCCTCGCCGGCCAGGTGTTTTATAAAATTGCTACTTTCATTTAGTAACAAGACAATGCTATTTATATAGGGATGGGGGCAAAAATAAATTCAAGACTATTGGCACAACACTCTTTTTGATATATAATTTATAAAAAGAGTGCTTCGGAGGTGTAATATGGCCATAAATACATTGGAAGATGTTGTCTCAAAATTTAATACTACCCCTTTTTTATTTATTGGTTCCGGAATAACCAGAAGATATTATAACCTTCCCGATTGGGAATCTCTTCTGAGAATATTTGCCACTCGCATAAATGAAGATCCTTTTGCTTATTCTTCTTATGAAAATAAAGCCAGAGTTTTAAATAGTAAAGTAGGGCTTTATCCTAAAATTGCAGAACTAATAGAATCTGATTTTAATAATTTATGGTTCTCCGCTCCATCAAAAAGACATCTTAACAAATACTATCTTGATCTAGTTTCAAAAGGATCCTCTCCTTTTAAAGCCGAAATAGCAATGTATATCAAAGAAAACTCTCACATTGTCTCGGATTATGAATCAGAAATTAAAAACTTCCACAACCTCTCTAAAAAGAGCCTATCTGGCGTTATTACTACAAATTATGATTCATTTCTAGAAAATACTTTAGATGAGTACAAAGCATATGTTGGTCAAGAAGAACTTATATTTTCATCAATCCAAGGTATTGCTGAGATTTATAAAATACATGGTTCTGTGGAGAACCCTGACAGTATTGTAATTAATAGTACTGACTACAATGTTTTTGATGAAAAAAGCCCCTATCTCGCTGCCAAATTAATGACTATTTTTATGGAATACCCTGTGGTTTTTCTTGGCTATTCCTTAAATGATTCAAATGTCCAAAAAATAATCAAGTCGATAGTTGATTGCCTATCACCTGAAAACCTTTCAAAACTCCAAGAGCGCTTTATATTTGTTGAATATATCCCCAATATGACAGGCGCTGATGTGTCTTCACACACAATGGTAATCGGTGATAAAATATTATATATGACAAAAATTAGTTGTTCTAATTTTGACTTGATATATAATGCATTAAGTATTAAAAAAGCAGAGTTGCCAGTAAAACTTTTAAGAAAATTCAAGCAAGAATTATATACCTACACTATCAGCAACTCCCCAACTGCTAAATTAAAAGTAGTTAATATAGATGACGGCCGGCTTGATGACGATGAAATGGTTATGGCAATAGGAAGAATGTCTGATTTTGGTCTCAAAGGACTTAGTGGACTAACCGGAAATGAGTGGTACAGAAATGTTGTCTTGGATGATTTAGATTTTAGTGCAGACGAGTTGCTTGAGTATGCTTTTCCAAAGCTTATAAAACAAAATACACGTCTTCCCTTTTTTAAATTTTTTCGTCAGGCAAAGGGGCATTACCCTATAGTCGAGGAATTGGCTGAGAAAACAAATTTTGATTCTATCATCAGTACAAGCATAAAAAATCATAGATCAGCCTTGGGGAATTATTCATCTGTTCAAGAAATATGGGATGGAGAACAAGCAAATTTATATAAAGCAACCCTACTTATAGCATATTTGGAAGAGAGTCAGATTGATTTAGATTGTCTTGAAAATATTCTTCTCAATATATTCACTAAAAATGACAATATCCTTGATACAGCAAGCACCTACATAAAAACAAATATACGCCGGTTAATTAGAATATATGACTGTTTGAAATATAAATAAAATAAAAAGCCTATTGTGTACAGTGTTCATAATACAAACACCAACCAATAGGCTTTTCTAAAATAGGCAATAGCCGTACCATCATATACTTAGTACCCAGAAACTGAGTACCGTTCTAATCAGTACTTTATATAATATTCGATACTTCCTTATGACTATACAACAGATATTAAAATTTGTCTATAGTATTTTTCTACCATAATAACCTCTAAAACTCCCCTATGTACTGTTCGCCCTCCGGCGCCACATACAAAGCGCATTCCAGCGGATGTCCAGCCCGGGGCTCAAAATAATAGTCCTTACCACCAATTACATGCCAGTTGGTCAGTGCATATCCATCCGTGTTAAAATAATACTTGTGATGGTTTATAATCTGCCAGCACTCCTTGTAATACTGTGTGGTGCTGTATGCATACCACCAGCCATTACTATCATGGTGCCAGCCCACCTCATACTCCGCCCGCTCTACCAGCGACCAGTCAGGACGTCCATATCCGTCAATCCTGCTATTATCTAAGCTGTACTCCTTACAGCATACTGCTCCGCCATTGGCAACCACCTCGCTGCCGTCACTGGTGTTGCCCTCAATGGTCCTAACCTTGGTCATGGTGACCTCATAGACGATGCCTGTATGACAGATGCGCTGGGAATTTTTAAAAAATATCTGGTCCCCCGGCTGTGGGCCGTCCTTGTGATACTGTCCCTTGATTTTATAATACTGAGCCGACGTAGGGGTGTAGGCGGAGAATCCACCACCCAGAAGCTGCTGCGCCGCTACCCGGCCAAAAGCCTGCACAAAGCACCAGTCTACAAACATGTCACACCACGGCTGCCCCTGGAGAGATGGGTACAGGTCCCTGGCATACTTTGTATAATTGCTGCTGCCAGCATTCGCGGTCTTGCTGTCAAGTTGGATGTTACTACGTTTCTCCAGATATCCAATCTCATTCTTTGCAACATTCAGTATTTTATCTATTGATTTCATAAAGCCTCCATTCAAAATAAGGCCCAGGGGGCATCCCTGAGCCATGAAAAGTTGTGACGTCACAAGTTGCGATATCGCAACTGCTGCCTAACCCCGCAGCAGGGAGATAGATGGGACCACCTCCTTCTACCCTCTATTGCCTTCCTGATAATCCGTACTATCAATCTTGTCCTTCAGGACCGCGATGTAATTACGCAACCACTCTGGGACATTAGCGCCCATGCGGCCGGCATTCTCTATGATGGATAATAATTCGTTCAAGAGGTACCACACGGCCACCAGGAGCCCGAAAAAGGCCTTGGCGGTTATCTGTATGCCCAAGCTCCCCGCCACTGACACAATTACATAATCCACAACTATGGCTACCGCAATCACACACAGGTATCCCACCTTCTTGATGATGCCCTTTGCGCCCCTCCTGGAACTCCAACCATAGCCAGCGTCACCCGGATGGTCGATAGCCTCCGTCTTGCTGGCCAGCATCCCGGTTATGTAATCCAGCACCATCATCCCCATGAGGATACACAATACAGGATATAAGATTCCAAGCTTCGAACTCAAAAAGGCACCGGCTGCCGCCAGTACCCCCTGCACTGCATATACATACTCTCTTTTCATTCTCATTAACCTCACCTTTCCTTATTTTGTGGCATAGTTCTTGCCTGTTATTTCCTTGTAATCCGCCTCTGACAGCTTGCCCGCGGCCACCAGGGCCTTAAGCCGGTCAATGTCCCACAGCCTTGGGTAATACTTTATCGCTAATGCTTTCACATCCATGGTCTCACCTCCTACAAGTTTGTCCCGGTCATTACGGCCAGGAAATCAATGTCAGCCCTGTTATGCTCCACCGCAGCCTTTACACTCGGCTGGGAGAGCGTCAGTAGCGCCACACGGCCATATACAGCCTCCGCGGTGACCGCACCGTCATCCCCGTACTGCTCCGGCGTGATAAGATAGTTGTCATCAATACTCTTTGGGTTATCCAGCATCGTATAACCATCATACACGGCCAGGGTGCTTCCATCTTCGTTGACAGTCTTAATCTGCTCCGTGGCTGCCGCATCCGCAAACAAGGCCACGATATCCTCCAGCGGCTCCGCTGTCTGGAAGATAAGCCTCAGCGTGCCGGGAGCGGAGGATGTTCCGCCGATGACCAGCGGGTACTCCTTCCCGTTTTTCAATACAATCTTTTCATTCATAGATTTATTCCTTTCCGCCCAGCGGCCTGCCGGGCAATAAAATAAGCCCCTGGTTTAGGGACCTAGTTTGCAGGTAATGTTCATCTTGCGTTTTTATCCCCCGACTCTTATACTATGGGTACAGGCTCTGCAAAGCCAAGTCCAAAAGAAAGGAGATTCTTTAAATGCAACATAATTATGCAGATATCGTTGCGCTTGCTAAATCCGTAACCGAAATAGCACTGCAACGAGGTATGATTAATATGAGCCGTGACTGCGAAAATACCGCGAAAGACATAGCGAAATTCTATAACACTTTCGTTGATGAAATCACGCAGCCAGAATCTAAGTAGTTGGCAAAGAGGCTCTGACAGACACCAGTTCAGCCAGAGCCCTCGATAACAAAAGAATTTCTTTCCCATTTCCTGTATGATTAATACATTCATGGTCAATTTTTTCTGAGATATTTTTTATTGTAGAATCTAATTTATCTTGATTCATAATTCCTCTCTTTCTGCTGTTTCAAGGACAGTTCCTATATTATTCAAAATAGGGACCTGATTTGCAGGTTATGATTCATGTTCTTTCCATTCAAAATAGCAATCAGCCTAATCCTCGTAGATAATATCAAGTCCATATGCCTTAGCTGCCTCATGTTCAATCCGGCATCCTCTTGCATTTTCCCATCCTTTGCAGAAATAGGCCGCATGACAAAGGCTCATATTTTCAAGCGATTTCGCCAAGAAGCATAGGGGAATCTGTACAACTCCTCTTTCGGCCATTTTTTCTTTGCTGTACCACTCGTCCGTAAAAAGAGTGTTCACAATTTCATATCCTTTATTTTCTAATGTCTTAATGGCCTTTTCTCTCGTTTCTTTGATTTCATCATCTGTTTTTCCAGCCATCGGCTGGCTAAGCATGGCTCTCTTCATAATTTTACCTCTCTTTCTGCTGTTTCAAGGGCAGCTCCTTTATTATTCAAAATAGCAATTTAATGAAATCGTATGATTTATTAATTAGTTCAACATCAACTACCGGAATCAATCAAGTGGTGGATG